>Ga0308016_10000887_pt1 | contig 15005 bp, 15 predicted proteins | sample Neamet233_FD_203129 | JGI IMG/M metagenome (GOLD analysis project Ga0308016, IMG submission 203129) | Marine microbial communities from water near the shore, Antarctic Ocean - #233 | ecosystem: Environmental > Aquatic > Marine > Unclassified | place: Southern Ocean | collected 2014-07-28
AGATCCACAAATGTGCCAACTGCTGTGAATCCGCATAGCCACAATTAGTTGGTTGGTTAGTTGATACGGTGCATTCGGAATCCAAGGATTCACCCTTAAGAATATTAATCTCTGCGAAAACACAAAAAGGTGATTAAACCCATAATTTGCTTAATGACTTACTTCAGATAAATCCATCGTAAGGTGAACGAGGTATAAAACATAAGCGAACTGGGCAAGCTGCCCGGTCTAGGCTTGGTCCGAATGGTTTATCAGGCATAATGTTTCCCAAGATATTAAAGAGGACTATTTCTTGGCAAACCTAGAAGGTCAGATATGGCTGACCGAAACGACATCCAAGCCTTTGGTACTCGATCAAATCGATCTCCTGCAGGCAATAGCCGATACCGGCTCCATTACCGCTGCAGCGAAGGTAGCTGGAATCAGCTATAAAACTGCTTGGGATAGGCTGGAGCGCATCAACAATCTTTCGGAGCAGCCCCTCATAAAACGAAGCGCCGGCGGTAGTAAAGGTGGCGGCTCTATTCTCACGGATTATGGTGAGAAAATGTTGAGTGGTTTTATGCAGTTACGGGAACAACATAATCAATTCTTAGAGCATTTGAATCAACAGCTAAGCTCCTTAGACGATGTGTCAAAATTTATGAAAAGTGCCCTCTTACAAACCAGTGCTCGTAATCAATTTCTGGGCACTATTGCGGAGATAGAAACCGGCGCTGTTAACTCGGAGATACAGGTTCAGATTTCCGGCCAGCAGCGAATCGTAGCCATTGTCACGGAACAAAGTCGGCGAGAGATGAAACTTTCAAAAGGACTGTCGGTCATCGCAATTATTAAGGCTTCCTCAGTAACCTTAGCTGTAGGTGGCGATCTCAGGGTTAGTGCCCGCAATATCCTAACAGGGACCTTGGTTAATCTGGATCGCGGAGCCGTGAATGCCGATGTGACTATTGGGCTGGAGGGCGAGAAGACGCTAAGCGCTGTGATTACAAACAAAAGTGTCGAGCAATTGTCCCTCGCTGAGGGAATGGTGATTTCTGCACTGTTTAAAGCCTCTAGCGTCATTCTGATGGTGGCCTAACCGGCTGTCATTCAGTAATTACGCTTGGCTGTGGAAACGCGTTAATGGCCCTTTTTAAGCATTTATTTAAGACAACTATATAAGCGCAGCTGATTTGATCTGGGCAAATACAGATTGCCCTGCCCTGAGCTCCAATTGTTGTACCGAGTATTCGGATATTTTAGAAAGTAGCTGCTTTCCTTCCATATCCAGCTTAACTATCCGGCTACCGTTGTGAGGCCTCGTGGCCAGCTCTGCTATAACTGCAGGAAGGATATTAAGTATACTGCTGTGTTGCGGCGCTTCTAGGCAAAGGCTGACATCTCTAGCCCTTATGCGCAAGCGAGCTGGGCTCCCGAGCTGATAATGAGCGCCTGAAACTGAGGTGGAGTCGGGCAGCTGGAACACGATGCCTGCGCCGCAATCTACAGAGATCAGGCCTGGGAGCTGCATAGTCGCTATCTGTCCCTCGATCACGCTAAAGGCCGTATCACTGCGGCTTAGTTCGCCATCAACGGCGCCCAATACATCCTGGATAGAGCCATGATCGGTTACGGAACCATTGGCTAGAAGCACTAAATTGTCGGCTAATCTTGCTACCTCTTCGGTAGAGTGGGTTACATAAAATACCGGTATCTGAATTTCTTGAAGAAATTTTTCAAGAAGTAGCATCAGCTTTTCTCTGCTGCTCTGGTCTAGTGCTGACAAAGGCTCATCCATCAAGAGTAACTTCGGCTCGGCTAGTAGCGCGCGACCCAGAGCGACTCGCTGTTTTTCACCACCAGAGAGGCCTTCTGGATAACGCGGAAGTAACTTCTCGATTTCTAGAGAGGTAATTAATTCTTTTATTTCAATAGTTTTTGTTACTTTTCTCAAGCGTTTCCTTCCATAGAGAAGGTTTTCCTGAATAGTAAGGTGCGGAAACAGACTAGGGTTCTGAAATACCACGCCTACCCTCCTTTCCTCTGCGGCTCTGCTTCCATTCGCGTCTAGCCATTGTTCAGCGTTGACCGACAGGGAGCCCTTTGTAGCTGGCTCTAAGCCTGCTATCGCCCGAAGCAATGTAGTCTTGCCACAGCCAGAGGGGCCAAATATAGCCGTGACACCACGACCAGGCACGCTGAAATTTGCCTCTAATTTAAAGTCAGATTTATTGAGCTGGAGTGTTGCTTCTATCATGCTGTCTTCATGAGGTGAAATCTGCGATTAGCGCTGTAAATCATTAATAAAACTAAGAAAGAGCATAAAAGCAACCCGGCTGCTAGCCAATGGGCTTGACTGTATTCAAGCGCCTCGACGTGATCATAGATTGCAATAGAGAGCACCTGAGTCTCTCCGGGGATATTGCCACCGATCATAAGCACGACGCCGAACTCGCCAAGCGTGTGCGCAAAGCCAAGTACAGCAGCTGTTAAATATCCCAGTTTAGACAAAGGTAGGACCACGCTAATGAACCTATCTAGAGGGGCAGCACCCAATGTTGCTGCTACCTCTAACGGCATCCTTCCTAGACCAGCGAAGCTGTTCTGAAGCGGCTGGACCACGAATGGCAAGGAATAAATGGCGGACCCTAAGACTAGCCCCCAAAACGAAAACGCCATTGAGGGCAACCCCATCGCTGCAGTGGTGGCTCCTATAGGGCCGTCGGGCGAGAATGCAAGAAGGAGATAGAACCCTAGGACAGTTGGAGGCAATACCAACGGCAAGGCGATGACAGCCTCAATTGCGCTGCGCACCTTGGAGCGAGTGGTAGCGAGCCACCAAGCTAATGGTGTGCCTAGTAAAAGCAGGATGAGTGTCGTTGTGGCGGCTAGCTTCAACGTGATTAACAGAGCCGCGATGTCAGGTTGCGTCAACACTATGGCGCCACCTCAGGCAATAAGTAGCCGCTAGTCAGGAGAATGGCGCGGACTACAGCACTTTTCATGAATGAGGAAAATTCTAGAGCTGCAGCAGAATCAGTCAAAATCACCATATCTTGTTTGATAGGCCGATGGAGATTGCTCGGCACTAGCCAGACAGAACCCTGACCGCGCAGATTAGGGGACTCGGTCTGCGAGTAGGCCACTAGGCCGAGATCTGCATTACCACTGAATGCAAATTGAAAGGCTTGCGCAATGTTCTCACCCATTACGACCTTCTCACGGACTAGTGATTCCAAGCCTAGAATGCTAAGTAGCTCATTCGCAGCCTTCCCATATGGTGCCAATCGTGGATTCGCTATTGCGATAACGCAGTAATTATTCGTATTTAATAGATATTCTCTATTAAGCTGAAGGTTGTTTTGTTTGCTCCATAACGCTAGCTGCCCGTGAGCATAGGTAGTTAGGCCCGATTCTTTAGCGAGCCCCTCTTCGACTAGCCGTCTAGGTCTGCGTTGGTCGGCTGAAAGAAATATATCAAACGGCGCACCATTCGTAATTTGTGCATAATGTTTGCCACTAGAGCCCCGAATGATACGAAGCTTATGCTCGGAATTATCTTCAAACGCTAATTTTATGTGTCCCATAGCAGCAATGAAGTTTGATGCTACTGCAACATTCAAAGTCTCGGCCCAAGCGGAAGCGCTCCAGGGCAAAAAAATTGTTAAGAGACTGCAGCAAACTCTGTGTTTAGTTGATTTATGCAAGTTATCGTTATCGTTATATAGTCTTTTATATAACGAGTATTGTACAAGCGCAGCACACTCTTGGAAACGTGTTCTTTTCCAAGCATCAAGTAACTCGGTAATTCACCGATTAAATGGGGTAGAACTAAAAGGATTGATTGACCAGCTGCTAATCTGCTACACATTTACAGCGGTTAATAATATCAGTATGGTTAATATATAATTTAAACAATTAGTTAAAGAATTTACTTAATGTCTAATATAGACCCTCCCTTAGCTTTCTTCGATACACTCGATGAAATGCGGAACCCGTTTAAGCAACCGGTAAAATCACTGGAGCATCTCGATGTAGATGCAACGCAAGAAGTGGTTGATGATTACCAGTGCGCGGCCGAGTTTATTTATAGCTACCGTGGCAGCCCTGATACTTTTAGCACCTACAGGCGCGAAATCGAACACTTCTTGCACTGGTGTCTGCTTTTTTCAAAGAAGTCGCTAAAACAGGTAGTTAGGGAAGACATCGAAGCTTATGTGGAGTTTTCGAAACAGCCACCTCACAGTTGGGTAGGACAGAAGAATGTACCTAGATTCCTGCAACGTCTAGGAGAGCGGATTCCAAACCACGACTGGCGGCCCTATGTCCATGCAAGCGGAGAGTTTGCGATCTCACAGGCAGCACTCCAATCACTTTTCAGCGTGTTGAGTAGCTTTTTCAACTTTCTCATTCAAGAGCGCTATCTATCAGCGAACCCGGTTGCCCAAATTCGCCAGAAAAGTAAATTCCTGCGTAAACAGCAAAGTCAGGGCAAAATCAGACGTTTGTCGCCCCTACAATGGGATTTCGTTATCGAAACAGCTGAGAAGATGGCGGCAGAACAGCCACAGGTGCATGAACGAACACTGTTTGTAATGAATGCCCTCTTCGCTATGTATCTCAGAATTTCAGAATTGGTAGATACAAGTCGCTGGCAACCACAGATGGGACATTTTCAGGCCGATCAGGAGGGGAATTGGTGGTTCCTCACCGTGGGCAAAGGCAATAAAGAGCGAGAAATATCGGTTAGTGATGCGATGCTGGGGGCACTCAAGCGCTATAGGCTTTCAAGAGGGCTATCTAGCCTGCCAATGCCGGGCGAGTCTGCGCCGCTTGTCCATAAGACACGCGGTCGGGGTGGAATAGGGAGTACTCGCCAGATCCGCGGCATCGTACAGAAATGCTTCGACTCGGCCGGAGAATCGATGCGCGCCAATGGGTTTACCGAGGAAGCAGAGCGCTTGAGCGCAGCTACGGTTCATTGGCTGCGCCATACCGGCATATCTGAGGATGTGAAACACAGGCCTCGAGAGCATGTTAGAGACGACGCCGGCCATGGCTCCAGCGCCATTACCGATCGTTACATTGATGTGGAACGAGCGGAGCGACACGCTTCAGCACGGAAAAAACTCATAAAATAGCGCCGAATCGAGTAAATAATGGCTGCGCATCAAATCTGGACGTTTTCTAGACCCAGAATAAGCGTCAAAACCCTTCTCAGAAGCGTCTATTTCGCTTAATCTCTAGCGTGGCAATTGACCGTATACCTTTAGCCAATTGAAAATACATTAAGCTCGCCGCCATCTTTGCATTATGGAACTAAGTGGAGACATATGAATAGCAACTCACCGAAATTTGAACGAAGTCGATTCATCCAAAAAATGGCTATCGCAGCATGCTCGATTCTACTGACGTCGGCACTGATCGCTCAGGAAGAACGAAACGAGCTAAACGCAGTCCTAGATATCAATACCCTCTACACCCCACTTGAGAGTAAGCCTATACACGGTGATACAGCGGTAAAACTGTTAAACGAGCTGGAGACTAAGCACTATTCTTCGATCGATATAAATGACAATTTCTCCTCCACTGTATTCGATAGTTACATTGATGCCCTTGATCGCTCTAAGTTGTATTTCCTAAAAGAGGATATTGATCAGCTAAGCGCATATCGCTATACCCTAGACAACAGTCTTGAAGATGGCAGTGTCGAACCAGGTTTCGAGATCTACAATCTGTATTACAGGCGCATACTAGAGCGCATGATTTATGCCGTCGACCGCGTTGAAAACCATGTCGGCGAAATGGACTTCACAATCGATGAAACTATAGAGATTGATCGCGAAGATGCGCCTTATGCCGCATCGCTTTCAGAGCTGGATGAACTCTGGAGACTAAGAATTAAGAACAGTGTTCTAAGCCTGAGACTAACTGGCGATGATGAAGAGGAAATCAAAGAGAAATTAAGCAAACGCTACCGCAATCAGCTGAGCCAAATTGCGAAGACAAACGATAAAGATATTTTTCAGACTTATATGGCCACAGTAGCGACGGCAGTTGATCCACACACTTCTTACTTTTCGCCACGCGATTCTGAAAATTTCAATATGGGTCTCTCTCTTTCCTTGCAGGGAATTGGTGCACAACTTACGACTGAAGAAGAATACACGAAGGTCGCCGAGCTTATTAAAGGCGGACCCGCTGAGCGCGGCAATGAATTAAAGGCCGGCGATCGTATCGTATCAATAGGCCAAGGTGTTGACGGCGAGCTGCAGGATGTTGTCGGCATGCGTCTCGATGATGTGGTGGCACAGATTCGTGGGGAAAAAGGCACTGTTGTTCGCCTTAATGTCATTCCTGTAGATGCGGTTGGCGAGTCGAGCGCGACCGTCGTAAGCATTACTCGTGACACTGTAAAGTTGGAAGATCAATCCGCTAAGAAGGAAGTCATAGAGCTTAGCTTCAACAGCGAAACGTATAAAATCGGTATCATCGACCTGCCCACTTTTTACTTTGACTTCGAGGCGGCCTCGCGTGGTGACGCTGACTTCAAAAGCTCAACACGCGATGTGCATGCCCTTCTCGATGAGTTAAAAGAAGAAGAGGTAGATGCTGTTATAGTGGATTTACGGAATAACGGCGGTGGTAGTTTGAGCGAGGCGAATCAATTAGTTGGCTTGTTTATTGAAACCGGTGCGACGGTGCAGATTCGTTATTCAGGGTTACGCAACGGTTTCACTAGATCATTCGGCGACAGTGACCCTGAGGTTGCCTATATGGGCCCTTTAGCCGTATTGGTTAACAGAACTAGCGCATCGGCTTCAGAAATCTTCGCCGGCGCGATTCAAGATTATCAGCGCGGCATAGTGTTGGGCGGCCAAACTTTTGGTAAAGGCACAGTTCAAGAAATTATACCGATGGACTATGGTCAGGTAAAACTGACACGTTCAAAATTTTACCGAATCTCTGGCGAGAGTACCCAGCACCGCGGGGTGATTCCGGATATTTCCTTTCCTGATTTTTACGATGCCTACGAAGATATCGGCGAGAGCAGCCTAGATGGCGCCTTACCTTGGGATACAGTCCGGGCAGTTGAGTATACTCAGTATCATGCTATCCAAGCTTTAGTGCCAGAATTACAGCAGCGTTACGACGAGCGTGCGCAAAAGTCACCAGACTTCATCTACCTTCGCGATCAAATCGAGCGTACTCGTGTGATGAGGCAAAGGGAGCAGCTGTCTCTTAATGAGCAGAAGGTCAAAGAAGAGCGCGAAGAAAATCGACGCACAGAGTTCGATGCAGAGAATATGCGTCGCCTTCTCAAAGGGATTAGCCTCAACGAATGGGTAGAAGACCTGAACGCAGAAGAGGAGAAAGAAGAGCTGGTTGCCAATAGCGGCACTATTTCCACTGAGGAGCCTGAGGAAGGTACTGCTGAAGAGGAAGATGAAGGCGACCCCCTACTCCTGGAAAGTGGCCGTATCCTCGCCGATTTCATAGCTCTTAATTCTAATCGCGTAAGCTCGATAAGCCCAGAGAACACGCGTCAAAATCGCTAGACCCATTACCCTGGATAGGCCTTAAAAAAGGCCCTCAGGAAGAGGCTCTGAATTGGGATTAAGCTCTACGTTTCAATTAATTTGTTGTTGATAAGTCCTTATTTAAGCCAATGATTCTAACTTTATTGGATAGTAATTATGACTACGGCTAACTGATCTATGGCTGACTTAAGGCGACTGGCCCTAAGGCAAAGTCGCCTATATCGCTTCTGAACGACATAGGCGCTGGAAGTGGCATCTTCGAAAATCAGATAGCGGAATAGACTTGCTCACAGAAGTACGCTTTATCGGATACGGGCGAAGCGCGAGATGCAGTTACCAAAGAGTATGCGTCCTTTGCCCACTGTTCACTGGAGAGTGCATCAAATGCTTCACCGAGGCGACGGAGTGATGGAGCTATGGCGATGACCGTATACAATCCAGACGCACCGCTTGCTATAGGTTGATATAGATTGAACTCAACATCACTAAACCCATTACTCTTGAACGCTATATCTAAAGAATTTACTGCTTGCAGATATGCTGCGGGATTCGTCGGATTTACCTCTACTGTTCGGGTGGCCCAGGTCTGATAGATCTCTCCTTCATAGCCTTTTACAACTTGTAGAGTCTGATTCCCGGTTAGCTTCCTTGAAGACTGCAAGTCTGTTTGGAGGCCTTTAATCCTCGGGCTTGTAGCCATCACTTCCCACATATTAAAAGCATTTCCTAAATTTGAATGAAAGCTAAAAAATTGCATTTCACCTGCACTTTCATTTCCTGATACAGCGACGCATGCGCCTGCTAATAGCACACCTAGTTGTTCCAAGACTTCAGAGTTCCCTTTCTGAAACTCTATGTAAGCGGATGGATCTTCGGCGACAAGGTTTAGAATAGTCATTGCGCCACTCGATAGAGGCGCTTCTTCTAAGTGATGGTCAGCATAAAGACTAGCTCCATGGGCAGCCAGCGCTATAGCTAAAAAGGTATTGATGATATTTTTCATAGATATCCCTTATTAAAATTTACCTGTAATCTTGAGTCGAGTAATAGTTAATTAGAGCTAGTCCAACGTTTTACCATAGTCAGTACATCTCTGGTAATGACTGTTCGCGTTCCGGATACAGAACGTGCAAAGTCTTGCCATCCATTCAAATCACTATTCGGAGTTCCCAGCAGAGAAGACAAGTCATTAGCTGTTTGAGCTAAGACATGAGTAATATTACTCTCACCGTGAGCTAATATTTCACTAAGCCCTGCTGTAAAATCAACATTCGTGTTCTGTGCAATTAAAGCCTGCCATGCTGAAGCATAAGCTAACGGGTCAGACGCGCTAATATACGTCCAGTAACTGGTTGGATTCGGCGAAGTTACCTTAGAAGGATCTCCCCCATTGATACCTGTAGATCTAAACATGACTGAACTTACTTGCTGAGATGCTGAGTTTACTTCTACTAAAAAATTAGCCCAATCCTGCGATAAAGCATTCCTTGTAAAAGTAGATTGCATTTCCTCAAAGTTTGGAAAGTTCACGAGAAAGGCATGAGTCGCTGAATTATCACCATTTGCCACATACTGATACAAAGAAACTGTCCCCGATGCAGCCTGCCCTGCAGATGAAGCATTAAACTTGTCCATTGCTGCTATAACACCCAATGGGTTGCTAGCATTAATATCATATTTAATTCCTACTTGAGAAAATGCTAACGAGGAAAATGTAATAGAAACTAAAAATATTACCGAATTTATATATTTCATAATGCAAAGCCTTATAATTTACTAGATATTAAAGTCGCAAAAAACGAATTACATTTTCAACGACATGTTTTATGAATTTCCTTTTTTTATAGCAGTTATAAATAATTTACAATCAAATTAATTATTCTTGGCCTATCATTTCTAGGTTTTGAGATTTTAATTTACAACAATACAGTAAACCTTAGATTTCATTCCCCTGAAAAAGCAGCTGCTCGTTCGATAATAAGTTTCAGTCCGTCGGTTGTAATTTCCCAAATATTTCCCCATTGACCATATTCGACTATTGAGCCAGAAGAGTCTGTTTGTTTGTAACCGCCCCAACCTAACGCAATAGAGTCGTCTATTTCTCTATACCCATAAGCCCATGCATCCAGTGTAATTCCGGTCTCTGCATTAGAGCCAATAGACTCTAGTATATTATCGTTCCCTAAAATGACTCGGTTATTAGCTGAAATAGCCATAATGCCATTTTCTGTAAACAAGTCCGCTATGCCTTTTGGGTTTGCTGAGTTGGTATTCATCTCATAGGCAATAACACCGTCGTTAACCAAATCGGATCCTGGGCCGCCATATATTTGATCTATAACTTGAGGAATGGCTAAGCTGATTGGGCTCATCCCATCTGTTGACGAATTTCCAGCTGACTCCATTAGCATTAAAAGTTTATCGCCTTGAAGTTTATATGCGTTGCCCCAGAGGCCTTGCATTATTGTGCTGCCATTCGAGTCTTTTATACCGAATGTGCCTGTTCCTAGCACGGTATCCGGAGATAAAAATCGTGCGACGGTGGTGACGGTCTCGATTGTAGTAGTTGCGAATTCTTCACTAAAATCATTTTCGAAACCAGAAACTATAGCTTCTTTTCCGTAAGCTGGGATGTGCAATGTTGAGATAATACGGATAGCGTCCTCGTCATATAGCTCGCCCATAGCCTCGGAATCTTTTTTCGCCCAGGCAGAAGAAAAAGAATTTGAAGCATTATTTACTAAGGTTAATGCACGCGAATCGCTAAGCTCAACATTCTGTATAGCTTCCTCTGAGCAGCTAGCTGCAAAGAACAAAATTGACGTAAATACAACTTTTTTAACTCCGGTATTCATATTATTTCCATAGTTTACTGTAACTTTCGTTACATATTTTGATAAAAGCATCTTCGATATTAGCCATTCATGCAGTTGGGTAAATTTAAATAAGAGTGCCGAAAAGCATGCTCAAGAATAAAGGCCTAATTTAACTTCGTCTAAGAACCCCAATAAATCACATGACTCTTCCACAAGGACAGATTTCCACACGTAGCAGGATCAGAAGAGCTGGGTATATTCCAGGACATGGAGTCTAGCCTCTTGCTTAAACCTTCCGCGTTCTCGCCAATCACTCTAATGGCAAATGCTGAGTTCATTTCGCCTTCTTGCCCACTTGCTACGATCTGCAAGTACCCAAAACTTGATCTATCGCTGCTGGTTCTATTATTTCTGTCAAACTCTAGAAGCTCTTGCTGAACGTCGCCCATATTTTTATCTGGGTTTAGTCGACATTGTCTTATGGCTACATAGCTTTCCTCAATTTCTCCTCCTTCATAAGGGTTAGCTTCGCCAGGTTCATTAGCACTCCAGTTGAGTCCGACCTGTCTTGTCCCGGCACAGTCAACCATTGCAAAAAAATGGCTGCTGGGCCCGGATAGCGGCTGCGCTTCTAGTCCATTTATCATATGTTCAAAATTATCCCAGTACCGGACTACGTTTATGCTTCCTACACGAGACTGGGCTGCAACAATAGGTTCTCTGTAGAATACCAAATTTGGTCCATTATCTGTTCTAGGTATAGCTCTGCCTACCTTAATAACTTCGTTGACTGTGAAGCCGGGCTTCAAAGTGCATTGCATTACTTCATTGATGTTGCCACCTTGCGCATACGAAGAATTCATCCAAATCATAAAAGAAATGAATGTAAAAGTTGAAGATATATAATGGTTCATTATTGTCCCTTTTAAAAATGAATTATATTTTCAAAATATACTTGCTACACAATAATGCTATGCGCTATATATTTTTCCTGAGTAGACCAATGTTTCTAAGTCTATAAAACCTTCGGAACGCTGCTTTTCACCATTTGAAAGATCAATGATTAAGGCCAACTTCCATGAGTGCTCATTTTCTGGTTTTTCCCAAGTCCCTTTACCAATTCCCCCAAGGACCGAGCCATCCTCCAAAAATGCTTCTCCTACCCACTGGATTTCACCATTAGTGGCGTTGCTATCTGACAAAGGGTTTGAAGATATCAACGTGCCCCACACCGTTCCAAATTCCGTAGCATGCCCCTGGAAATTGATGCTGGACGTTATATCCCCAGCCGTATTAGTTCCATAAGTGTTCCCAATATGAGTTAACGAAAACTTTCCAATTTCTTCTGACATTATTTCCTCCACAAAATAATTTTATTGTTAAAAATAAATTCATTTAGTTGTCAATAACCCTAATTGCTGCCCGCATAAATTCTATGGGAGAGCCAGAGCGATCCATTATTGCAAGTTATACCATCATCAATTTGAGCAGGTCCGCCACTATTACGCATAGCGTCTAAAGAGACGCCAAAGCTCGTCGCATTTGGGAAAACATATCTCACGCTTACTTGCGAATTTTGAGTAAAGCTATTGCCTCCAAATAAGCGCAGATCTACGGCCGAATATGCATTTAGTGATTGGCCTTGAGCGGCAGCTCTACCTATCGCTTGAGCGACTGTCGCACCATTTAATTGACAAACCGTACTGCCCATAAGCGTAGCATCAGTATCATCAAAGATCTCACCTTCATTCGCGACGTTAACTAATGCAATACGAGCTCGAGGGCCACAAGTCATAATGTCTGATACAGTAGTCCCTCCGGCTCTTCCGCCGGAGCGGCTTCTAACAGCGCCCCTTTTAGCCACCATGTCTGAAAAGTCAGCATAAAAAGTTGATATTACGAAACCCCAATTATTTTGAAACTCGCCAGAAACAGCAACTGCTTCTCTAAGGAAAAGACCAAGAGGTGCAGTTTCTTCCGTCCACTCCATATTTCTGCCGAACTCCACCGCATCACTTATTGAATAGCCATCATTTACTGAACAGGCTACCGACCTAACAATATTGGGAGCAGTCTGTGCAAAAGCAGTAGAGCCGCTGAAAACAAAGACTGAAAAAGCTGATAATAATAATTTAATTTTCATAGCACAATTTCCTAAATTTTATATATAACTAATTAGTTGTTTGCAGAATGAATTCTTGTTGTGGCCCACATTGCAGGTCTATCACAAGAAAAAGATGAGTTACTCCCATTTCCAACTTCAGCCCTAAAACCTTCTAGGCGCATGTCCATTCTTTCTGTCAAGCCTTGTCGCGAACTTCCTACGACAGATAATGCAAAATCCCATGGTGAGTTAGCAGGGCCACCTAAAGATGGAACATTCATTTGAACTAACGAATCGTCACCTTCATTTACGTAGTTTTCAGCCGCCGTTGATACTCTATTAAAAGCACTAAAAAGAGTCGAGCCATCTCTTAACGTGCAAAAACGAGTAGTCATGGCTGTTTGTTCAAAAGAAGATGCCTCTCCGCTAACGTTATACGCTCTAACTACCTGTGGACTCGCACAAGTAATTGGTAGGTTACCTCTAGAATTATTCCCTACCGCGACCCGACGATTTACCATTTCCGTATGGTTTGAATAGTATGCGGCAATCATAAGGTCATTGTTTTGTTGATATTCATCTGATGTATATATAGGCCGCCTGAAGAAAACTGCGTTCGGAGAATTTTCTCCCCAGTTAATATTATTTTTCGCTCTATTGACAACTTCGTCATAAGTAAAGCCGTCGTTAATAGTGCAGTTAACAATCCGAATAATTGACCTGGCATTATCCTGCGCTTGAATAGCGGTTGATCCGAGCATAAGTGGTATAAAAAAAAATGCTAAATATTTCTTGTTCATTTTATTTAAGTATCCTTGATTTTATTTTAATTAATGAAACTTATTTTGCTTTTTTAGACCACGAGAAAATGGTAAAAATCGGCTGAGTAGTGATTAATTGTATCTGGCAGGATTTTATTGAGCCAGCCAGATAGCTCTTTCAGTTTCAAGACCTATTTGGACTGAGGTTTCTAACTTTCTTCTGCCTTGTGCAATTGATTCTCGGTACAAGTAGCAGACTCCTGTAACTCCTCATCTATAGCCATACCCTCTGCGGTTGATTCGGCCATCGCTATTGTGGCTGTCCAGGACTCCAAGGACGGAAAAGAGTCCACATACCCAAATTTTCTAGGAGTTGAATCGCCCACAACAATTGTAGTGATATGGCTGGTAATCCCGCCACCTGTAACATTCTTGTTCATGAAGACTACCCATTTGGAATTGGCGACCCGCACATCATCCATTGTTTTGCCTTCATTGATCTTGCAGGTATGTACCATCCTATAGTCATCAGCATTGACCGTTGCAAATGCTCCAAGGATGGCGCTAAAAGCCATAGTCTTTAGTAAATTTGATTGCATTTTAATTCCTACAGATGTTTTAAAATTTAGGCAGAGAATAAATCTCGGCCCACTTTGGCTAGCTTTCATATTAGTTAGTGTTTTTTAACACGGATATCTTTTAAAATTCTTTGTCCGAATTCATGCATACCTCGAGATGTAATGAGTGCTGCCAGTTATTCCTGCCATAATTTAATACCCCTTAGTTTCCGAGGAGCAGCGACTGGTGTGTGTGTTTAATAAGCCAGCCAGAACGTTCTTTGATTAGGACCAGCGTAACCCATGTCGGTGGGCTCGTATTTGACGCTTGGTTGTGCGGATAGACATTCCACCACCGCACAAAACTAGCGACAGCGACGTCTCCGTGAATAGAGACCTCGGCGTCTTCGATTGTTGTAATAAACTCAGTTTTTCCGCCACTCATGGACTCACTGGCTTTTCGACCAGCGATCTGATTAGCCATGTTTTTTGCTTCATCTGTTTGACGAATACCCCCAGCAATATAAACGCGGTCAGATCTCATCAAATTTGCTTGAGCCTCCAGATCATTCTCCAAATCGCCGTACTGGTAAATAATCGCCATTACATCGCTCGCGTCGTCGGCGAAGCCATTCGGCGCAAAAGTCAATCCTGCCAGCACAAAAGCTAATGCAAAGAGGCGGCTGCCTCGCTTAATACTTATCATAGTTCTATCTCCTTTGTACCTTATGTCATTAAAGCAATATTATTGCTAGTAGCAGATTAGACGTGCAAAAATACAAAATAAGCTAATAATGTCAAAACGTCAAATATCTTTCCTCGGCTTGACATTTCAATAATGTATTCGGTCACACTTTCTGTTAATTGCTGCAAACCCGCGCATCCGCGCGGGCACATTTAGTGTTGATTGCTCTCGTACATGCCTAAACCGGTCAAGCACCAGTTCGATTACCTTTCTGGAAAAACATGTCTGAGGAATTTCCTTGAGTTACTAATTTTATATAATATATATGTTATATATGTTATATACATTTAAGGCGCTCTTTTCTAGATTCGAATAAAAAATTATTGAGTTTACCCGCACATCGTGTGATAACATTTTTTCTAATTTAGTTATAAGCAGGCCCAAAAAGTCATGGCTACAGCGATCTCAAAAGTTAACTAAATCCAGTGATAGAGCACCGAAAAATCTATCTCGTTAAAATATAAAGCAAGATTTGAAGCAGACTATCCTTGCCAGAATA
>Ga0308016_10000892_pt1 | contig 14985 bp, 13 predicted proteins | sample Neamet233_FD_203129 | JGI IMG/M metagenome (GOLD analysis project Ga0308016, IMG submission 203129) | Marine microbial communities from water near the shore, Antarctic Ocean - #233 | ecosystem: Environmental > Aquatic > Marine > Unclassified | place: Southern Ocean | collected 2014-07-28
GATACAAACTCATACAATACCCTATTCGGTGGCCGCCTTTTGTCTTTAATGGATAAGGCTGGAGGAATCGCTTGCGCTAAATTCGCTCATCGAGAATTTGTAACAATTTCAATAGACACTCTGAAATTTATCGCTCCTGCGCATCAAGGAGATCTCCTAGAGGTTACTGGCCAAGTAGTATTCACAAGTTTTCACACAGCATGTACCAAGGTAACCGCATTTACTTTGAACAAGTCAGATTGGAAAAAGAAGAAGATTTGTGAAGGATATTTCTTCTTCGTAGCAATCGATTCTATGATGCGTCCGATTCCAATCCCGCAATTTGTTGTTGAAAATGATGAAGAACAAATTGAATATGATGCTGCATTGGCAATCCGCCAACATATGCTTGATAGTAAGAAATAATGTTGCAATTATTTGCAAAACATCCTTATCTCGCGCCATAGAAATCTAACTGTTACTGCATCGTCAGTTCCATAAACCATTGATAATTAGCCAGAGTTATGGATGTAGTAATCGTTGGTAGTATCGCATATGATTCGCTGTCAACCCCAAGTGGCGAATCCAATGATGAATTAGGAGGTTCTGCAACGTATGGAGGATTTTCATCTTCATTTCATGCCAAGAGATTGAATGGTGGAACTGTTGCCCTGGTAGGAGTTGTTGGCGATGATTTTCTCTCTTCTGACATCGACAAATTAGTCAAAGCAGGCCTTGACATAAGAGGTATAGAAACCGCTAAAGGTGGAACTTTTCGATGGAAGGGTTCCTACCATGGTGATATGTCACAAGCTGAAACTCATGAAACTCATTTGAATGTCTTTGAGCATTTCCAACCAAAGGTTCCCGAAGACTATCGAGCACCAAAGGTACTGTTTTGTGCCAATTTGCATCCTGCATTACAAATGGCGGTCATCCAACAATCAAAACCTACTCGAATCTCAATATTGGATTCAATGAATCTATGGATAGAAATAGCAAGAGAGGGATTACTGGAAGTCATTAAGCAAGTTGACTTGGTAGTTCTCAATGATGGTGAAGTTAGAATGCTCGCTGATGATGACAACCTCGTACGAGCATCCTACAAAGTGCAAAAGATGACCAATGGAGCAATACTAATTGTCAAGAGAGGGGAACATGGAGTTTTGGCCTTACACCCTGATGGTCTGCTTTCAATGCCAGCATATCCAGTTATGGATCTCGTTGACCCTACTGGTTGCGGCGATACTTTCGCTGGCGCATTAGCGACGTTTTTGGCACAAGGAGATGGCCACATTACGAAACAAGAATTGGCTGAAGGATTAGTTCATGCAACCGTTACTGCCTCATTTACCTTGCAAAGTTTTGGCACTAATAAGATTCGTAATTTGGAAATTACTGAATATGAAACGAGACTGAAAGAGTATCGTTTGATAACTAGTACTTCTTGAGAAAATCAAGAATCTAATCGTGGAAGGCCACTTTTCCCTGCACTGGGTGAGAGATGTGCTTCACTATCAACTAGATCATCGAATGAGACTGATTCCAACTCATTCTGTTCATTTTGCTCGATTAGTGAATTGGTACGACTAATGTGTTGATGCATTCGATCTACTTCGTGCTGAGGTAAATTGCCACCATTATTTTCCGAAAGGTTTTGAATGCTAGAAAGGGCCTCTCCTCTTAGATTCTGATGTGTACGCACACGGAGCGATTCAGTCGATTCACTAATATTGCGACCAGAGTCCATGCCAAGAACAGTCCTAGTTGCATTTGTTGCAGCCCTAGAAGCAGATTTAGCGACACTTGTAGCCTTTTTTGCACCTGTACTTAGAGATAAATAAACAAGGCTACCGACCAATCCGCGTTCCTTCATTGGAGTTCTGCTTTGAACTCTCAATCTAGAATGATTTCCTACACCATTAACTCTCTTCTTCAAATTTGGAAACTTCTCAGCCCTGCTTTGCATCGGTTTCTTTTGAGTATTAATTGAATGTGGAGTTGGAGCGTCACTATTGGAACGGGCATTTGCAATGATTGATTTCTCACCAGTTCCAGGCAATGGGTCGGATAACGAATCTGGAGAATTATAAGAAGCCATAGAATCAGTTTGTTGCTGCATTTGAGTATTTTGCGGTACATGCGCCCCATCTACATTCCAAAAATTGGGCAAATGTGCTGGTGGTTGACTTTCACCTGCTTCGCGTTTCAGATGTGATTCGGAGTAATTCTGTGAAGACCTTGGTAGAGAATCATTAGGCATTGGATGAGAAGTTCCAATCTGGTTGTATACTGGTTGCTGATTATTTACTGGAACTTGGTGCATTTGTGGAGAATGATTGTGGTTTTGTTGCGCACCAAATTGCTCTTGATAAGACATTTGAGAAGGAATTTGCTGAGTCTGGGCAGGATTTGATTGCGCCCCATATTGATACTGACCTTGTTCGTTATTTCTTCTTGTACCGATATTACCTGTGGCTCTTTGAATTAATCCGTCTGCCGAAGAGAGTGGTAAAAATCCGAGATCGATTTCCGGCTCATCGTCCATAAACCAATCCGGTAAGCCTGGTTCAGCTTCTTCCACATATTCTGCTTCTAAGACTTGCTCTTCATCTGAAGAAAACATTGCTGTATCAAACATTGCCATTGGGCTCTCTTCCTCAGCAGTGCCAAGGAATTTAGTGATGGGTGTTGGAGTTTGGATATGTACAGGCGGAAGGATATCCAATGACTCTTCGAGGATGGTAACTCCGGGATAATCTGTATCTCTCTCAAGCAATTCTAGGCCATCCCTTGCTTCTTTGAGAGTCATTCCTTGGTTTATTCTTTGAACGAGGTGATTCATTCTCATCAGCCTTGCATCGTTACCCATAATTGCAAAACAGACATTGTCTTTTGTCTCAATTGTCAATGTAGGTTTTCCTGTGAGAATCCACGTGCTTATGAAAAGCCCACCAAGAGCCATCGCACCAAGTCTAAAATTTAGTGGATCAATAATACGATACCCAAACCACACAAATATCACTCCTAGGAATGCAACCCAAAATGGTGCAAGGCGCGAATTATGGTGGTGAGTGTGGAGGATTTCTGACAAACGGATACTAGTAATGTGACCTGTTTTTGATTCAAAGGACAGCATGCGCTCATCAAGAACTGCTAGGACTTTGCCCGCAGTCCCGTCCAACGTAAGTGAACCGAGAACCTCTAAGTTCTCCCCACTCGTTGGACTATTTACATGTCCAATCGATTGCATCCCAATAGGACAAGCGAATGGCAGGGGTTATCAATCCACCGATGATTGGCCGGTTTTAGAGGCTAAAAAGAGGACCCTTTTTTTACCACCATAGGTGATTAATTTAATTCCAATATCGCATTGCCCATTATTCTTGGCTTAGAATCTAATTGAGCTATCAGAGTAGGCTGTGGGTTTTCTCTTCTAATGAATAACGGAGATTCCCAATTCACCACTGAATCTGCTCCATCGATTGATTCGATACGCCCAACAACGAATTGTAAATCTGCGCTAGCATGAATAATATCTCCAACCGCCAAATCCCTCTTTTGGAAGGGTGAACGTGTCAAAGTCATTTTTGAAGAATTATGCTGAATAACTGCAAGAGGGAGGCTAATTCCTGATTTTTTATCCTCTATTGCAGGGCGAACTAAAATGGTACCACTGCCCAAGTGGTCTTCCTTGGCATTACGAAGTGCAAGTCCAACTCTGTCACCAGCAACTGCTGATGAAACATCATCATCCATCACCTGTAGTGATTTTGTATTACCTGTCCCGTTTGCAGGAAGTAGAATTAATTCATCATGGACATTTACCGTTCCAGATTGAACATAACCAATAGCAACTAATCCGATTCCTTTGACATTGAAATGTTGGTCGACCGGTAGGACCAGTGGAGCTTGTTGAATCGCTTTCAAATCGGAGGACACTTGGTCCATCAAACCATACAGTTTTACGCGTAAATCAATCCCGTCATTTCCTTCAAATGTCCAGTTTCCTAAACCTGCTTGTTTGAATATCATTTTGACTTGCTCCTCGTCAACCCATTCGCCTTGTGGCGGATTTATTATTACTAATCCCTTGTCAATTCCAGCACTAGCAAATGCAACTACAACTTCACCTAGTGTAGCATCTATTTTTGTGATCTCAACCATTCCTACTACTGCTGCAGATAATGCATTGAGGAAGGGCCTCAATCTTTCAGGGAATTTGGCAGGACGAATAATCGATAATATTCTCGGACCATCTGCATCTGCTTCCTTGTGGACATAGGTGTGAACATCACGCTGATCGGTCGCTTTGGCAATTTCTTTAGCCAACTCATCCGAGCCGAACATCGCTATATTGAGAACAGACATGAAACGCCGACTTGACGCGCCTTCTTGATACAATCGCTTAGCGAGTGAATGTTAAAAGTGATCAGCCGAGTAATTCACTGTGCATCTCAATATACTGTATTGTGATGTCCCTATTGGTAAAATCCTCTTCATCCATTATTCTTCTGTGCAATGGAATTAGATGCTCAACTCCAGTGATAATTGTTTCATCAAGGGCAGTTTTCATCCTACGAATCGCATCTTCTCGATCCCGACCCCAAACCAATAATTTAGCTAAAAGTGAATCAAAACATCCCGGCATTTCGTAACCAGGGTAAGCGTGAGTATCGCATCTAACACCGAATCCAGAGGGGAAATGGCACTCCCATAATCGACCTGGACTCGGAATGAAGTCTTTTGGATCTTCAGCATTAATTCTGCACTGTATAGCATGACCTCGTATGACAATATCCTCTTGAGTGAGTGGTAATTTCTCACCTTGGGCGACTCTGATTCCAAGTTCAACCAAATTATAACCGGTTATCAATTCTGTAACCGTGTGTTCTACTTGCACTCTAGGGTTTACTTCAAGGAAGTAGAAATCACCCTTCGCATCTCGTAAAAATTCAAATGTTGCAAGACCTTTGTAGCCAACCGATTCTGCACCACGGCAAACTAACTCTCCGATCTCTGCTCGTGTCTTTTCATCTAACCAAGGACCCTCCTCAACCAATTTTTGGTGTCGTCGTTGGATAGAACAAAATCTCTCTCCAAAGTGAATTGCTGTTTCCCCATCCGCTAGAACTTGGAACTCAATGTGTTGAGCTTCTTGGATATATTTTTCAACGAAAACCCTCTCATCGCCAAATGCAGATTTAGCACGAGATTGACATAATTTCAATGCGTTCTCAAACTCATCTGATTTGGATACGATTTGCATCCCAATTCCACCGCCACCAGCAGCTGCTTTGATAATAACCGGATAGCCAATCTCCGTAGCCAATTTACTAGCAACAGCGGCAGAAGATATTGGCTCTGAAGAACCCTTTGCTGTAGGTAGTCCTGCAGCCTCCATCGCCGCCCTAGCCTCAATTTTATCACCCAATAATGTGATGACTTCTGCACTAGGGCCAATGAATGTAATTCCTTCTTCAGCACAACGTGCTACGAATGATGCATTCTCTGCCAAGAAACCATAACCTGGGTGAATTGCATCGCATTGTAATTCCTTAGCGGCAGTAATTACATCTTCAATATTGAGATAAGAATCTAAAGGGTTGCTTTTGTAATTAGGATAAGCGAAATCTGAAAGGCGGACTGGGAGGGATAATCGGTCCTCTTTACCATGGATAATTGCTACTTCAATTTCCATATCTCTTAGCGCTCGCAATATACGCAACGCTATTTCACCGCGATTTGCAATGAGAACACGTTTGAATCCCATAATGCGCTCGAAGTGAATCTATCCTATGATGCCAACGGTTGTGAAATTACACCACAAGCGGTTTGTCGCGTAAAGTCCAACCGCCATTACCGTCAATTGTGAGGCGATTAACATCCAAAAAGGAATGAAAACGATGCAAAACCTCAGTAATCTTCTTCTACTAGTAGATTGCTGTATGTTTATGGTGCGAGTCAAGAAAACAGGGGCAGAGGTCCTCGACGAATTAGCAGGAAAGGATTTGAACAAGAGTGGTCTTGTAGTAAATCTTGTAATATGTGGCAACTCCAGGTTTTATGATTATTCATGGCTAGAGGAACAATTAGAAAACTGGGTTCTGTATAATGAGTACCCTGATCTAGTGATTCTAGGCGGAGCGAGTGGAGTCGATTTTATCGCTGAAAGATGGGCCGACAATAACAATATCCCAATTGCAGTATTCAGTGAAGCTTGGGCAACACCTCGACCAAACAGATCTAATGATACTGGACGCCCTGAAGCGGAAGCCAGTCTTGCGAAGAAGATGTTGAAGAGAGCAACACATATGCTTGCATTCCCTGGACCAGATTCGGTTTGGACTAAGCGCATGGAAGGAATTGCTCGGGCTCAAGGCATCCCTGTAGCAAGCATTCCTATTCCGGTTTTTGCAGAATAATCAATAAGATTTAGTTTGACGATATCGCTCAAAGACAGTTTGAGCGAATGATGATAAACAAACGCCTTGTGGCTTTCAATACCAGCCTTGGCTGGTGGTGGTATTATGTCCAATTGGTCTCTAAAAAACCCGTATATGACTACTATTTCAGAGAACTATATTCTCAATGGAGAAGGGTCTCGGAAAGAGACTCGGCATGTCGTTTTTGAATTGGGTGATTCAGGCCTAGAATACAAGGTTGGCGACGCATTAGGAGTTATCGCAGAAAATCCACCGCATATCGTTGAAGAACTTATTGAGATCCAAGGATGGGACCGGGATGAAATCGTCACCACCCACAATGGTGAAAGAGACTTGTATTCTGCATTAAAGAAAGATTTTGAAGTGCATTTGGCCAATAAGAAATTTGTTAATTCATTAACTGAAAAAATTGTATCCACTGGAATTAAAATTTCTCTCAGCATTATTTCAAGGACTAGAAATGGTCAAGAAATCGCTAATACACTTCCTTCCAGTTCAGTTTCAGATGAACCTGTTTCAAAGGTAGCCGCTATCACATCGGATGCGAGTGCAATAGAAGACTATCTTTGGACAAGAGATTATGTTGACATTATGCGTGAATTTGATGTTCGTTATTCAGCAGCCGAGTTTTTGAATATCGCTGACCGGTTGAAGCCTCGCTTATACTCGATTGCATCTTCGCATGATGCCCATCCTGGCAAGGTCGAATTAACTGTAGGAATTGTTCGTTTCACATACCACGATAGGCCTCGTGGAGGAATGTGCACACTATACTTAGCAGATGAAGTTGACATGACTGGAAAAGAGATTGGAGTATTTATGTCACCAACAAAATCATTTATTCTTCCACAAGATAAAGCGGTTAACATTATCATGGTGGGACCAGGAACAGGTATAGCACCTTTCCGTGCTTTCATGGAGCAAAGAGTCCATGATAACGGCACTGGAAAAAATTGGCTCTTCTTTGGAGATCAATCTGAAAAGACTGAGTTCTATTACAAGGAACAAATTGAATCTTGGCTAAATGGAGGCGACCTCTACAAATTCACAACCGCATGGTCTAGAGACCAAGCCGAGAAGATATACGTGCAAAACCGCCTAAAAGAAAATGGCGCCGAAGTTTGGCAATGGTTTGAAGAAGGCGCTTATTTCTACATTTGTGGCGACAAACAAAGAATGGCAAAGGATGTTCATCGTGCTTTGATTGAAATTGCAATGGAACATGGCGGTATGTCTGAAGAGGATGCCACATTCTTCATTGAGAAAACTATGATGAGAGAGCAGAAGCGTTACCTACGTGATGTATATTGATCATTATTTTTCTCCAATGACTTCAAGCGAGAGTTGCTGTTAGAGGTTTTATGGCGCATGAGATTTTGATGCTTGGCACAGGCAATGCATTCTTGCCACATGGCCGCCATCACTCATTTTGCTGCATTGATAGAAAGCACATTATCGATGCACCCCCTACTGCTTTAGCCAGTTTGAGAAGAGCTGGAATTGCTATTTCAGAAATTGAAACTATCTTCGTGACCCATGTTCATGGCGACCATGTATTTGGCTTCCCTTTCCTATTATTAGAACGGAGATATATATCTGATAGAGAGATGGTAAAACCGTTGACTATTGTTGGTTCTAAATTGGTCAAGGAGAGATTATTGCAACTTTGTCAATTAGCATATCCAGGCTCCTTAGAAGAAATCTTTCAAACAATTAATTGGGTTCAAGAAAATAATGGAACTGTTAATGATTGGACATTTGAGAGATTTAGAGTAAAACATGATGCCTCTGTTGACCCTCATGGCTATCGTCTAGAGCATTCATCAGGTGCAAATCTGGTTCATAGTGGCGACACTGGGCCTTGTGAGGCCCTATATCGTGCGATAGAACGCTCTAGTATTGCAATCATTGAAATGGGGATTCCTGAATGGGTCCAGAGTGAAGAACATCACAAGCCATCACACATTGAGGCGCTATCGCATCAAGTCCCTGAGACCAAATTACTACTGACACACACATATCTCGACATGAAGGATTCAGAATATGAAGTATTGATGAGTAACGAATACCCTGAATTTCCTAGCAATGTCACCCATGCCCATGACGGAATCAGTTTGATCTGGAACGGTAATACTTGGAATTAATTTCGTATGTTTCATCCATGATGAAATGATTTGTAAATTATTTTCTCGAGTGGAACTGATGGTGTGGAAAATATACTAAAAAATGTAATGATTTTATTTCATCTATTCTCTCGGATAAAAAAGTATTAACGCGGCAATTATGACGGAAACCGGAAATAGAATTGTGTTATTTTTTCCGAAAACAGGTGATTTCAATTGGGAGTTAATATACTAAAATAAAATTCTATTTGATATTCAAATCCAATGATAATTTCCGCATCAGTGGGCAGGCCTATAAGGGGGCCTCGGACTCACGAATTATATCGCGCATCTGCCTCCCCGGCAAAAGGCACGAATACGAAAAGGAGATACAAAAATGTCTGACAATATCTTCGACGATATTATCAACAGAAAAACTCTATTCGTAAATAAAGATTTGTTGAGAGACAATCATACTCCTAATGAACTACCACACCGTAAGAAAGAAATCAAGGCTCTTTCTATGAATTTAGTTGAAGCCCTAAATGGAAATATTCCATCCAACATGACCCTATATGGAGTGACAGGAGCAGGTAAAACTGCGGTCGCATCTTACGTTTGCAATCAATTGGAAACCAAGGGGTCTAGAATCGGCCGAAATGTCAATACAATTATGGTAAACTGTAGACAAATAGATACCCAATATAGAGTATTGGCTCACATTGGAAACTCTCTAACAGAATCATACGAAATAGATGAGATCCCATTCACTGGTTGGCCAGTAGACAGAGTATTCAGTGAATTAGTAAAAAGAATGGATTCTAAGGGCGGGGTGTTCATCATCGTACTCGATGAAATTGACCACCTTGTCAAAAAGGCTGGAGATGACCTGTTGTATAATTTGACAAATCTCAATCAATCTTTGAAAAATTCCAGATCTTGTGTAATCGGAATTTCAAATGATTTGAAGTTCACCGAATTCCTTGATCCTCGTGTTCGTTCTCGTCTAGGGCAATTAGATGTCATTTTCAATCCATATGACGCCTCCCAACTACAAGACATCTTACGTCAACGTGCTGCAACTTCAATCAAAGAAGGAGTTCTGAGCGATGGTGTTGTCCAATTATGTTCTGCACTAGCCGCTCAAGAACACGGTGATGCTCGTTGTGCCCTTGAATTGTTGAGGGTTTCAACTGAAAAAGCTGATGAAGAAGGTAAAAATTCTGTCATGATAAAGCACGTACGCGTCGCTCAATCTCAAATTGAAGCAGACCAAATTACACCGGTCATCTCTTCACTTCCAAAACAGCAAAAATTAGTTTTATCCGCCATCTTAATCAATGAAAAGTATGGTTTAAAAAATATTGAAACTGGCCAAGTTCAAGACATCTATGCGCAAGTATGTTTGTCTGTAGGGCAAAATGCATTAACTCAGAGAAGAGTAAGAATGCTCATCTCAAATCTAGACATGCTAGGATTAATTACTGCCCGTGTAATAAGTCGTGGCAGAATGGGTAGAACAAAGGAAATTAATTCATGTATTCCATCTAATGTTGAGCCAATGACGATCATGGGCGAGGCAGAACCCGAAATGGTAGGAATCTTTGATAAAAATTATCGCCATCAATCACGTCTGTGATTTTACCACCGGCTGTTTCCACCTGCAATTATTGTTTATTTGTTGTAGGGAATTCTTATTTCCGATTCGGTGTTCTTATATCCACATGGTAGGTGGCCACAGACATGAGCAGTGAACTAGGTGACAAACAAAGTGGAATTATTTCCATGATTACCGACCCTTCAAGAGGTACCGCTAACTGGTTCATAGGTCTTTCAATGTGGGGTCTAATCTTAGCAATACTCAACATATTGGGATTTGCTCACCCTAGCTACCATTACTCCTGGGGCGGATTGTTTTCTTTAGAAATGACAAATGTTGCTTATGAAGTGAAATCGGGTTCTGCGAAATTTGTTGCATCTGATGCTATTTTTATCGCTATTTGCTCACTATTCATGTCCTTCGGATTTAAAGCATACGCAAAAACAGAAGGTGGAATCAAAGGATTTTTCACTGGATTATTTGTAAATGATACTTGGCCTGCACTTGCTTCGATTGAAGAGGGGGGCATCCAACGTACGATTGCTGCTTGGTCTACATTGTTTGGATTCGCTTTCTACATATATTTTGGAATTAATCATATGGGATGGATGGACCCTGGTGTCTATTCAGTAAGTATTGCATTGATCGCTTTTGGATTCGCATTGAATCATGTTTCCCGTGTACCTGAAGGCGAAGATAACCTAGACTGAGTCACTGCTCAGATTTGATTTGATGCTGCTAAGCATCGACTAATGTTGACGGCTGTAACGGATTCTGCTTAATTATTGATTAAATTGGCGATAAGTATCGCACAACTTTAAGCGTTCCATATCACTACAGACATTTGGTGAGATGTTGAAAGAAATGAATTCTTCAGTCAAAAGTATTATTGTCAGTTGTTTGATATTAGCATTAATATTGCCTAGCGCAGCTAGTTCTGAACTGATATTACCTACGGACACCAACAAATTCGTTATTGATGAAGCAGGTGTTCTGAGTGAAGCCGATGAAGATCTATTGACCGTAGACCTACAATGGTTGGCTGATGAATGGGGCACTGATATTGTAGTTGTAATAATCGAATCAACTGCTCACTACCAATCAGATGATGATACTTCAGGAGATACAACTGACAACAATACCAGTGATACTGGTAATGAATCAACCAGCGATACTGGTAATGAATCAACCAGCGATACTGGCAATGAATCAACCAGCGATACTGGCAATGAATCAACCAACGGCACTGGTAATGAAACAACCAACGGCACTGGTAACGAATCAACCAACCAAACTATTGATGAACCAATGATGGAATTAAAAGAGTTCTCTGAGGCATTATTTGATGATTGGGGAGTGGGGAACCAAGAATGGCAAGATGGAATATTACTCGTTCTCTCAATTAATCAATCCAGTGATGATTCAAACTGGTGGTTTGTAACGGGCAATTTTTGGGAAGATTATTGGGTCTTTAACGGCGTTGGGGCAGAATCTGATGCCAGTAACGATGCTGGTAACTGGACAGAATTACTTCTCATCATCACAGATGATCTCGTCACTGCTGTTGATGATTTCTGGTATGAAAATGATGGCTATGTTTACCCACCTGAAGATGAAAGTAATACCATCTCTACGAATTATGAGGATTGGGAGTGGGATGGAGAGATTATTCCTATCATCGGAGGCTTAGCAGTATGTGGATTCCTTTTCTTGATAATAATACTACTAGCTCGTGGAGGTGGCGGCGGCGGATATTATGGCGGCGGCGGCGGTAGATGGTACAACCGATGGGGAAGTAACGGTGGATACGGATACAATAGTGGACATGGAAACTATGGACATAATGATGGCCATGGTCAATCTCACACCCCACCTGCGCCTAGTAGGAAATCTAGTGGTAGAAGTTCTCGCGGTGGAAGTTCTCGCGGTGGCGGAAGCTCAAGAGGCTCTTCCGGCGGAAGTTCTCGCGGCGGAGGAAGTTCAAGAGGCTCTTCTGGGGGCGGTTCCCGCGGTGGCGGTGGCGGTTCTCGTGGTGGCGGCGGTGGCGGTTCTCGCGGTGGCGGCGGAAGACGTCGTTGAAAGTTCAACAAATGTCTATCTAGATGTTTACCGACGATGGAATTTAATCTGCATAGGATCCCATTAACAGAGAAGATTCTAAAATGAACCTCTTTGGAGGGCACTGATGAAAAATGATAGACTCATCTTTCTTTGGTCAGATAGTTAGATTCAATGACCGTTTTTACCGCGAATTGCATCATAAAGCCCCAATGAAATCCCTTGCCATAATGCAATAGACCAACTAAAGGTTAACCTTCTCACTTTGAAGATTGCAATAATCATTCTTCTCGAGCTACTTCTGATCGCTCCACGATTGACCACACCGAGTGGGCCCCTCCACAGAACTAACTCGTGAGCAAGTAGTAAAGCTAGCGAGATTAGAAGGAATCTTGTCTGCCACCAATGTTGTGCTACTTGCCAAGAATATTCTGGGTTGAGATAAAAATTGTAAATAAATGGTAATCCGGAGAATATTGCTGCTATCCATAATGGCGCTATTGCAAGTACCATCTTCGAAGAACCTATGAAATCAAAACCCGGACCAACTCTTTTCCTTCTTGGATATTTACGGACGATTCTCAAATGTCCGCGAGCATCTCTTCGCCTCTTGGCAAGAAATCTCTTTTGCCCGATTTCAGCAACATGGCTTACAATAGCATCTGGTGCGTAAACAATAGTACCACCCGCCTCAATTAATTTCAAACTCACTTCCATGTCTTCAGCATGATACCACAGGGGGTCAAAACTTCCAACATTGAGCAAGGCTTCACGATTAAACATTGAGCAAGGACCATTTGCAAGCGATGTGCGACGCGGACGTGAACGGTATTTTTGTGCAACCTCAACTGAGCGAACTAGACTTACTACATCTTCAGCTGACTCGAAAATAGTTCTCCCTGTAACCGCTACGACTTTTTCATTGACACTAACTGGATTTGATTCAGCGACTAGATTTGAAATCCAGTCTCTCTCCGGACGAACATCAATATCCGTAATAGCCACCCATTCTCCTTGGGCATTTTCAACTGCTAATTTCCTACCAGCCGATAATCCAAGTGCGTTTTGTGACATTACTCGGACTGGAATCCCATTTTTACCTTCAGGATCGTGCCACTTGTGCAATGCCTCACAAGATTGGTCGGATGAACCATCGTCTACAGCAATGATTTCTAAGGGACGGTAGGATTGATTGAGCAAGGCTTGTAGACAACCATCAATCCATTGCACACCATCTCGGACACAAACTGTAATTGTAACAAGCATATTATCACCCCATTACATTATCTCAAACATAGATAGCAAGTCCCTGCATCTCTCTTTTGCAGCAACATCTGTAACTCTCATTACAACTCCTAGTCCCGGTTGCCCATACAATACAACCGTTCCCAATGGTGCGACTAAGTGAATCAATATGGGCGCTAAATCTTCTTCGCCATCTACTTCGATAACCACTGATTCATCGGCATAGATTGCATTTTCTATTGCAACCCTAAGTGAAGGAGTTAGTAGTCCAGGTGGATTATTTGCTGTGAGGGTATGAGCGAATACTGAGGTATTTACGCAATCCTTTTCGGCTAACTTCTCCCTCTTGGTTAGACCATCAATTATTGCAATCTCTGGGGTAAGTCCTATGTCAAGTAGAGTTTTGACAGTTACATCACCAACTGCAACTATCGTTCCGCGTGGATTTGGCAAAGCATCTAAAGTTGCCAGCATTGCAACTTCTGGGTCATCCTCTGGACCCATAAATAATTCCCCCATTGGTATTTTCAACTCATTGTCCAATGATTTGGCCATTTTAAAAGTCGATTCTAATTGCTCTCCGCTGATCCATGGATGACCATCTTGGTCAATTATTCCATTACGGATTCTGGTTGAGGATACGATTCCTCCTGTCCCATCCATCAAATGAGGAATTTCTATGATGTGTAGTGGTTCTAATTCGTCATTTATTCGCATTTCATTAATGATTTCACACATTGCGCGGGTTTCAACTGTAGCCACAATAGCATCTGCATTCGGATGAGTAGGTGCTGGTCCCATTTCATCATCCAATTCATGGATTGTCACGGGACAATCGCCATATTCATCAGCCCATGCTAAAATTGATTCCAACCTAGTATCAAATGATTGAACGTAAGGTGATTTGATAGAAGCCATATTGTCGTTGGTTAAATGGACCTCAACGCGCACACTGTTGCGACAAGCACCTTCCAATAGCAATTTGTGCCCTGCGTGGAAACGGTCAAATGTTCCACCGACTAAGCAACAGCGGTTGGTCGCTTTATCTTCCACATACTAATGTGAAAAAACAAAGCCTTTGAGTGCATCGCAAGTATTTACCTTAAATGGATGGTTTTTCGATAGAGGGGTTATTACACAGTGCGAACTAAAGCACCGTTTAATAAATCGAATTGATTCAATACTTGTTCAAAGATTCTGTGCCAGTGGTGATAAGACCATTGTTATCGATAATGATAGCAGTGCCTTCGATCCATTCTGGGCAATTGGAGGAAACCCAATTACGAGTTGCCCATTCACAAATATCATATCCACCGGAAAGGATTCCGGAACGCTTGATATATCCAACTTTGACAATGTCCTTATCTTTTGACAGAACATTACCAAGTTGTTGGCTGGTAGTACCATGGCGCATTGTACTATTTATGTGCTCAAGAATTTCTGCAGTGTTGCGTGGGCGGTCGCCTAAGAACTTCTTGATCTTCTCTCTGATTCTTGTTGTTTTCATTTGTTTTTCCCTCCTGTCAATTGACCGATTCGCTTTGGACGATGGCCA
>Ga0308016_10000907_pt1 | contig 14861 bp, 12 predicted proteins | sample Neamet233_FD_203129 | JGI IMG/M metagenome (GOLD analysis project Ga0308016, IMG submission 203129) | Marine microbial communities from water near the shore, Antarctic Ocean - #233 | ecosystem: Environmental > Aquatic > Marine > Unclassified | place: Southern Ocean | collected 2014-07-28
GCAAGTCCTAAAATTGATCTTGATGGTGTTAGGAAAAATAAAGAAGACATAGTAACTAAACTTACTGGGGGTATTCAGGCTCTTGCCAAAGCGAGAAAAGTAAACGTAATTCAAGGCTATGCAAAATTTCTTTCGAAGAATCAAGTGTCACTTGATGGAACTGATGAAGTCATTGAGTTTGACCAATGTATTATTGCAACAGGTTCAAGAGTAACGAAATTTCCAATGTTCCCATTCGAGGACAAGCGAGTAATGGACTCCACAGATGCCCTCATGTTAGATGACATACCTAAAAGAATGCTCATTGTTGGTGGAGGTATTATCGGTCTAGAAATGGCTACAATTTACGATGCTCTTGGAAGTGAAATCACTATTGTTGAGCTTGGTGGTCAAATTATTCCTGTGGCAGACAAAGATATTGTCAATCCTTTATATAAAAAAATAAAAAAGACTTATGCGAATGTCTTTTTAAATACTAAAGTTACCAAAATGACTGCAGCAAAAAAAGGAATAAAAGTTGAATTTGAAGGTAAAGATGCGCCCGAATCAGATACATTTGACAAAGTTTTAGTTGCTGTTGGGCGTACTCCTAATGGTCTATTAATTGACGCGGAAAAAGCTGGCGTTAATATTGATGAAAGTGGATTCATTTCTACAAATAATCAAATGAAAACTAATGTTGATAACATATTTGCTATAGGAGATATTGTAGGTCAGCCAATGCTAGCTCATAAAGCGACACATGAAGCTAAAGTTGCAGCAGAAGTAATTAGTGGCCAAAAAACTGGATTTGATGCTCTTACAATTCCCTCAGTTGCTTACACAGATCCAGAAGTAGCGTGGACTGGAAAAACTGAAAAAGAACTCATCGAGGCTGGAGTTAAATTTGATAAGGGTGTATTTCCATGGGCCGCATCTGGGAGAAGCTTAAGTATAGGTAGAAGTGAAGGAGTATCAAAGGGTTTATTTGATTCTGAATCAGGCAAAATTCTAGGTATGGGTATTTGTGGAAATCATGCTGGTGACTTAATTTCTGAGGCTAGTTTGGCAATTGAAATGGGTTGTGATATGAGCGATATTGCCTTAACAATTCATGCGCACCCTACACTTTCAGAAACTACTGCTTTCGCAGCTGAAATGGCTGAAGGTACAATTACAGACTTGATGCCGCCACGAAAGAAAAAATAGGTGAAATATGGATATTAAACAAGCTAGAAAAAATGTTATTGAGCATCAAGTAAGGCCTTGGGGTGGTCTCAATGTGAGAGCAAATCAAGCACTAGCAGATATCCCGCGTGAAAACTTTGTTCCAGAAGAATATCAGAAGCTGGTATTTGCTGATATTGAAATACCTCTTAATAAGACTGACAAAATGCTTTCACCTAAGATTGAAGGTAGGATTCTTGACAGTCTTGATCTAAAAGGTCATGAAAATGTTTTAGAAATTGGCACTGGAAGTGGTTACTTTACCTCCGTGCTATCCTCACTATCAAATTCAGTAACAAGTATTGAGGCTGATAAAGACTTATATGCTTTAGCAAAAAGTAAGATTAATAAACTTAAGCTAAATAATATAACTCTTAAGCATGAAAGCTTTCTAACTTCTAATTTTGAGCATGGGCAGTTTGATGCAATCGTTCTAGGATGTGCTCTTCCTGAAATTAACAAAGACTTAAAAAAACTTCTAAATTTAGGTGGGAAATTATTTGTAGTTGTTGGTGAAAAAAATCAAATGCATGCAACTCTTGTTACCCGTTTAAATGATAACGAATGGTACTCCAAATCCCTTTTTGAAACGTATTTAGATATCATGAAAGGTTCTGAGCCATCTGTCAAATTTACCTTTTAAATTGAACTAGCTAGATATGCTTAATTCCTTATTGAATTTCTTAATTAAGAAACCAGCCTGGTCTTTAGTTCTGTTTTTATTTGTTGTTGGAGCAACATTACTTCAAATTCAAAATTTCTCACTTGATGCCTCTTCAGAGTCATTATCGTTAGATGGTGATAATAATCTAGAACTTTATTTTGATACCCAAAAAACTTTTGGCTCTGATGAATCATTAGTAATCAGTTATACGGTGAATGAAGAAACTATACTTGAACCTAATCAAATATCTCTCCTACGCTCCTTAAGAGATGACTTGCTCAACATTGAAGGTATTAATTCAGTAATATCAATACTTGACGTTTCTCTATTTCAATCCCCTCCTCTTTCTCTTATTGAGCTTGTGAGTGATGTTTATACAATTGACAATGGGAAAGCAGATCTGTCATATATTGAGGATGAATTTAAAAATAGCCCTCTTTATGCCAATAATCTAGTTAGCACAGACTTAAAAACAACGGCCTTATTAATACCACTTTCTACAGATAATCCAGAAGTATTGATTAATGAAGAAACTTTGAAAGTAATAATCAAGAATATTCGTTTAACGATGAATGAATATCGAAATGAAGCAAGTTTATTCTTGGGCGGAGTTCCAATGATAAGAAATGATGCAATTGCATATATCAAAAGTGATCTAATAGTATTTAGTCTTGCTGTTATTTTGGCAATGTCCATAATGCTAGCATTCTTTTTTCATAAAATTCGATGGGTTGTGGTTCCAATAATGATTAGTATTATTGGCGCTCTTTTCATGACTGGAGTAATAAGCGCTATTGGCTGGAAAGTTACCGTCATTTCAGCCAATTTTTTCTCTCTTCTTCTTGTTATGACCCTCTCTGTCACTATTCATTTAGTGGTTCGTTATAGAGAAATATCAAACAACAACCCTGATGCAACTTCTTCAGAATTAACAAAGCAAACTTTAACAGAGATGATTAAGCCATGCACCTATACGGTAATTACAACTATAGCTGCATTTGCCTCTTTAACTTCAAGTAATGTTAAGCCTGTAATTGACTTTGGCTTAATGATGAGTATAGGAGTAATGATAGCTTTTGCATTATCTTTTATTAGTTTTGCAATATTTACGATGCTTCTGCCAAAACCTCAAACTACAAATCAATCAGATCAATTCTTAGTATTAGAAAAATTTGCAATTATTACAGATAAGTTTGGGAAGCAAATACTAGTAGCTCTTACTGTAGCTATTATTATTTCTATTATTGGTGTAAGTAAACTTTCAGTAGAGAATAGCTTTATAAACTACTTTAAAAAAGATACAGAAATTTATCAAGGACTTAACTTAATTGATAAAGAACTAGGCGGTACAGTTCCATTAGAAATTGTTTTTAATGATATGGCGAATGCATACTGGGCAGATTCAAGCTTAAGGGATGATTTTCATGAAGTTCACAAGTATCTTGATAACATCCCAAGTATTGGAAAGGTTCTGTCAATTGATACATTTATGCAGGTCCTTAAAACATCAAATAATGGAAAAGCACCTAATGGATTTTTGTTAACTTTAGGTAAAAATAATATGCCTGAGTTTGCTAAAGAGCAGGTTTTAAAACCCCATATATCTGATGATAGTGATCAAATAAGAATAGTAGCAAGAATTAAAGAAACAACAAAAGGTTTAAATAGAAACCAATTAATTAATGACATCAATAATGAGTTGATTGAAAACTTTTACTTTAATCAAGAAGATTTTTATTTCACAGGTACATTCTCACTCTACAACAATCTTCTTCAAAGTTTATTTGAATCTCAAATAAAGACTATAACTAGCGTCTTTATAATCATTTTTGTACTTTTTTTATTCATATTTAGATCAATATCTATTGCTCTTATTGCTGTATTACCAAATATAATTCCATCGCTAATAATCTTAGGTGTTATGGGTTTAGCAAATATACCACTAGATATTATGACAATAACTATAGCAGCCATTGCTATTGGAATTGGAATTGATAATGCAATCCATTACATTAGTAGATTTCAAAATGAAGTTGCAAAGGATGGTGACTACTTATCTTCAATGTATAGAACCCATAGCTCTATTGGTATCTCAATGTTTTATACTGCTGCAACAGTTGCAATTGGGTTCTTAGTTCTAATATTATCCAACTTTATCCCAAGTATTTATTTTGGTATTTTTATGGCGATTGCTATGTTGAGCGCTGTAATAGTTAATCTCACATTGCTTCCTAAATTGCTAATAATTTTTAAACCTGAAATGAATAATCAGAGGCTTATAAAATAAAAAACCCCACCTCGAATAAGAGAGTGGGGTTAGTCTACTATTAAAAGGAGAAATAAGTTAAATATAGTAGTTTTTAACTTACGCGAGATTATATACAAAAATTAATTTAGAATTTTTTATTTTGTATCTTTTTTTATCAATAAATTATGACAAACAATTATCAATTTGATGTTCTTATAATAGGCTCTGGAGCTGCAGGTTTGATGAGTGCAATTCAGCTCTCTGAAAAACTCTCAATTGCTGTAATAGCCAAAGATAAGGTCTTAGAAGGCTCTTCTTATTACGCACAAGGCGGCATATCTGCAGTGCTTGATCCTGAAGATAACTTTGAGTCACATATTTTAGACACAATAAATACCGGCTTTAACTTAGGCAGTGAGGAAAGCATTAGGTTTATGGTAGAGCAAGCTCCTTTAGCAATTTCAGACCTTGAAAATGCAGGTGTAAAATTCTCACATATTAATAATAACTATGATCTAACTACTGAAGGTGGTCATAGCTCAAAAAGAGTAGCACATGTTGCTGATAAAACTGGTCAATCAATCCAGGTTAACTTACTAGCAAAAGTTAAACAAAAAAATAATATTACACTTTTTGAGCAATATGTAGCTGTGGATCTTCTTGTGAATGAAGGAAACTGCAACGGAGCTTATGTTTTCAATAAAAATACCAAAGAGGTTGGTACTTTTTCCTCCCATAAAACTATATTAGCAACTGGAGGAGCATCAAAATCTTACCTTTACACTTCAAACCCAGACACCTCAACTGGTGATGGAATTGCCATGGCTTATAGGGCTGGTTGTCATATCACCAATATGGAATTTACACAATTTCACCCAACGTGTCTTTTTCATCCGCATGCTAAATCATTTTTAATCTCTGAAGCGTTAAGAGGTGAAGGAGCAAAACTTCTTCTACCAGATGGAAAAGAATTCATGCATAAGTACGATAGCAGACTTGAACTTGCTCCTAGGGATGTTGTCGCAAGAGCTATCGATAATGAGATGAAGGTTAATGGATATGACTGTGTTTATCTTGATATCTCATTCAAAGATGCCAACTGGATCAAGTCACGCTTCCCTACTATTAGCCAGCGATGCCATGAACTAGGTATCGATATATGTAATGAAGCTTTGCCAGTTGTCCCAGCTGCTCATTACACCTGCGGCGGTATTGATACAAATTTAGATGCGCAGAGCAATATCAGTAACCTATATGCTATTGGTGAAGTAGCACATACTGGAGTACATGGTGCCAATAGACTGGCAAGTAATTCTTTACTTGAGTGTATTGTTTTTGCTAAATCTTGTGCCAAGGATATTAATGAGAGTGTCTTTGAAGAAATATTCCCCACTATTGCAGAGTGGGATGCTTCTAGAGTGGCCCCTTCCAAAGAGAAGGTAGTTCTTGCCCACTTATGGAGCGAAATCAGACTCATTATGTGGAATTTTGTAGGCATTGTGCGAAGTGATAATCGGCTAAATTCAGCCAATTTAAAAATTCAACAAATTAACAAAGAGGTTGATGAGTATTACCGCATCTACACCGTAACTGATGACTTAATAGAACTAAGAAACTTAGCTCAAACGTCAAAAATTATTGTAGAATCAGCAATCTCTAGAAAAGAAAGTAGAGGCTTACACTATAACCAAGATTATCCAAATCAACTTAAAAAAATACATAATACTGTTATGATTAAATCATGATTTTAGATATTTTAAAGTATCCTGATAAACGCTTAAGAACCGTTGCAAAAGAAGTAGAAGTCGTTAATACAGAGATAAAGCAACAAGTTAAAGACATGTTTGAAACCATGTATGACGCTCCTGGAATTGGTTTAGCTGCAACCCAAGTTAATTTTCATCAACGTATTATTGTCATTGACATTTCAGATGAGTGTAACGAACCATTATGCTTAATAAACCCCAAAATAATTGAAAAAAATGGAGAAATTGAATGGGAGGAAGGATGCCTTTCAGTTCCAAATTATTATGAAAGTGTTAAAAGAGCCAATGAGATAAAAGTTAGTGCGCTTAATCAGCTTGGTGAGTTAAGTGAAATTGATGCAAGTGAGATGCTGGCAGTTTGTATACAACATGAGATGGACCACTTAAAAGGCATATTGTTTGTAGATCATTTATCCAAGTTAAAACAAAAACGTCTAAAAAAGAAAGCAGAAAAAAAGACCTTAAAATTTTAATTTTATGAATATTGGCCCTTACCCTCTTCCATCGCAAGTTTTACTTGCACCAATGGCAGGCACAAGTGATAAACCCTTCAGAATGATATGCAGAGCACAAGGTGCAGGACTAACAACTTCTGAGATGGTCGTGATGCAACACCACCTTCTTAATTCAAATAAATCTAAACATCGCCTAGACTTTACCTCAGAACAATCTCCTATTAGTATTCAAATAGCAGGTTCAGAAGCTGAAGAATTAGCTGAATCAGCCAGAAAAGCTGTTGATTTTGGAGCAGATATCATAGATATCAATATGGGCTGTCCTGCAAAAAAGGTCTGCAATAAAGCTGCTGGTTCAGCTTTAATGCAAAATGAAAAACTTGTCGAAGATATTATTAAATCTGTCGTTAATGCGGTTGATATTCCTGTTACTCTTAAAATGCGAACAGGATGGAATGATGAAAATAAAAATGCCCCTGTTATTGCAAAAATTGCTGAAGATTTTGGCATACAAATGCTGGCAATTCATGGCAGAACTAGGTCACAAAAATATAATGGTGAAGCCGAATTTGATACAGTTAAAAAAATTACCAAGATGGTATCAATTCCTGTTGTTGCAAATGGTGATATCAACTCTCCAGAAAAAGCTAAAGATATATTAGACTTCACTGGTGCAGATGCAGTTATGCTTGGTCGAGCAACACAAGGAAATCCTTGGCTTGTTGGTCAGGTGAACCATTTCTTAAAAACTGGAAACAAAGCAGAAGAGACCTCTTTAGATAAAAAAATCCCACTTATCTTAAGTCATATTCTTCAAATTCATGAGTTTTATGGACATAAAATGGGCACACAGCTATCCAGGAAGCATATTTTTTGGTATTCTATGCACCTTGACCAAGAAAAAGCAACAGCATTTTGGCCAAACATTAATAGAGTGACTGATCACTCTGAACAATATTCAATTTTTCATGATTTTTTGTATTCAATATGACACAAAGGGGTTTACAGGATTGTATCAAAGATAATCTCGAGAAGTACTTCGCAGATTTGAATGGTGAAACATCAAATGGAGTTTTTAAGATGGTTACCCAGCAAACAGAGTCAGCTACTATTAAGTTTGTTCTAGATAAAGTCAATCAAAATCAAAGTGAAGCTGCCAGAATTCTTGGTATAAATAGAGCAACCCTAAAGAAAAAAGTAAGTCTTTATAACTTGTAAGAGTTTATGATCGGTCCCTTAAAATATCTACATTCTAATCCTTAAAAGATGGCCATTAAGCGAGCTTTAATTAGCGTTTCTGATAAAACTGGAGTCATTGAATTTGCTCTAGGCCTTTCCTCACTAGATATTGAAATTATTTCCACTGGTGGAACTGCAAAGCTCCTAAAAGATAATAATATCCCTGTAATTGAAGTATCTGACTATACAGGCTATCCAGAAATGATGTCGGGTCGAGTTAAGACTCTCAATCCAATGATACATGGCGGAATTTTGGCTCGAAGAGGTAAAGATGATGAGGTAATGTCAGAAAATAATATCAGGCCAATTGACTTAGTTGTCGTAAATTTATATCCGTTTCAACAAACTATTTCAAACCCAAACTGTACCCATGAAGATGCAATTGAAAACATTGATATTGGTGGGCCTGCAATGCTTCGCTCCAGTGCCAAAAATCATGAATCAGTAACTGTTATAGTCGATAGCTCTGATTATCAATTAATTTTAAATGAATTAAATGAAAATGGGAGTACTACATTTGAAACCAGAAAAGCTCTTGCTCTCAAAACCTTTGAACACACTGCAAAATATGATGGGGCTATAGCAAATTATTTAGGTCGTGAAAAAGATGGATTTTCAAATACCTTAAATTTGCAATATATAAAATCACAAACAATGCGTTATGGAGAAAACCCTCATCAAAATGCTGCATTTTATAAGGAGGCTAATCTTGTTGAGGCCTCTGTATCTTCCAGCATACAAATCCAAGGCAAACCTCTTTCCTTTAATAATTTGGCAGATGCTGATGCAGCATTAGAATGCGTTCGAGATTTTGAAGAGCCGAGCTGCGTTATTATTAAACATGCTAATCCATGCGGAGTGTCGACAAGAAAAAATATTCACTCAGCTTATCTTAGCGCCTATCAAACAGATCCAACATCTGCATTTGGTGGAATTATTGCGTTTAATCGTGAGCTAGATGAAGAGACGGCTCAATCTATTTCTAAGAAACAATTTGTTGAAGTAATAATAGCTCCAAAAATTAGCTCTAAAGCCAAATCCATACTATCTAAAAAAGAAAACATTAGAGTTCTTGAATGTGGTGATCTTCAAAAGGCTAAACAATCTTTTGACTATAAGAAAATATCAGGAGGCCTTCTTATTCAGGATAAAGATTTGGCTACTTTGAAATCTTCTGACCTTAAATGCGTGTCTTTAATTCAGCCCACTAATCTCCAAATGCTAGATTTATTATTTGCGTGGAAAGTTGCCAAGTATGTAAAGTCTAATGCCATTGTCTTCGCAAAGAACCAAATGACTATCGGTATTGGAGCAGGACAGATGTCAAGAATCTACTCTGCCAAAATTGCTGGAATTAAAGCTGCAGATGAAAACCTTAAAGTTATAGGCTCAGTAATGGCATCAGATGCTTTTTTTCCTTTCCGTGATGGCATTGATGCTGCTGCTGAAGCTGGAATTAGTGCAATTATTCATCCTGGTGGCTCATTAAGAGATAATGAGGTTATAGCTGCTGCTAATGAACATGGTATAGCGATGGTATTTACTGGTATTCGTCACTTTAAACATTAAAACAAACTAGGGTAAGCAATTATGATAAAGACTGCAGGTGAGCTAATTACCGAAGCTCAAAATAAAATCAATTGTGTTGATGTATTTTCAGCTAAAACTATATATGATGATGCTAATCATGCTGTAATTATTGATGTCAGAGAATCAAGTAGTTATGAGAATTCACATCTCAAAGAATCTATTAATATTCCAAGAGGTCTATTAGAAATGAAGATTGAAAAGCATTGTGAAAATTCTGAAATTATCATTTTGACACATTGTGCTGGAGGTGGACGCGCTTCACTGGCAGCTTTGACACTTCACAATATGGGCTATTCGAATGTTCACGCCATTACTGCAACTTTTGAAGAGATAAAGGATGTGTTTGACTGAATGAATTCTTATCTATAAAAATATACCAATTAAACGTGCGCTTAAGTATTTAGTACCTTAGTGATAAGCAGCTCAATCCTCCATCAAGCTTTTTATATTCTGAAACATCTACCTCAAGTATCTTGAATCCTGCATTACAAATTTTTGCCTTTGCTAAAGGGTAGCCCAGTGGGATGATTACAGTGTCATTTACCCATATACAATTTGCAGCATAACTCTCTTCAACTGGAATTTCAATAAAGTCATACTGCGCAAAAGTTGGGTCGTTGATAAATTCACCACAAATAATTAGCTTGTTATTCTCAAGATAAGAAAGGCCAGTCTTAAGATGAAGGACATCGTTTAACTCTACGGTTGAACCCGTTAAACCATATTTTTTCAGTAACGTGATTGTTTGCTTAGCACCATGGATGTTGGTTCGATCTGATAAGCCAATATAATAGTGACTTCCCACCATCATAATATCTCCAGCTTCTATTGTTCCTGGCGCCTCAATATATTCAATATTCATAAATTCTTTTTTTAATACAGAATCTATTTGACTCACCTCATTTCTTCTAGTTGGAGCTCCTGGGCGAGTAATTATTACGCACTCTGGAGTTACTAGAGCGACGTCTTCAATAAATGTTGAATCAGGATATTCTTCACAAGGCTCAAGTATTTTAACTTTAAGACCACATGATTTTAGGGCCTCTATATAAGACTCATGCTGAATAATAGCATTATCATAATTTGGTAATCCTAGATCCTTTGAATCGCTTAATCCATTAATGAGACTCTTTCCAGGAACTCTAACAATCGCATTAGAAAACATAAGTTAAACCTTGAAATAAAAAATTACTTACTTGAGAATGCCTTGGACCAGCTGAACCCAGTAGCTACTTCCAAGAGGAAGAATCTCATCATTAAAATCATACTCTGTATTGTGAAGCATGCAGCCACCTTCAGGGCCATTCTCAGGAACCAGTCCATTACCGATCCAGATATAAGCGCCCTCTGAGGCATTCAACAAAAAAGAAAAATCTTCAGAGCCCATACTTGGCTGCTCATTTCTCAAAACATTATTACTTCCTACAATCTCTGCTGCAGCAGTTGCACAAAGCTCAGCATGTTTTGGAGTATTAACTGTTGCTGGATAATTTGGCGTTGAACTGAAAGTTGCTGTCGCACCCATTGAGTGACTTATGCCTTCAACAATTTTTTTAATTTTTGCCTTTACTTCATTTCCTACATCTGTTGAAAAGTATCTTAAAGAGCCAGTTAAGTTCATGTCATTTGGAATAACATTAGAGACGAAGCCTGCATCAACCATTGTAATACTTACGACAGCAGAATCTAGAGGTGCAACATTTCTTGAAACTACACTTTGAAGCGCAGTAATAATTTGAGCCCCAATTACCACAGGGTCAACGCACTGATCTGGCATTGCTGCATGACCACCCTTGCCTTTGATAGAAATTTTAAGTGTTTCATTAGCAGCCATCACAGCTGCATCATGAACTGCAAATTGCCCTTCAGCCATACCTGGCCAGTTATGCATTCCATAAACAGCTTCACATGGAAACTTTTCAAATATACCCTCTTCAACCATAACGCGACCTCCGCCACCACCTTCTTCAGCTGGTTGAAAAATAAAATGAACTGTTCCTGAAAAATTATTATTTTCTTTTAAGTGAACAGCAGCCCCAAGTAACATTGTTGAGTGTCCATCATGTCCGCAAGCATGCATTTTGCCATCATGAACTGATTTATGACTAAAATCATTTTTTTCCTGAATAGGAAGAGCATCCATATCTGCTCGAAGACCAATAACGCGTCCTTCTTTTTTTCCATGAATAGTAGCTACTATTCCTGTAACTGCCAGGCCACGATGCATTTCAATGTCATTGGCCTCTAGAACTGAAGCTATATAATCACTAGTGAGCTCTTCCTTAAAGCTAAGCTCTGGATGTTTATGAATATGATGACGCCATGTCACCATATTTTTATGTAACTCTGATTGGTGTTTAATAATAGACATGCTTTATTAGCTCCTTAGACACTCATTCGTTGAATCAAAAGGTGACTCTTCTATCACTATAGCTTTATATTTTTCACCCAATATTTCAATTTCAAGCTCTGTTCCAAGTACTGAAAGCTCAAGCCTTACAAGCCCTAATGCAAGTGACTTATCACAGCGCCATCCAAATCCTCCAGATGTAGCCCTTCCAACAATCTCACCATCTTTATAGATTGCCTCTGAACCACGGGCATCAGCATCAACAACTCCTAAAACCTCCAGAGTGACAAATCCATTAATAGGGCCACGATCCTGCCACTCTTTAAGAGCAGATTTACCTATAAAGTCATTTTCTTTATCAAGCTTTACAAAGCGATCAAGGCCAGACTCAAAGGCAGAGTATTCAATTGACATCTCTCTTGGAATTAATCGGTAAGATTTTTCAAGACGCATGCTATCCATTGCACGAATACCAAATGGTTTAATGTCAAACTCAGCTCCAGCCTCCATAAGTTGGTCAAATATATAATTCTGCATCTCAATTGGATGATGAAGTTCCCAGCCCAGCTCACCAACAAAGTTAACTCTAAGCGCTTGAGCCGATGCATAGCCTACATTAATTTTTTTACCTGTTAACCACTTAAAGTTATCATTTGATAAATCAGTATCAGTTAGCTTTTGAAGGACATCACGAGACCTTGGGCCAGCTAAAACAAGAACGCCAGTTTGTGTTGTAACTCGCTGGATATTGACACTTCCATCTTTTGGTGCAAGCTTAAATAGATAGTCATGATCGTGAGTTTCAAATGCACCTGCTGAAACTAAATAATAACTTTGAGGACCAGTTTTATAGACTGTAAATTCTGCTCTTACCCCACCATTTAAAGATAGCATATGAACTAGACTAATTCTGCCTATAGCTTTAGGCATCTTATTTGCAAAAATATATTCTAGCCATTCCTCAGCACCAGGACCTTTAACTACACATTTTGCAAAAGCAGACATATCTAATAGTCCAACTTTATCATTAACATGTTTGCATTCATTTCCTACATGTTCAAAATAATTAGAACGCCTAAATGAATTTTTTTCTACAATTCGCCCATCCTCTAAAGCTGTTGCATGGTTTTTATTCATCAATACTTTTGTTGGATCTTCTTGATTTAACTCCTCTGCACTGAGAGAATAATCAGCGCTAGGCATGAACCAATTTGGACGCTCCCATCCATAGACTGTTCCAAATACTGCCCCCAAAGCTTTCATACGGTCATAGCAAGGCGCAGTTTTTAATGGCCTAGCAGCACTTCTCTCTTCATCAGGATAGTGAGTTGTAAAAACATTTGCATAAGCCTCTTCATTTTTTTCTTTCAAATATCCGCGAGTAGCATAAGGACCAAAACGACGAGGATCTACGCCCATCATGTCAACTGTAGGCTCTCCATCCACAATCCATTCAGCCAACTGCCAGCCAGCTCCTCCGGCAGCAGTTATTCCAAAGCTATGGCCTTCATTTAGCCAAAAGTTTTTTAACCCTGGAGCAGGACCAACAATTGGATTTCCATCAGGAGTGTATGCAATTGCGCCGTTATAAATATCTTTAATTCCTACTTCTCCAAAAGCAGGAACACGGTTTATACAGCGGTCAATATGCGGCATTATGCGATCAAGCTCACCATTAAATAACTCATATTGACAGTCATCTTTAGGGCCATCAACATAGCATACAGGCGCACCTTTTTCATAGATTCCTAAAATCATCCCGCCAGCCTCTTCACGCAAATAATAGGCTGCATCAGATTCTCGTAGAACAGGCATTTCAGGGAGTCCTTGTTTTTTTCTTTCTAAAATTTCTGGATGAGGCTCTGTTACCAAAAACTGATGCTCAACAGGAATTACTGGCACATCTAAACCTACCATTTCACCAGTTTTCCTGGCAAAACTTCCTGTACAAGATACAACATGCTCACAAGCAATATCACCTTTATCAGTGGATACAATCCAGCTCTGGTCTTTTTGTTGCGTAATTCCTTCTACAAGTGTGTGCTCATAAATCTCAGCACCACGATTTCTAGCACCTTTACATAATGCTTGAGTTAAGTCTGCTGGCTGTATATATCCATCATCAGGGTGCTGAATAGCGCCCAACAATCCTTCCGTATTACATAAAGGCCAAACTTCTTTAATTTCTTCTGGCGTTAAAAAATTTACATTTACGCCCACTGTGCTTCCAACACCAGCATAATATTTATACTCATCCATTCGGTCTTGACAATTTGCAAGGCGGACATTTGAAACAACGCTAAAGCCAACATTCATTCCAGTCTCTTTTTCTAATTCATGATAGAAATCTACTGAATACTGATGTAATTTTCCTACTGAATAACTCATATTAAAGAGAGGCAATAAACCAGCTGCATGCCATGTTGAGCCAGAAGTTAAATCTTTGCGCTCAACTAACACAACATCAGTCCAACCTTTTTTTGCTAAATGATATAAAGTTCCTGCACCAACAACTCCACCTCCGATAACTACCACTTGTGCTTTATTTTTCATTAAATCTCCAATGCAAACTCTTACCAAAAAAAACGAATTATATACCTAAATTATAGCAATTACATCTATTAGTTAATGGTAGAATTTTCCAAAATTTATTCAGGCTATAATTTACTACATTTTTTGGAGAATTACATGAATTTAACTATAAAGAAGTGGCGCGATATACCAACAATGGTTATGATTAAAAAAAGCAGAAGAGAAGTTGAAAAAGTTCAACTAGATAATCGCTTTATGGAAGCTGTTGACTCTGCAGCGTCGGTTGCAGATGCAACAGATGCTGATTCATATCTTACTGATTGGAATGATGAAATAATTGAAATAGCTGATGGTGACCTAAGAGAGCCAGTAGAAAAGAAAGCGGCAGAACTAGAAATAGAATTTTCTAGTGAGGTGCTTCTTTCTTACGTCAATAATGGTGGCTACAAACCTTAAGTAGTATATCTGCCATGTAAAAACTTTAAGGTCTCTCGAATCTTTACCTCCTTTAAGAGGTAGCTAATAATATTATTAGAAGATTCTAAACACTCGGCATAATCTAGTTCTGCTGGCTTTTGAGAGGCCTTACCGCTAAAAACAACTGAAATAGTTGCCCAATGTCTACTGAGCTTATAAAAACCAAGCTTCTCCTCAAGTTGAGCCAATTTATCACTTAAATATACATCGTCATTAAGTAATAATCGCTTTGAGTCAATATGAACCACTCCATCTACGTGGCTTGCAGCTTTATGCTCTAATGCAAATTCAATCAAAACCATGCTTTCACGGTGAGCAATAGCAACAACCTCTT
>Ga0308016_10000912_pt1 | contig 14826 bp, 18 predicted proteins | sample Neamet233_FD_203129 | JGI IMG/M metagenome (GOLD analysis project Ga0308016, IMG submission 203129) | Marine microbial communities from water near the shore, Antarctic Ocean - #233 | ecosystem: Environmental > Aquatic > Marine > Unclassified | place: Southern Ocean | collected 2014-07-28
CCGATTCTGACCCAGAGTCTTCCTTTTTAGATTTTTTAGAGTATGTCTTTTTTGTTTCCTTTTCGGATTCTGACCCTGAATCTTCTTTCTTTCCGTCTTTATCCTCCTTTTCAGATTCTGACCCTGGATTTTCTTTCTTATCTTCTTTTTCAGAGTCTGAGCCGGATTCTGTTTTCTTTCTTTTTTTACCTTTCCCCTCATCCACAACAACCTCTTTTAGATATATTGCGGATTTGTTACTGTCTGCTAATTTTTTGAACATTCTCAGATGGTCAACTGTAAGTTTATCATATCTATATACACATTCGATATCGGAATCTTTATTTATAGGGCTTGAATTTTTAACTAAGTGACTAGAGAACATCTTAAATATCTTGAACACCGTTTCATCAATATCAGATTGTTTCTTGAAGTTACAATTGCATATTAATTTCACAGAGTTTGACATTGTTTTGTATATCTAATATTTTGCAAACATTAAAAAGTTCAAATTTTGGATGCGTTTTTTTATATGCGAAACAAATGTATGTATAGTGTATACAACCATGGGAGATTTTAATGACATTTGTTCGGAAATGGCAGGAGGTTTTACTTCTGAAAACTCTCCTTCAATAGTTACAATTACGTCTATTGAGACTGAAGTCATGCAACATGTCCAGGTCCAGTCCAAAGAACCTGTGGGACAACCAACAGATTTGCTTAAGAGGCTGTCGGATGTAATTGGCCGCCCCACGACTGACATCAGGGTGGGTATCTATGTACTCACTGGTGGATTGGATGGGAGTAAAATGTGATCACTGAGAAATTTCCATGGACCTTTCTAGTGTTATTCCAGAGAAGTATCTCCCTTTAGACCAATTCTTTAGAGGGTATATTTGTAAATACGACCGATTATTCTTACAAAAGCTTTCCAATATATCAAGAACGTTGGACATTGACAAATTGGGTGATATTTCTGTATTTACAATCATAGATTCTATGGTATATACAGTTGGTTTTCTTGCAGTTGGTTTGGATTTACGATAAAGAATCGTGTATTCTGGTTTCTTTTTGTCGTTTTCTTTAATTATACTTATAAATAGATCTTCCCATTTCTCTCGATTTCTACACATTTCTCTTGAGAAGTGTATCTCGTCAAGGCATTGGCTGGGAGAGTTTGATACTAAACTCTCTATTTCCATTGTTTTAAGCATCTTGTATGCTGTATCTCTGGGGACTGCGTACATATTGTAGTGTTCTCCCACCGGTCCATGTATAGGTGCGGACATGAATCCATATGCACCATACATATGTGACAGAATCAATACGGTGATGGTTTTCAGAAACATTCTTGTATATTAGAAACAGTTAAATTAACGTGGATCAAGAAAACGGACTCTCTTTTTTGTACCGGATGAAGTGAGAAAAGATGATTTCATCCTGGGGACTTTCTTCTTCTTATCCATAGTATCCATTTTCATGCGTATAGAAGTTCTTCTATTTACGAGTTTTACAATAAATTCAAATACATCTTTTTCCATATCACCTTCTCTTTCCATCTTTTTCATTCTGGCAACAATGGAATCATCAGACTCCAATATTGCCCCGACAATTTTGTTTATTTCTTCAATTGTTTTTTTACATTCCTTTATTGTTCCATCCCCGTTTTCCAGAATTGAAGACCACTCTGAATCCATATCACCTTACATATAGACTATATTTTATTCTTATGGGAGAGGGCACCCATTTCTTATCGCATATTCTACTATATCCATGTATTTCCTCCTCTTCGCCATCCGAATGGTCCATCCGTCCCACAATATACCTATATTCCTTGCCCATTTGATAACATCCAAGTGTCCTCTCATTGCTGCCATATAACACACAGATTTGTCAATAACATACCCCCGAACATGGAAGTACTCTAATATGTCCAAATGACCTCCCAGAGCAGCAAATCCTGAGCACGATTCACACACAGGATAACCATCTGAAACCAAGTATCTGATTATATCAATATGTCCATTCCTGGAAGCATATGCTACAGCTTTAGATCCAGTTAGAGAATTACTAAAATTCCTATTTAAAATCTGAACTATTTCAATATTTCCTTGTGCAGAAGCCTCTTCTATAGCAGTTATGCAGAATGGGCATTTTATACTGATCAACCACCGGATAATTTCCATATCTCCCTTTTTCACGGCGATGTCCATCACATATTCACTGAATAAGAAGCCCTTCTTCTCGCACCATTTAATTGTCTCCATGTCCCCTGAAAGAACAGCATTCGTCGCAGTTTCGTTACATCTAATACCTCCTATACGCAACCCCTCCGTCTTAGCCCACGTGTATATATTTTCCATCCCTATGATGTCTCCTTTTCTTGCACACGATTTCATAATTTTATTTAGAGAGTTTGAATTCATATAATTCTCATCTGCATACTCTTCTATCCTGCTTATAGATCCTCCTACGTGATACAGAGATGTTTTCATATCTTTATTTTTACGCGTCGATAAATGATACTTGGAAAGGATACCAATGTAAATATCGGAATATCCCCCGTGGAAGTCCTCAATTATCTTCATCATGTCATCAGTTATCATCATGGTTCTTTAATAGAATGAATTGGTGCGTATGTGGTACACGTCTTGGTATTAAATATTAAATATTAATTATTTGAATTTTAGAGATCCCATGTCAAAAAGACATGGTTCTGGATCTTTTCTCTTCTTTTTAATAGGCTTCTTCCCGGATCTCCTTCTCATAATATTCTTAACTGTTTTGTCCATGTCTTCTGTATGTATCTTTAAGTACTCTGTCTGATTGGGGTGTAAAACAACTATGAATGTTTCAGATATTTTTATATCATAATTTCTCTCTAGAATGTATTTATATATTCCTAATTGAATAGAATAGTGTATATAGTTGCAGTCTTCCAGTTTATGGGTATATTCATCTATCCCAGATTGATATATATTTCCTTTTTTTATTTCTTTACTTCTCTTCCAGTCTGCAATGATATATTCTGTTTCTCCTTTCTCATTCTTTCTCGAATAAACCATATCTATGCTTCCAGAAACCTTCGAGTCTTGGTCAAAGATGACCCATTCTGTCCTGTATGGTATCAAACTAGAGTGGTCTTTGACATATTCTTCAAACATCTTGAATTCTTTTGAGTTTTTTTCATGTTCAATTGAATTATAATAGTTCTCCAACTGTAGGTGCATTTCTGTTCCAGAACTGGCAGCTAGATCTCTATTCGTTTCCCATTTGTTTTTTATGTCTTCGTTTGTCATACCTTTATACGGACTTTTGTACCAATTTCTAGACGCCCTCATTTTTTTGATAACCTTATCTGCGTCGAATTTTTCGAATAGTGTATGTACAAGAGTTGTCGACGAGATGTATCCTGAACATGATCCATCTATATAATAGGTATGTGTTTCGTCTACGAAACGTATTCTCTTGTCTCTTGGATGAGAATTTTCAGTTTCCAATTTAGAAGACATTATTTGTTTAATGTTCCATCTTGATATTTAATACTTCTTTTCTTAAAATTCTTATTTGGGTATATACCATTCCTAATCTTCATCAGTCATACCTTCTATATCATCATCAAATTCGTCTTCCGTCTCTACAAGATCTCGTTCAGAAGCTTGGTCTGTGAGATTGTCCCAGTCTAGGACATCTTCATCGTCGTCGTAATCTTCTATATCTGAAGGCATTACAGACGATGTTTCAGTGAGAATATCTTCTTCTTCTTCCTCGTCCTCTTCGTCTTCTGATATATCGGTATCTTCGTCTATTTCACTTTCTCTCACAGACTCATCATCTGAATCATCTCCTAGGATAACTGAATTCTGGTCTTCGTCTTCAGACCCGTAGTCGGCGTTATCGTCTACAAATACTGTATTAGGGTCTGGTTCGTATCTTACAGCCCTCCTGGTTACTCTCCCAGACCGTGTAGTGTACTGTCTTGGTGTTGTGTCTCCCATAGTTTGGATATATACATAATAATAATAAAATAAATATTAGACGCCAGCCACGCTACCAATCGTTGGGAGAATATATAGATCCATATCTATATACAGTATAAAATGGAAGGTATACATAGGTGGCTTGGTAAGAGGAATTTTTTTGCTAGGAACACAGATGTCCCCCGTACGCATACGATCATGTCTGGGGGTATTTTACATGTCACAGACCGTGACTATGACGAATTTTTGTCTGTATACGCGGAAGAGATAAAGAAAGGTACTAAAACACTTACATTCTCTGAACTCAGGTCAGATCCGGTGTTCAATATGTATTTTGATATTGACATATTGGACGAGAGTGTCTTGACTCTGGATTATGTCAAAGAGATGGTATCTGTTGTCCATAGGACTGTAGGTTTATTCTTTCCTGGCATGGGAGATAATAAGATGAAGTGTGTTGTTTGCACAACTCAGTTCAAAGATGTAAGTGTCAAGGTTTCTTCTAAGAAGGTTTCTCCTGGATGTGAACCTGTGGAGGATGTATTTTCCGATTATAAAAAGAATGGGTACCACCTTGTATACCCATTTATACGTGTTAACTTCGAACGAGCTTTACAATTGAGGTTTTCTGTAGTGTCAGAGTTAAAGAGGTGTATGGGAGAGCGTACAATTGAGAGTAATCCGTGGTCTGATGTGATGGATAAAGCTCCGTATCATAATGGTCTTAAGATGTGTGGGTCTGTGAAGGCTATAAAATGCGACATCTGCAAGGGTTCTAGTAAGAAGGCGAGGAAGTCTGTAGAGGTTATGTCCATCATAAAGGATATGAAGAAGCTTCGTAGACAATTGTATCCTCGTCAGGATATTTCAGATTTCGATTATGGTGATTTCATGAGTATAAGTAAGGATGAGTTCAAAAACCCCGATCTTGCAGACATGTATTCCAGGTATATAGATATTACCGGTGGGTCTATATGTCATGCATGCGGGGACAAGGGGTGGTGTTTAGAGAATAGAACCTATATGCCAGAGTATGTTATGGACCATTCTTGTGGAATTTGCGAGGAGTCGACTGATCTTTTGAAGTCTGATATCCATGAAACCATGAGATGGACCAGCATTAGGTGTGTGGGTGCTGTTTTGTCTGATTATACTCTCCCCACAGGGTTCCCGGCGGCACCTACAGATTCCCCCACGTCTTCCATGTTGAATTTTGGTAAAAATCTTCAGAAGTTGTCTCCGGGTTTATATCGAGAGATTGTAAATTCTGACATGTTTGGCCAGGATGCTGCGAGTATAAAGATGTGGAAAGGTGAAGAGATCATAGAAGATGATGTGAAGAGTGTTATCATATCTTCTATCAGAGGAGTGGATCCTAATTATGAAAATTTGGAGATAGGACAGGTGTTTGTTATGAATGTGGCAAAGCCTGTTCCAAAGAGGAAGGGTAATACTGGAAATCTCTTGGATAGGATTGCGAGTATAAATAATGCAGTAGGAGAAGACAAAGCTACTATGACAGTTATAAAGCGTGTAGCCATCCGTGTACACGGAACAGGGTCAACATATTGTTGTAACAAGGGTTCAGAGCATACTACTAATAACGTCTATTTTTGGATGTCTCCTAGTGGTGTCTCACAGAGATGTTTTTCTAGGAAGGATGTTGTTGGTTTAACTGGGTGTACGTGTCAGAAATATAGGGGAAAGGAAGTACGTATACCCCATTCTCTCAAGGAACTTCTTTTCGATGAGGAGATGGAGAAGATATCGGTTTCAGAAAGTATGATGAATGGTATGAAGCCTCCGAAGAGAGAAGTATTGGATGCAACGTCTAAATCTGTAAAAAAGAAGATTAAGACAACAAATTGGGCGGCTATGTGTTAACATGGAGTATTTTTGTATTTTTTATGTTATACAATTGTATTAGATTCTATTAAAATGGACATACATTCTGGTATTACACACGACGTTATTTTATTCGCCATCCTTCTTGGCCTGACGGTAACTGGGAAATATAAAAACCTTCGCCTGGTTGTTCTGGTTACTCTTCTTGGTCACCTCCTTCTTACAACAGGTAAAGGACCCGGTAAGCCTGACCACGAGTCTCTCGGAGAGGAATCTCCTGAATCTGAGGATGTTTCTCCTCCTGTAGAGGAGTCCAGTAACATGCAATCTGGTCCTCAAAATGAGGAAACCAACACAATTGTACCAGAAAATGTTCGCACTGTGATGAAGACTGTTTCCAATAGCGAATTTGACAGGCAGTTTACCATACCTACTGAATACTCTAAAACCGATGGTATACTCCCTAATACATCTACGGCCGCCAATTCTAAGCTGGCTCGATCCAGGACCAGTTTTTTCGACAATATTTTGTAATATTATAGGAAATATAATCTTAGGGTAACTATATAGATTGACAATGTCTACAATTGACGACATCAATAATAAATTCACTGAACGAATGATACGTTCGGACAAAGGTTCTGATCGTCCTGTAAACCCCTTTGCCGTTAAATCCAGTCAGACAAAGGACTCCACTTTTTTCGAATCTTTATTGAAGCCCGAGATGACATCCACCACCAAGCTCGGGGCAGAATACCAGGGGCACATCGTAGATACTAAATTCGAAGACACTATTAAGTTTGATGGTTACACTATAAACACTAATCCCAAGGCCGGGCACCTCCTACACAGTGTGACAAGACTCGATGTAGAACACACACGTGAAAAATAAAGTGTTAAAGGATCGTTTCATTTAATAATAAAATAATTACATTCTATTAATATACCCTAATACCAATGTGGTCTACACGAGATGTTCTTCTGGTGACAGCTACTGTGGCTATTCTTGCCGTTGTTCTAACTATTCTTGCAAATAAAAAATTGAATTCTATTGTCAATTCTCGGGTAAATGAAAAGTCACTCGGTATATCTCCTATGCTAAGTGTTCTAGGAAAAATGAATGACCCAGGTCATACTTCTTCTCCACCCATTGTCCCTGTTAACAATACTTCAGAATCTCGTGTAGAAAGTCTTCCTGAAAGCCTAGTCCCTGAACCCATGCACATGTCTCCCAAGATAGAAGAAGCCCCACAGGGATCAGGTGTTAAGTGGACTCCTTTGTAGATCGCGTTTGAAAAATATTTTTTAAATGTTTATTTATTTATATGTACTTCATATGGCTCAATCAACTTCTACAGATACTTCTGTTCCTAAAGTAAACTATGCTAAAATAGCAGAATATGACAAGTATTCTCCTTGGATATGGATTGACCTGGAGAGTTCTGGTTTAGATCCTATGGCATCGGAGATCTTGGAAATATCTCTGGTTGTTACTGATGGTAATATGACTCCATGGGATTCTATGCATATCGTTATACATCACCCCCAGTCTTTGATCTTCGCAAAATCATCTCCTTGGTGCAAACGTCATTTCGGATCCATATCATATGGGGGAAATGGTTTATTTGACGAGTGTAATCATTCTATGGTCTCTCATCAAGACGCAGAATACATGTTGTGGAACTTTTTTGAGTTTTATTCTTCTCATCCTGTTGGAACTTCTAGGCCAGGAGGTGTCCCTCCCAGAAGGTTTTTCGATCGTACTCAGGGTTCGAATGGGTCTACTATTGGGAATTACGATATTTCGAATATGGGATATATGTCCAAGGAACCACACAGACTTGTTATGCTAGCAGGGTCTACTGTCCACTTTGACAGAGGGTTCCTTCTTGGACATTTCCCGTGTCTCAAGAGGTTTTTGAACCATAAGGTTATTGATGTGACAAGTCTTCTAGAATCAGTTCGTAGATTTAAACCCGATGCTTTGAAAACACTTCCTAGACCCTCTGGAGCCCATAGAGCCACGTCAGATATATACGATTCTATCAATCTGTATAATTTTATTAAGGAGCATGTTTTCAAAGCATAGGTTTATGTGTATCATATAATTCCACCACATCATCAGAACGAAAAATAATATTGGTAGAGGTTAACAATGTCTATAGATAATAAGAGACGTCAAACAAAATATTGCTCAATATGTGGAACAAAACTTAAAGTATTTGAGAGAGTAGGGTTATGTTCATGTAGCATGGATTTATGTGTGAAACATAAGAATAGAAGTGACCACCAATGTGTGAATGGAAGAAAACCTATCCCGTTACCTCCGAAGGTTGATGGGGTCAAAGTGTCTGTAATATAATTAAATAAATATTCATTTAAATTTCCCCAAACTCTTGAGTATTTCTCCCTGGAGAACACGCTCATATTCGAGTATTCTTTTTTTTTCTGGAGATGTCTGAATCAGTCTTCTGATCAGATGTATAATCTTCATGTGACATATATGCCAAATATATTAATCTGGTCGCATATACCATTGATAATCAATGTATTTCATATTTACCAATTGCATCTGCCATAGAACGTGCAGTAGATTCGTATTCTACCACGAGTACAATACACCCCCCATTCTTCATATGAACCGTTATCAAGTCTCCCACATAATTACAACACAGAATTGAATCTAAACTAATCTTCTTCTCTTTTATCCACGATGCTATGTGTAGATTACCCTCCTCGAAACGAACTCGTCTCTTCATTTCTTTACCAGTTGTAGATATCTTAGTTGCTACTATCCCCTTTGAAACTACGTTCCAATAACAACATTTACCCATGTCTTCGTCGTCGTTATATGGAGATATCTTGGCCGAAGAATTATTCTGACTGAATCTCTTCCTAGGGATGTCTGGGGAATCTGGCACTGGTGTATCGTTTATCGGATAACTTCCTGTCCATGACCACATATTTATTTGTAGATGGGAGATTGTAGTTGTGATTACATGGGGGGTGAATTGTATTCATTGCTATTGTCGCCTACTTACACGAACGTGTGATCCGGGGTTTTCTCTCTGTTCATTGAGTATATCAACTATAACCTTTATATTGAATGGTTTCAATATAACTCTATTTGATCCATCTGTCTGTAAAGAACCGGTATATTCGCTACCTGTTAAAAAAATAATATTCGTATCCCTATTGGGATTTTCTGTGTCGTCTCGTATTATCTTTGTCGCATCTACACCGTTCATAATTGGCATATGTATATCGATAAATATAATGTCGAATTTATTATCCACACTTAAATCTACTGCTTTCTTGCCGTTATTACACGACATTGTTGAAACATTATTCTTTTCCATAAGCCTCTGGAGCATTTTCACGTTAAGAGGGAAATCATCTACGATCAGAACCGATAAATCAGTATCTACTTTTATTGGTACAGGTTTAACAAATGGAATCACACTTTCATTTGACTCTCGTCTTGTTGCTTCTACTAAATCCCATGATTTCCTATTATTTATGGAATTTGGACTATTGGATATGATAACAAACCTTGATGAGAATGTTGTACCTTGTCCCAATACACTTTTACATGATATTCCTCCTCCCATCTCTTCACATATCTTTTTACACACTACCAGACCCAGTCCACTCCCTCCTACTGACCTATCTGTATGTACCTGAGAAAATGTTTTAAACAATTTGTCCACGTTTTCCTGGGACATACCTATCCCTGTATCTTTTACATCGATATGTAGCATGTGCTTTTTCTTGTATATATCTATATCATTCTTTTTCATATACGTTGGTAGAGTATGTGATTGTGGAATAGGTGTAGTATAAACGTTCACTGTAATATGACCCTTATCTGTAAACTTTGAAGAATTACTTGTCATATTTGTTAAAACCTGTCTCATCCTAGAATGATCAGCGTACAAGTCTTCCGGTGTGCTATTGTCTATAATTAGATCAAGAGAAACTGGTTCTATATCTGGAGACCGTTTTACATAAGATGCTGCTACCAAACTACATGTTGATTCTATATTGGATTTTAAACTTTCACATGTTGGTCTGAAGTTCATCTTCCCGGCTTCTACTTTAGAAAATTCCAGGATATTGTCTATAAGGTTTCGTAATATCTTCCCTCCATTCTTTATATGGTATATAAAATCTTCTGTCTCCTTTTTATCCGTCGAATGATCTAACATCTCACACATACCCATAATACCATTGAGTGGTGTACGGAGTTCATGTGTCATCTCTGATAAAAAATCAGACTTCCTATTGATCTCGTTTTCTCTTGTCACGACTATCTTCTTTTTCAATATTTCATCTCTCTGGAAAAAGAATATTATTGAGCATGCAATAAACGTGCATAGAATACCTATTACAATTGGGATCAATATGGATAGGTATGAAACGGGTTCGTCCGAACACAAAATAGAAAAGAATTCGGTATCATCTACTCCAACATTTACTACAGAACAATATTTCCCTCTGTTTCTTGCGTCTTCTAGGGTAGTCCCCTGTATTACGAAATCATCAAATTCTGTACCCTCTTTGAAATCAAATAGTGTATCATATCCGTCGTCTATATTACTCTTTAGAATAATTAAACTGCTCACATCGAAAATGGATTCCGGAGAACTTATTTCGACTTCTGATCGAATTAGAGACCCCATCTTTACAAATTTCAACGTAAACCCGTATATCACATCATCTATATATATAGGCTTTAATATAAGAACCGTTGTTCTAGGACGAGGGTTTTCTCTCAGGGGTGGTAATATAAAAACATCTGACATGATGGGGTGTTTTTTTTCGATCATCTTTTCCACCAGATCTGCTGCGAAAGAGTAAATATTGACCCCTATGGTCTTCGTTATAAACCCTAGAGAGACATGGGTGGAAGGCCATATAACATCACCCTGTCTTGATAGAGTTTCTATCCCTTTTCCATCAAGGTCTACAAATTCCAATGGGTCTACTTCAGGATACTGTAGTCTCATATCTGTTTCATACGAATCCCTATAATCTGGATCTACTCTCATACACAGGTGTGTTATACCTGTACTTATTTCTCCTATGTGTAAGGCTGTGAAGTTTTCAAATACTTCCCTGTTTGGAAAAGGTTGTGTTGTGGAAACAGTCCCTATTACATTTGTTAAAATGGTATCATTGACTTCTAGTATAAATCTAGATCTAATGATATCCAATAGTACATCATTATACGAGTCTACGTCTCTGTGTATGTCTTTTTTCTCAGAATTATATGAAAATACACAAAATACAGATGTTAGAACTATCCCACATACCACTATCCCTATATACCTCAAGTATATCATATATCATATCTATACACAATAAATTACAATATAATTATTCGTTATCCGACGCTTCAATTAATAGCATTATAACACATGAAATGATAAAATAATATTGTACATTTCTAAATATCAAATGAAGCTTGAGCATAAAATTCTTGTGGCAGTCATTGTTATTGCTGTTATCTACCTTGTGGATAAATACAATACTGTACCAATACTAGAGTCCATATCTGACGAAATTCTAGGAACCAAACAGACTTTACAAGAGTTCGTAGATGTTTCCAAGAATATAGATCCAAAATATCCCATTAATATACCATGGATAAGTTTGAATAAGCCAACAAAGCTTCCCACTTATCTAAAATATAAGGAGAAGCTATTAACTCCTATATTCCAACAGGGGAAATGTGCAAGTTGCTGGAGTTATACAGTGACTGCTATGTTGTCGGATAGGATATCTGTATACACAGGTGGAAAGGTGAAACGTGCCCTATCTGTGGAAGAGATGATAGAATGTTGGGATGGACATAGAGGAGAAGGATGTAGAATAGGTGGGATACCTGAAACTGCGTATAAGTATATCATCAAGAACGGTATTGGTACAGCAGAGGATTATCCTTATAAACAACAAAACACCATTGAAATAGGTAAATGTGATAGTTCTAAGTTGGGTGGGTTTAGGACATATTTCCAGAGAGATTCAGTGAGGTCTCTATGCAGGGATCCTTATCAACATAAAGAAGGTTCTTCCAAGTATAGCCAGATCATTGACGCCAATATGAAAAATATGAAGCATGAACTTTTCTTCAATGGACCATTTGTTGGGACTATAATGGTGTACCAGAACCTGTACGATTACGATGGTTTAAGTATTTACACTGGTCACGATAACTCAAAGTATATAGGTGGACATGCCGTACTTATAATAGGGTATTCTAGTGGGGATATAAATGGAGAAGAGCCAGGATTTGATGGAGATTATTGGATATGTAAGAATTCTTGGTCAATGGATTGGCCTTCTAGATCTCCTGCATCTAAGGGGTATTTCTATATAAAGATGGGTGAGAATGTGTGTGGTATTGAATCCAGGGCATCCCGAGCATTACCTGTGATAACTTCGGAAATAAGACAGAATATGATAGGTTCTCTTTCCAGGAGTAGGTATGAGACATATGGAGAGTATGTGAACGATCCTGAACGCGAGAATTATATCACATCTGTTGGAAAAATACAGGGTATTTTCAAGAAGTAACATGGACTCAAGTGCTAAGTTTAATCAATTATTAACCCATAAATCCCTCCTTACACCAAGCATCTTCTGTCTATACTCTCCAAATTCTTTACCAAATAGAAAGCATGGGGTGTGGCGCATCATATCTACACTATTTCGCGCACATATCCTGCGAGCTAACCTCTGGATGTTCACGGATGCACGGTTCCTATCTATTTCACTAAAGAGAGCCAGATATCTATCTATAAATGGAGACTCAACCACCCATCCCCATCCACCACGGTCCACTTGTGAGAATAATTCTACACGCTCTCGAAGAGACTCCAGGACAGAATCATCCCCCCATGATAATTTGGCGTCTATATCTGCACCCAATTCGATGCACGTACTCATAAATTTGAAATCTGTAAGATTATCTCCACATAGAGCATATGAAATATCTGCCCCATTATCTCTCATTAAAGAAATATTTGTTCGTACCCTAGAATAATCAACTAATATATTGTCCATATATACGTGGCTTAATGCGTCATTCTTGAACTCTCCTATTCTTTTTAAAATCTCTGTAAAATATTTTGTCTCGGTCATACAATTCATTAGTCTCAGTATACTGTGGACAGTATGAGTCGCAGCTTTACCTACTATCAATTTGAACATGTCAAATAAATCATCGTCAATACATGTTGAAATGGATCTGACAAATGGAGAATGATCTAAGAAGGATAAGTATGGGTAATCATCTACGGTATCATCTTCAATTAAACTACTATGGGAGTATAACATTCTTTTTACCTTAGATATATCGTTACAAGCGACATATTCCTGAAGTCTATCATCCGGACTCTCCCAATACATTTGATGGTTTTCATCTGTATCATTCTCAATGAATGGGTCAAAATTATCATGTAATTTTTCAACACTTTGCTTTTTATACGATTGTTTCAATGGTCGTGCTGATCCTTTTTTCTTAAACCGGGTTTGCCTCCTCTTCCTGGTGTCTTCCGATTTTCTTTTCATTTTGAGATGTAATATGTGGTTGTGTGCGATGGGACGATTCTGAAAAACCAATCCTCTGTAAAAAATATAATTTATATTAAATATTAATCGTGGGTGGGATTCCACCCCATTATATATCTCAAAAACTTTCATATTTCTCAGATTTCTTATACCAGGTTCTCTTCTTAGGGGGGGACTTCTTTTCAACAATCTTCCTCTTCTTAGGGGGGGCCTTCTTTTCAGACATCCATTTTGCCTTCGTATTGGAACGACATACTGCCACCATATGATTTCCTCTACCACATTTTCTACAAAAGTCCATTCTTTCACAAACTTGTGCCTCGAATGACTGTATTTCATCATATGGTAGATTGATACGTGTCCATAAATGTCCACGAACATTTTCTATACCATACTTTAATCCCATGGCTAGAGTTTCACATCGTTCCCAACTCTCCAGGTCGTCCATATGGGGAGTGATCGTAGCTATTTCTCCAACAACTCCATGTAGCTTTGTCCATGCCGCCCCTGCCCCATGTTCGTGACTCCCGATACGAGAATCCACATTCTCTGATTTACCTACGTAATACTTCCCATTTCCCAGTTCCAACGTATAGACCCCCCTGCTCTCCACTTCTTCTTCCTCTTCATCGTTTATAGTATCTCCGTCTATAGTTTTTTTGGCGTAACATACATCAGATGTATGTGAAATTCTGCCACATCTATCACATGTTTCCTCTTCTTCGTCAGATGAGGAAGACGAGTCACCTTCTTCTACGTATTCGGTCTCTATTATACTACCATCTATACTCGTTTTTGCATAACACGATGATGCATAATGAGTTTTCCTCCCACATACAGTGCACTTCATTTCTATACAATGTGTGAAAGTGATTTAAATGGCTGTTAGTTTCACTGAATTTTAATTTTTAATAATATGAATTCTATATATCCGGGTGGCCAGAAATCGGCATACTTTCTTATATAATGAAGAATGGAATAGAAGAATTTTATTAATTGTTATATTACATACAACTAATCCAAAGATGGTGACCAAATGCAAAGAAGGAAAAGAGAAAAACAAGAACGGCCGGTGTGTAAAGAAGTGTCGTGATCTTTTCGAACGAAACAGTGCTGGAAAATGTAAAAAGGTAAAAACTCAAAAGGTAAAAACTCCTCCTCCCGGATACATGCTAAACCTATTGACCAATCGTTTCATTAAGAAAAATGGTCCTACGGGGAAGTACATTATATCGGGAGGGCCTAAACCAAGATCGATGGGGATACTAACACCTGCACAGGAAAAACTAGTAAAAGAGATGGGGATAGAAATCAGACATGAACATCTTCTTAGACAGCGGCGTATAAATCTGGAGGCAGCTGCTGCTCGGCCTAATAGGGTTAATGGGAGGCTAGTCCGTCCTAGGCGGATGTAAATAATATTTTCTTCATAGAAAAAAAATGATTG
>Ga0308016_10000914_pt1 | contig 14795 bp, 9 predicted proteins | sample Neamet233_FD_203129 | JGI IMG/M metagenome (GOLD analysis project Ga0308016, IMG submission 203129) | Marine microbial communities from water near the shore, Antarctic Ocean - #233 | ecosystem: Environmental > Aquatic > Marine > Unclassified | place: Southern Ocean | collected 2014-07-28
ACTGTACAGCTTCAGTGCCTACGGGCACATCATCCCAATCTATATTTTGAACAAGCCAATGCCCTGGATCATTTATGACAGGATTACCACCTGCTCCATTAGCCCCAGTTGAAACATTACCTTCAATAATATTCCAAGTATTTATAGGATAATCATTGGAAACCCATTCACCTACCCACGTTCCACCATTATATATCCATTCTAAGGTCTCTTCAGGGTTAACGTCATAATTTCTGATATTAAAAAAAACATCGTAGTCATTGATAGTTAGATTAGCCCCAGATACTGCAGTTAGACTTTCGTGACCACCTATTACATTTGCAACATTAACATTATTATAAACCCAAATATTATATGGATCTCTATTTGAGGTATTTCTAATGGTTTGTAATTCACTTTGGATTACAGGACCTGTAGATATCTCGTTTAAAAGATTATTCTGATCATATAAATTTAGATTCTCAGGTAAAGTAAAGGGTGCAATATTTCGCGCCTGAGCATTAAAACTAAATGTCCAATCTAGATCATCATCTCCATTATTAGATATTGTAAATAGTTCACTTGAAACCTCACCAGAATAAGCTAGGTGATCGATTGAATCTGGCTGGATATCAATGTTTGCCCATCCAGGATTTCCATCTATCCATGTTGCACCATAAAGAGTTGAATGGTTTGCATTACCCGTATGGTCATAAACGATGTCTCCCTCTCCTGCATTAGCCTTCCAATAAACAAGTAAACCCTCTTCATTTCCATCAAGTTCATTATTCATAACATACTGAATTTCATCGCTCGTTTTTGAGGTATTCCATATATTTATTTCATCTAAATTATAATTCCCTGGCTCATTGGTACTTCTATTTCTTCCTAAAACAATTTGATCCCATCCAGTAACCAGCCAATTTACTGTCTCAACTAGTTCTCCATTAAAATAAGCAGACGTAGTGCTTCCATCTGATGTTACGGATACATGAGCCCATTCCATATCTAATGGAGCTAACACAATGGATCCTGAAGAAGAGAAAAGACGATATTCTTCACTATTGTTACAATCTAATTGAAACCCATTATTGGCATTACTAGAATTATTAAAATAAGCCTGATAAGAAATCTGATTTAAATCATGTGCTCTGACCCATAGGGCAACCGTATATGTATCTAGTTGATCATTCCAGGGTAAATAACCATAATCATCCACACCATCAAAGCTCAAAGAATGATCACCATTATCTGGATAATCAGTACAACTCCCATCGTCTAAAGTCGCATCTGTATTGTAATTCCCAGCATAGGAATCCATACAACCTGAAATATCTTGTGCCGAGGTAATTGTGAAGAATGAACTAAAAATAAAGACTGAAAAGATTCTCATAGTGTTTTCCTTGACGATAAAAGAGTTTAACTAACTCAATATATTAATAATTATAGTTACTGTATCTACTACTCCATAACTACTCAAAAAACTCTTTGTGAACTAGATCACAATAAGGAACAATATTCTTTAATTCTTTGTCCAAATGAGAGATGCTGCTCCGAGAATTCCAGCTTGCCCTTGAGGTAAACCAGATTGAAGTAAATTTATTGTCTCAGCATGGCCATTGATAAGATATTTATCCATTGATTTTTTAGCTGGCTTTAAAATTCTATCTCCGGCATTACTAAATCCACCATAAAAAATGAAAGCTTCAGGACTTAATAAGTTTGCTGCCTGAGCCAATCCTCTTCCTAATTGCTCTCCTGTATATTCATATATTTTTTTTGCAATTATATTACCTGAATCAAAAGCATTATCTATAACCAATCCATCGATTTTTTCTGTACTAATGTTTCTCAGGAATGTATCCTCTGGATTATTTATCAAAAACTCTTTAATTGTTTTTTTAATACCACTTGCTGATGCGTAAGACTCTAAACAGCCTTTATTTCCACAATTACAATTTCTGCCTCCAAATTCAATTGGCATATGTCCCATTTCGCCAGCAAATCCATCATGTCCATATAATAATTTCCCACCGCTGTAGATACCACTTCCTAACCCTGTTCCAAGGGTAATAACAATAAAGTCATTCATCTCTTTTGCGATACCATAACTTTTCTCACCAAGAGCAGCAGCATTGGCATCATTGGTTAGAACTGTATCACAATTAAATCTTTTTTTGAATGATGAAACAATATCTATGTCACCCCAACTTAGATTTGGTGGATTTTGAATTCTTCCTGTAAAATGATTCCCATTCGGAGCACCTATGCCAATACCAATTAGATTAATTTCCGTATGTTTTTTAAAAAATAAATTTATTCTAGTTTCTAACCTATCTATTAAATAAGATAGAGGCTCAGCACCATTTGTTGGGATTTCTTCATATTCTAAGACTTCCCCTCCCTCTTCAATAAAGCCATAAACGGTGTTAGTTCCACCTATATCTATTCCTATTGCAACTGAGTTACTCATTTATAACACCTATATTTGATTTTTATGTTTATATCTTTAACATAAGTTAAAATGCTATTAAGTCTTTTTCTATTTTAATCCCGAACCTTGCCTTATTTTCATTTCAATTACTGGTGGCAAGTTAGGTTCGGCAACAATAAGAACTGATCGGGTTACAGTAGCTTCTGATCCATAATCATCTGAAACAGTTAATTCAAAAGTATACTCGCCCTCTTTTCCTTCAAAACTAACTTTTCCAACAAAAGGATTTGGTCGAATCTCTACCTTTGGACCAGAAATTTGTTTCCAAACAAATTGGATTTCATCGCCTAAATCGGGATCAAATGAATTTGTTGCATCTAGTATCATAGGATATGTATTCGTTAACGGCGAATTATCATGCTCAACCATAACTTTTATTTTTGATCTTTCAGCCATCGCCATTTTTTCAAGTAAATTTATTTTAGCAACTACATCAGGTTCGGGTTCTATTATTGCTACATCCTTGTCAACAATTACAGCCTTAGCCTTGGCTATGACTCGATTTTCATAGTTCTTCCATTCCATAACTATAAAAGCAGAGAATAAAATAACAATTACTGCAAATATTTTTTTTATATTTTCTGTAGAGAACATAATTAAGATTGTTTTAGTTTTTCAAAATACCCAATTTAAATTGATTTTCTATTTTTCTAGCCATCTCATCATATGCTCTTATTCCAGCTGTGTATTCTGAATTAAAATCACCACCTTTTACTTCTGAAATATCAAAATTAAAAAATTGTTCATCTTTGATCACATTTTTAAAAGTAATTGAGACATTTCCATAAATAAAATAAGGAAAATTTTCATCAACTCTATCTGATTTTTTATTTGTATTGGCTCTAACTAATATATACATATCAGGGTTACTTTGAACAAAATCTACATTTTCATGAAGAAAACTTTTGACCTTTGGCTCTAGAATTAAATTTTCTAAAGGTTTATTTAGATTTTTTTCTATACAATTAATTAAAGCTTTTGCACGCCTTACTTCTATAGAAAAAGTCGAGATGATAGGACTATCAATATGTCTTTTTTCAGAGATTGAATATTCCTCTAATAATTTTTCGATATCTATATAATAGTTAACAGTAAACATTTCAGGATAAATTATTTCAGGAATTACATACTGGGCATTACCATTCTCATTCGAAATTAAATTCAACTCTTTACCATGAACCATTAATTTTATTGGAATGGATTTGAGCTTTTTTTGTGTTAAACCATCGGTAACTATAAATGATAAAATACTTCCACTGTCTATAAAAGTTCTGAGACTCTGTTTTTCTGTTAATGCTATAATTTTAATTCTATTTTTAAAGGAATATAGTTTTTCTTTAATTAGACTATATAGGTTAATACTTTTTCCATCATAAATCACTTTCACCGGTTCATCATTGAATGGGTAAAATTCATTCCAAGCTTTCTGAACTAATATTAGAGATTGATGAGAAAAGTTTTTATCTGCTTCTTTAATATAGTTTAAAGCAGTTGTAATAGAATTCTCTCTTAACCTTTCCATTGTTTTTCTATATTTATCTTTATTTAATTTTGCATAGAAATATATTCCTTTATTCGTTTTATATGAGTCAACAAACTGTAATTCAGGTAATAATAGATTTACTCGAGAATTCAGAATTGATGTAACAGCATTTTCAACCGAACCATTAAAATCATTCACAACAATGTTTAATTCTGAAGATACATTTATTTTTATTTGAGATGAGATTTCATGGATAGCTCGCTCTCGAGCTATATCTCTACCATTTTCTATCTCATTCGAAGCAAATCCAATACCATGCCAATAATTATTATTTTCAGGGTGAATTTCAATCCATTCAGGAGAACTAGAAACGCAAGAACTTTGAAAAAAAACATAAATAATTGAAATCAAAAAATAATATTTAGACGAGTTTAGCATGTAGATGTAGTATTACCTTAAATCTAAAATAGTTCGTTTCAGGTCCATCCCATTAAACTTAGGGTTTTGTTTTATTGAACCGGGAATAGATCTTACATGATCTGGAACAGTTTTATAAACATATTCTATCAGTTCACCTAATTCAATAATACTATCTCCATTGTCTGCACCACTGGCTAATCCTTTTAATAATGAATATGTATAAAAACTATGCTTTTTATCTGTAAATAATTGAGAAGTCTCTCCATTAGATGAGGCACTTAATATGCAAATTTTTTCTGGTATTTCAGGATAATCCCAAAGGGATCCCGCAGATTTTTCAGGATTAATATATGTTATATCCATAAATAGAGTGATTGTTCTAATATTTTCAAGGACTGAAATTCTGATAAGATTTCCAATAAGCTGCTCCAAAGGATATTTACTAATATGCCTATCTGCCTTTGCATCTTTAGGAATTAATAAAGGTTTACCACCAACCCATTCTCCATAGCCCCTATAATAAATAAAAATATCCATTTCTTCAATCCCTGAATATTTCTCAGCTGTTATAATTCGTTTTCTTAAGTCTCCTTGGTGCGGATCAAAAGTAGAATTAAGATCATCTAAAGTTGGTCCCCCATCCATTTGCCAAGGTTTTGATGGTAGCATTTGAAAATCTGACAAACCAAATGCTTGACTAAAATAGTTTCTCATCACGGATTTATCTCTATTCGAGTAATCAAGCTTAGGATAGAATTTATCATCGTAATCTTCTGTCCCTAAAATAATAGCCATACCATTAGGGTTTTTTCGCCCAAATGGAATTCTTCTATCTACATCGATTTCTCCCAATTCATCAGGGTAATAAAGAACTTCTTCAGTACCTAAATCTTGAATTGTTAATTCCATAGGTGAACGATAATTCCTCATGCATTCTAGATCTAGGCTTTGCTCAACTGTTTTATTTAAATAATCAGTTAACTGAATACTGACAGAAAAATTGTCTTGATTGGTCATTATTGGGATTTGTAAATCCATATAATCACCTGTCTTAAAAAGAGGAAGAGTAATATTTCCTGTAAAATCAGGAGTTGTAAATGCTCTATTTTTATCTACATTAAGAATAACATAATCTGAAGATCCTTCACCTACATTTTGAATTCTTACGGTTAAGTTTATAATTTCATTTTTTGGTATATAATGGGTTCCAAACTCATTCGAAATAGCAAAATCAGCAATGATCATTTTAGGTGGAATCATAGATTCTGATTCAACTTTAAAACTAAAAGGTTTATCTAAACTCACTTTTTCTCTAGAGGAGACTCTGAGTTCAAAATCATTTTCTCCAGAGTTTAGTTGAAGTCCCCCCTCAATTTTAATATTTATATATTTTATCCTTCCTGCTTCTAGAGTATCTAATACGAAAGGTTCACCTACATTCAAAAATGGGTCAGGTTCTAATGGAAGAATTGAAAAAATGATATTATGTGCTGGACTCTGTCCATCATTAAAAATTGAGAACTGCATTTTTCCTTCCTCATTAGCATCAATTTTATTGTTACCAGAAGGTTCATTAAGACTCATTTTTTGAATTGAAAAATGAGGTGGGTCTAAAACTATATTACAAGCTGAAGTCGAAAAATCACTTTCATCTCCATCCATATCGATGGAAGTAACAACAAAACAAACATCTGCAGAAAAATTTAATGGCCTAACCGTGAATTGTGTTGATTTAGTTTTTCCTAAATATTTTATTGAGTCTTGATTAACTCTTTCATAAACTTTATATGAATCTGCGCCTGCTACTTCCTCCCAATTTAAATGCATACTTATTACATCAGCATCAGCAATTAATTTATTTGGTGGAGTAAGAGAAACTTTAGTGCAATGTTCATTGGATTTACTACTTTCTATATCATATTGATCGATGCATGAAACCTGATAGCAATATTCTTTACCGGGTAGCATCGGATCGGTAAAGGATGTTTTATCAGTAAACGAAATAAGTACCCCATCTCTATAAATATTATAAGTTTCCGCACCTTCAATTTCATTCCATATTAATGTTATTTTTTTTGTTTTGCTCATTGAAGAGAGTATTGGATTCGCTATAAATGCATGAGTCACTGCTTTTACTTCTACTGAAGCAGTACTTTTATTGTTTAGAGCATCTAAAGCGATTATTTTAAAGTAATAAGGTTCATTAAACTTCAAAGCAACTTGTTTAGATAATGTATCTGAATAGTTCCCGGCTATTTCATTATTTTTATACAGATCATAAGAGATTGCTCCTTCTACTTTACTCCAATTCAGAGAGATATCATTTTTGAAAATATTAAATTTAATATCTCGGGGAGTTGTTGGTGGGGCACTAATGCATTCGGGGGCAGAGATAGGGCCTTCCAGATTATAATTACTCGATGCTTTTATTGTATAGCATAACTCTGTTCCTGGATAAACATCTTTTTCAAACCTCGTATCTTCGCCTACATAGACTTTCACTCCATTTTCAAATAATGTAAATAATTTTGCTTGCTTAATATCTTTCCAACTAATCGAAATGTGTCTGGCTGAAACATTAGTCTTTATATTTCTAACCTTTAAAATTGGATCTAGATATGTTGGAGGATCATTATTATATAAGTAGCATTCAACAGGCTGCTCTTTTCCATCAAGAATAAAAGAAAATTCAATGTTTCTATTATTATTTTTTCGGGGATTTAGCTTTATTCGTTTTGAACCTTCAAACTCATGCTCTACCAATAAATAATAAAACTTTGGATCAATATTCTCAAATTCGAATTTCCCTTTCCTACTAGACGTTGCCTCAAATAATATCTCATCTTTTAAATTTCGTAATGTAACGATAGCATTTTTTATAGGCTTATCTATAGGGTTCTTAATTATCCCACTTAGAGAAATACTTTGAGGAGAAGAAACAGACATAAAAAATAAACATAGAAATATCCTAAGAATATTTAATATCAAAGTTTGAAGAGGAGATTTCAAACTAAAAGCGAAACTCTATGGTAACCTAAAAAGGACTCTATCAGGATTAGAAGTGAAAAGTAGAGGTATTTGAGGTAAATCCTTATAAAGGATCTTAGTTTCTTCTTCTACGTTCTTTTTTATATAATCATGAAGCTCTGCAACAGTTACTTCCTTGTCACCATTATCTGCTTCACCTCTAAGACCTTTTAATAGATAATAAGTATAGATACTGTTATTTTGATCAGGATGTTCATAAGCGATTTGAGAGATGTCCGAAGCATAAAATGCTGTAATCTCCTTGGGTGGCATAATTTCTTTTGGTAGAACTATTTTAGGAATTTCTGGTTCACCTTTTTTCTTTTTCTTTTTCTTCTTCTTTTTCTTTTTCTTAGACTCTTCCTCAGGGTCAATAGGCTTAGTAATATTTTGAGGAAAGGCTCTATTGTTAAAATCTACATCCATAAATAATGTAATATTACCAACTTCAGGCATGCTTTGAATATTCTGAAGACTTCCATAAAGGTCTTGTACCGAATAAAAAGAATTTGGTTTGGATGAACTAGCATCATAGGTTATCAATACTTTTTTATTATCAATAGTTGTTCCCTCTCCATTAAAATAGAGCAAGAGATCAAGACTCTCATTACCTGAATATTCAAGACTTGTAATTATTTTTTTCTTTATATATCCGAGACTTGGATCGAAAACTGCTTTGAAATCATTTTTAGAAAGACCTTCATTGAAAAACCAATATTGGCTTGGAATAATATCATGGTTTTCCATACCAAAAAGTTCATGGAAATAACTTCTAACTTGTTTTAGATTATTATCTATGGATGGTCTAGCAACGATACTTGGGTCCCAAAAAGAATTATTCCCTAGGATGACACCTATTGTTTCTCTTTCTTGAATCACTCTTGGGATACGAGTTAATATTTCAGGTTTAGTAGAGACTTCACCTATAATGACTTCCTTAGGGTATGGTGTTTCATAGACGATTAATTCACTTTTTCCTTTATATTTCTTCATTGTTTCGAGATAAATAGAAATCGTTTTTTTTGTTTCGAAGTAATCGTATAAATCAATGTCTACTGTAAAATTGTCTTCCCTGGTTAATACTTCAAAACTCAAATCAATAAATTCTCCATTATTAATAGCATCAAACTCATGCAATTCATCAATATCATCCATAACAAAAGAACTGTCTCTTGAAAACTTGATACTTGCAGTATCCGTTAATCCTTCTGATAAATTTTGAACACGTATTGTTAATGTTACCGTTTCATTTTTTGGAACATAATGTTGGTCCCATTCATTATCAACTGCAAAATCAGTAACCACTAAGTTTGGAGGTACAATTTTTAACGTTTTAAAAGAAAATGGCTCTGGTTCAAGGTGCATTCCAGAAAATTCCTGAACTCTAAAATCAAAGTTCCTTTCACTCGATTCTATTTTCAGTTTAGCATAAATAGGTATCACTATTTGTAATGTATCTCCAACGTCTAGAATTGGTATTGTTGAAATCGAATCAATTTTTAATGAAGGAGTTACAGCATTTCCCTTAGGATTCAGCCATGGTTTGAGCTCCCTCGCAGGACTTCTACCATCATTTACAATTTTAAATATTGCTAACCCACTTTCTCTTCCATCAAGCATTGAATTACCAGAGTTCTCCTTAAATTTCTTTTCGATAAGAGTAAGATGTGGTGGTGGTAAAACATATCCACACATTGTTGGTGACTTCGGTCCGACATCTCCATCAGCATCTTCACTTTCAAGTTGGTAACAGTACTCCGTATCAAATTCTAAGCCTTTGTGCTCAAAATAATTACTTTTAGTTTTGACTAGAAATTCTAATGAATCTGTTTCTTTGTCAGCTGTATATATATTGTAGGAGGTTGCCCCTATCATGTGTTTCCAGCCAAATAAAACACGTTTTACATCTCCTGTGACATTTAACATTCTTGGGAAATTAACTAAAACCTTTTGACATTCAGCATTTGAAAAAGGACTTTCTGTTCCGTGTTTATCTATAACAGAGATTTTATAGCAGTAAAATTTACCCGCAGGTACAATATCGTTATATACTGTATCTGTTAGTTCCGTAAATAATTCATCATCTTTATATATTCTATATTTATGTTCTACTTTTAAAATTGACTTGCCCCATTTTAATGTGATTTTTTCTAAATCAGATGAGATATTCAATGAAGTGGTCAAAACCTCTTCATGCGTGATCGTGGGCTTACTAACTCTTGGTCCATCATCACCGTCTTGATCATAGCTACATATTTCATACAAATAATCTTTATCATATTCTAAATCCCCATCAGAATAAACAGTTAAATCAGGAGTATCAAAGATGAGCTCATTATCTCTATAAAGTCTATATCCAGAAGCGCCAGTTACAGGTTCCCAACTCATGGAAACAATGTTACGTAATACGGTTATGTTAAAATTTGATGGTGGTGCAAAAAAACCTTTCCCACATTGTACTTCAGCTTCTGGCCCCACAGTTTTGTGAGTATCCTCAGCTGCTACAGTATAACAATACTCGATTCCTGGGTTAACATTATCAATAAACCCTAGTGCATCAAGGTCTGCTATATTACCACCATTTCTAAAAACTTTATATTTCCCTGCCATACCCGGAATGGCTTCCCAAGATAATTCAATAGAGTTCACTTCCCCTTGAATTTTAAATATTGGAGCAATTACCTCAGGGTGTGTAAGAATAGAATCTGTAGAGTTAACACCTTCAATGTCATCAGCATCAATTGAGTTAATTTCATAAATATATTTTGTATTCCACTCTAAATCTTTTTCATCATATAAAGGTTCAGATTGTTTTGATAATAGTTCGCCATTTCTATAGAGAGCATATTTTTCAACACCAGGAATTGGTTGCCAACTCACATTAACCAAACGACCACTTCCTTTAATAGCGTAATCACCAGCAATTACGGCAATTAAAAGCTCTGGTGGAGGGTAGGATGCTTTTTCAGTTATCGTATTGGATGTTGGCCCTTCCAGATCATATATATCAATAGATCTAACCATATATGTTGTTGGAACTCCTGGAGCGACAATATCAACATAAGAAGTATCCGTAGTGATGTTTTGAATCAGCCTATCATTCTTATAAATATTATATGATTTTGCCTGAGGTATATCTGTCCAATGAACCGTTAATTGACCAACACCTCTTTCAACATTAACAACAGACCTTAAGCCTTCTGTAGATAACTTGATTTTTAAATTAGTTATATCACTTGTTGTAACATGTACTCTATCACCTCCATTACCGCTTCCATTCCCATAAACCATTATTGTGTAATGATCTGCAATTATTTCTTTTTCAAATCTAAATTGCCCATTTTTTGAAACAACAAATTCATCTAGGAGATCCGTTCCAGAGGAATCATATAAAAAGACTTTAGCCTGATCAACATTATTTTCATCACCTGTTTCATCTAATAAAAGACCTTCAATAATAAAAATCTTTGGTGTTCTTAATGTAAATTTTTCAGATTCAGGACCCTCGACTCCTTCTTCAGTAAGTGAAGTTAAATAATATGAATACTCAGTATCCCATTTTAAACTTTTAAGATTAATCTCGAGCTTGGTGGTATTCGTTTGCATTTTTCCATTAGCGTATAAGTTATACGAAGTAGCACCTTCAACAATAGCCCATTCAATCAAATTATTATTCCTTCTATCATTTGTTACTTTGATGGAGTCTGGAGGACTAAAAACACTTTTATCACATGCAGCATCTGATTTGGGTCCTATTGTTTTATATTGATCAACTCCAGCAATAGAGAAACAATTCTCGGTGCCTGCTTCTGTTGTAATACTTACAGATAAAGAAGTTGAAGAATCTACTAGAGTTCCATTTTGATAAATGTAGTATTTGATACTATTTTCGGTTTCTTTCCAATTAAGTGTAACTTGGTTTGCACCACTTTCAGCATTAAGCCCCTTAGGTTTTTGAACTTCAGGGTGAGTTGTAATAAATAAATTATTAGACTTTTCACCTTCTTCATTATGATGATCAAGGGTGACTATTTGATAAGAGTACTCTGTTTCATACTTTAGTTTAAAATCTGATAAACTATTGTCAGAGGTCTTATTAATTTCTTTCTCATCTCTAAATATTCGGTAACCTGAAGAATTTTCAACAGGATCCCAAGTTAGATTAGCCACGTTTTTTTTAGCTTTTCCTTCAATATTTTCAGGATACGGCATAGATGATTTTCCATATTCCGTTATTGAGCGTGTACCTGTAGAGCCATCATTTTTTAAAGTGACAATATTATAAGCATATGTTTTTCCAGGTTCAACTGGATCTAAAAATGAAGTTTTTGATACGGTACTTATTTCTTTATTATCTCTATAGATAATAAATTCTTTTACATCTGGAGCAGTTTTCCAGTTTATTGAAGCTCCAGTAGGTGTTGTTTTAATCGTGAGTTGTACTTGGTCAGGATTAGGGTTAAGAGTTGGCTCAAGATCTGATATGTCAGCTCCTTTAACAGTAATATTTTCAGTTACACCGCGACCTCCTTCCCCATAAATATTAAGTGTATATTTACCGTTAAGGATATTTTTTAACTTAAACTTTCCACTTCCCGCAGTTTCTTCTTCAAAAAGCTTCTTTTTACTCTGATCATACAATACAACTCGAACTGGACCAAATTTCTTAAATTCTTCATTAAAAGCACGACCAGAGATTGTATATCCCTGACTATAAATTCTGGCTCCTATTAGAAGCATTGCAAATACTAAATAACGATATAAGCATATCGATTTGAGATTGCAGATCATCGCCTTCATATTACCTCGGTTTTATTTCTTGTCAATTTTATTGACGGATTACATAATTGACAATTGTACAAAACTTAATTATTCGTACTATAATTGTAAACATGTTTATAAAATTTACTTTGTGGGTTTTAAAGCGGCATATTGTTGCCAAAAATGTACAGATTCAGCCCATTCTTCAGAAGTGAAATTTGCATTTGTTCCTCCTTTAATATTTAGTTGATTCCTCATCATAGTAACTGGTCCGATAGGTATTTTTTTTATTCCTAATGGAATTGCATTCATGCTGATTAATTCCCACTCTGCTTGAGTTGAATGCTCTTTATTTTCTTTTAAAACATCATGACGGTACAGAATTAAATCGACTTTCCCTGTTTCCAACAAGTCGCCATTTAATGCCCTAGTTTGAAGATATGCTTCTTCCTCAGGTTGTCTTTGCACAAATCTTGTTTCAAAAATAGTAGTATCTTTGATTTTTACATATGGACAAATAAAATCTTTAACAATCGAGTAATCAACATCTACTAAAATAACTCCTTCACGATATCCATCTCGAAAATCTTTTTCAGAAACTTTTTTTTCAGCATATTTTGCAATTTCTTCAAAACTTAAACTTAAAGAATATGTTTTACCTGAACCTTTTACTTGTCTTCTTACGAAATTACTAACTGCAATATTCATTATAGACCTTCAATATTTCTATTCTAAATATACCTTTTTATTTTAAAAAATCAGTGTTGATTGCTAACGGTTATACATTAAACTAATTTTATTAATATTAATCATTAATTTATCTTATCTATCAAAAAAGGAATACGTTCTATAATTTGACTATTACATTATAAACTTATGAATGCAATTAAACTCTTTTTATCATTCTTAATATTTTTTAGCTTTATAAAGTGATTAAAAAAGAAAAATATATTAAAGTAATTGAAAAATTAAAGTTAGTATTAAAAACAGATCCAGAATTATCAATTAATGCAAAAATGTCTATGATCTCATCTATTCTTCATCACTCTTACCGGCATTGGCTATTTTGTGGATTTTATAACATAATCAATAAAAACATACTTGAGATTGGTCCTTATCAGGGAGAGATTTTACCTTGCTCACATATAGAATTTAGTAGAGGAGTTTGTGGAGAAGCAGTAACTAAAAAAAAATCAATTATAGTGAATGATGTCTCAAAATATGATAATTATATTTCATGTGATTCGCAAACTAAGTCTGAAATAGTAATACCCATCTTAAAAAAAGACAGTATTATTGGTGTACTTGACATCGATTCTTGTATAGAATCTGATTTTGATAAAGTAGACTTGAAATTTCTTACAGAGATAATCTACTTAATATAAAAAAAAGCCTTACTGAAATAGCAAGGCTTTGGCAAAGATTACTTATTTAGATTACTTTATAGACTAATAAACCAACCATAACAATAAGGGAGACAAATATTAAAGAAACTCCCATATTTCCTTTTTTAATCTCTTCCCATTCATCTATATCTGTTGATAACCAATCAAAGACTTTTAACGCAATACCAATACCAAAAGCAAAACCAACTGCTGCTGCAACAGACCAGCCAATTGCTCTTAAATATTGTGTTAATATTCCCATTAGTGAGTTTGGATCTTGAAGCATAATCTCTCCTTAAAGTATTTCTATTTTTTTCATGATTTGCTGCATGAATTCCGATGAATCCATGGTCCCGTCGGCTAACGAGATTGCCATTTCTGATGAACAGTTAGCAACGAATGTATTCGATTCGCCTTTTGAAATAGGTACAGCTACACTTACACTAATAACTGAAGGTGTATAGGCATTCGCTAGTCCCATTTCTTTTTGATGTGCAATTGCTTGTCCAGCCGAAGCAAATCCAACAAGCATAAACATTTCAAAATTATTTCTTCCACTCTGCATATTTATTGAATATTCATCAGATTCAAGCGATAACTGAGAAGATTCAACTGCAATTCGATAAGACTTACATACAGATTTAATTTTCTTTTTGAAAGCGTAATTACCTAATAATCCCTCCATGTTTACAAAGAGTGATAGTAGGACTATAAATAAAATTTTTTTTGTTTCCATCATTTTTACTACAATTGTTATCCTAATTTTACATTGGAATCTAAAGGTTAATCAAGATTTAATTACTGGCACTCCGTTTTTAATAACAAGATTAATGGGTTGTTCATGAGCTTGTGTGAAAATATACTCAAACTTATTAAATTCCCAAATTATGAGATCTGCATTTTTACCCAATTCTATAGATCCTATATTTTTTTGTAGACCTAACGATTTTGCAGCATTATATGTACTCGCTTTGAGAGCTTCTAAAATTGGCATTTTTAAATAGAGGCAAGCTAAGCCAATAATAAACGACATTGATTGTATAAAACAACTTCCTGGATTAAAATCAGTAGCGATTGCTATAACTACCCCAGCCTCACTTAATTCTTTGTATGGCGCATATTCAGATTTTCCTAAACAAAAAGTTGTACCTGGTAGTAAAGTAGCTATAACATTATTCTTAGACATTTCCTTAATTCCTTTTGCACTTACAGCCATAAGGTGATCTGCTGATAATAATTTTAATTC
>Ga0308016_10000915_pt1 | contig 14785 bp, 8 predicted proteins | sample Neamet233_FD_203129 | JGI IMG/M metagenome (GOLD analysis project Ga0308016, IMG submission 203129) | Marine microbial communities from water near the shore, Antarctic Ocean - #233 | ecosystem: Environmental > Aquatic > Marine > Unclassified | place: Southern Ocean | collected 2014-07-28
TCTACATGTTTCATCTGTATGCTCTAAGCTAAATGTATCACTTGGAATAGGGTTTGGGTCACAAACGTCTCCAAAACCATCATTGTCAAAGTCTTTTTGATCAGCATTTGCTGTGTTAGGACAGTTATCTTCTGTATTTATAATTCCATCATTATCGTAATCATTTGAAAGAATTTCCAGGCTTATTCCAACTGGATCTATTGACTGCACAGCAGCAACAGCAGTTATTTGAAGTGGATAAGTTTTGGGTACAGCATTTTCATTTATGGTTATTTTAAATGAAATCTCACCATCTTCATTTATTGCAATTTTTTTTGATGGAGTGTATTCTACTGAACTGTCTAAAGGTAAACCAGTAATTGAAAATTCAGTATCAGCATTGTATGCTGAAAAAACTCTGTATTTTACTTTAAAAGATTCTTCGCCACCTTGAGCTATTTTTATACTAGTTTTAGATAAATTTAACTGAAGAAGAGGACCGTCAGATGAAAAATTTGAAGAAAATATTCCTCTTCCATATGTTGCAGCAAATACAGAATAGTCATCTCTTAAGTCTAAGTCAGTTATTCTTACATCACTCATACCATTATATCCCTGAACCCAATTAGGTGATTCATCTTTAAAATTTTTAGTATACCAAATACCTAAATCTGTACCAATAATCACTTCATTTAAGACGATAGGGTTTTGTAAAATAGTTCTCACTGGTAAATCTGGGAGATCACCCTCTTTACTTGACCAATTTTTTCCACCATCTGAAGAATAAAACACGTTTTTTACAGCATAATTGTGGAACGTTACAAATATTTCATTTTCATTTATTCCAAATTCAATATCTGAAACACTTCCCAAAAATTCATTTCCTGAAATATTAGTCCATTTAGCAGAATTTGAATTAGCATTTTCTACTTTAAATACACTTCCGTTTTCAAGGCCTACCATAAGAGTAGAAGTATCTGTCCCAAATGGTGAAACAGTTAATGCAGATACATTTGCAAGCATTTGAGAGCTAGTTAAAATAATTTTTGGAGCATTAGTATTTCTATCTGCAGCTAAAAAGTTATCCCAACCATAATAAGCTGCAATTTGATAATTGCCAGAGCTAGAATAATTAGAATAAATTACTCCGAGTTTTGAATCTAAAGCTTGAACTGTTATGAAATCTCCATTTGATGTGCTTTCACTGTTAATTTGAAAAAGCTGATTAGTGTCAAAGCTATAGACGTCTACATATTGATTGTACACATAGTTTGTTACAAAATATCTTTTGTTTAAGTTTTGAGAAAACATAGAAGCAGCTCCATCTCCTCCAGAAACATCATGTCCTCTACTAATAGAGTTATTTTTATTAGATAACAATTGAGTTCCATTATCTTGAGCACCTGCTAAGAATACATCTGTTATTCCATTTATTGTTAATGTACTTTGTAATCTAGTCGATAAATCGTTTCCAGAAACTTGCTCTGTTGAATCTTTAAACATTTCAGATGGCGCAACCCCAACTGTATAAAATTGACTGGTCACGTAGTTTTTTACTCTTGAAGACATTAGTTCACTTCCATCAGATTGAGTTTTACTAAAATAAACTCCTCCATCGTTTCCAAATACTTTTTTTGAAGAATCAGAATTTCCGAATGCAACTCCATGTTGATCAGCATGTGCGTAAGCCTGTCCAAATCCAGCATACCAATGTGATAACTGATTCCAAGGATTTGCTCCAGATCCATTTTCTGCTCCCGTAGTTGATTTAAACAAGTCAATTCCTCCGGCAAAAATTGCATTAGGATTGTTTGGATCCGACTCAATTAATAAATCGTAAAATGATTGGCCTCTAGTAAAATCGTCTGCCGTTATATTTCCGTCAGCATCACTAGGTAATGTAACTACAGTGGGAGCTGAGTTAAATTGATCTGTTGACTTTATAATTGTAACGGGATTTTCAGCTGCTAGTGCGTAAATAGTACCATTCGAAGCTATCTCTAGTTCAGTTCTTCTAGCTCCTTCAATAGTGTATTTTTTTATAAAACCTGTAACACCAGAGTTGGATGCAAATATAGTTCCTCCTCCTGTACCTTTGAAGTTGTTAGTAGTAGAAAACCATAGCTTATTAGTGCTAGGATCTAATTCTAAATCCATAGGTTGATAAAGAGTCGTGGAACCCTCTAAATACACTGGAACTTTAATCCATGTTGTTCCTTGGTCTAGAGATTTCCAAATTCCATAATCATCTACACCAAAAATATGACTAGCAGCATCTCTGTGACTAGATACTCCAGCGGCAATAAATATTTCAGAATCACCATCATTATCTCTTACAACAACATCATTTATGTAAAAAACTCCAGGAATAACTGTAGTTCCTTTATTAGTAAGATTTTGTTGAGCAAGAGAAACGGTAACTGTTCCATTTTTTAAATTATTTTTGATCTTAGTTCCATCGTTAGTTGAAATCATTACTGAAGGAATTGTGATATCGCCGGCACCTTCAGTTCCACCCATAACTATTGCTGCTTGGGTCCAATCTGCATTTGATCCATCATTTCTGTTAATCACTATTACAGCTTTAGCTCCTGCATCTTGTGCTACTTTAACTTTACTAATAAACGAACAATCTCCTCTCTCTATTAAAGCAATTTTACCATTCATACTTGCAGCATTAGCAGATGTAAGACCTTGACAGGCATCAGAAGTAGTTCCTCCAATTCCATCTGAATCATCTCCTGATGCATCACCATCATCAGCTAGTATTAAGTCAGCTGTAATAGGGTCTTTAGTAAGCGACGGACCAAAGCCTGCTGCTACGTAGTTAAATGGCCCAACATTTTCAATATTGGTGACTTTTATAGAATTCCCCTCACTTACGTATACTAATTCAGAATCAGATTTTCCACCAAAAATATTTGACCACGTTACACCACTATCGGATGATTTCCAAAGCCCATTTCCTATCGCTTCTGCACCTGTGTAAGATTCTCCAGTTCCAACATAAATAATTTTAATATCGTTTGGATCGTATGTTATAGACGACACGGGAATGTTGCTTGGAATCCCGTCAGTAATATGTACCCATTCTGAGTTTTGATCGGAAATACTAGTATTTTTAAATAACCCACCACTTACTCCTCCAGCAAAGACTGTTTCATCGCTACTATCATTAGGATCGAACATCATCCCTTTAGTTCTACCTCCAACATTACCTGGACCTCTTGAGACCCATTTCATTTCGTCAGACTCACCAGGAACAGAATTTGATTTAGCTGATTCGATTCTGTTCTTTTTAAGATTATATTGAAGTTCAAATAATTTTTCAATATTTGGTCTACCCTCAATTGGATTCATTGAAAGTTCCCACATTTTTTCAGAATACTTATTTGGGGGAAGATCTATTTTCTTTCTTTCCACCTTAGATAGACTGTAAGTTTCTTTAAAAGGACTGTTTTCTAAATTTTCTGTATGAATAATTCTCTTGATTGCCGTAGAGTAAGTGTTGTAATTAACATATACTAACAAACCTAAAATGGAAGAAATAAGTACTATTAATTTTTTTTTATTTGAAGTTTTGAACATCTTTTTATTTAATTGTTGTAAATGTAGTTGATTTATGTTTTAAAAAAACATACTGTTTTGCATACCCTAATTATTTACAATTATTATGCCAAAACATAATTTATGGATAACTATCTAGACAGAAATGTATTGTATTTTTAAATCTATAGAAAAAAGACAGTTAATTAAAGTCATTAAAAAACCTACCGTTTAGTATTTTTGCTATAATTTATGCTTAAAAAAACTATTCTATTACAGTAAATTTAAAAACTCCAGAATCAGAATTATTTCCGTAATTATCTTTTGTGATAATTCTCCAATAGTAAGTACCTAAACTGTTTAAAGTAACTGATTTTTTTGTAGAAGAATGGTCAGCAGTGTTTAATGTAGAGGCATCTGTTTGATCTAAGTAAATATCAAAAGTATGAGTGTCAGCAGTGTCAACATCAGATGAAGACCAAGATAGTTCTATAGCCCCTTTAGAAACTGAAGCATCATAGAGCGGAGCCAAAATCTCTGCAGGAAATGGTGCATGATTAAATAATGCTTCACCAGATAAGTAAAATTTCCAAACTTCACTTTTAGCTTTTTTTGAAACCATACTATTACTTGAAGTGACTTGCCAAGAATACGGTTTCCCTTTAACAAGAGTAATTTCTTTTGTTGGAGAGGTTGATGTTTGTGTTATTATTTCTTTAGAAAGCAAATTAGTAATCACTATTGTATAGATATCTGTGTTAACAGATTTACTCCATTCAAATTTAACAGCCTCAACTTCTAAACATTCTGTGTTGTTATCAGGCTTTAAAAGTATAGTAGCTTCTGGATCCTGTGGAACCCTGTATTCATATTGACTATTTGAACAAGAGGCTAGTGCTATTGAAAAAACAAAAAAGCTTAGTATTATTATTTTTTTCATTCTCTTATTACTTTAATTGTTTTATTAATTGTTTCTGAGTTAACTTTTAGAATATAAAGTCCAGATTTAATACTTGAGAAAGATACATTCACAGACCTTGAATAGGGTACTTTATCATTTTTAGTCCATATGACTCTTCCTGTAATATCAAACAGTGTTATGTTAACATCTTCATCATTACCACCAACCCATAATTTTGATGTTGAGTTAGCTGGGTTTGGACTAAGAAGGATGTCTTCAGAAACAAATATTGTTTCTTCATAAACTCCTTGACATTCTAAATTAGTTGTCACTTTAATAGTGTTTATTCCTGGGCTTAACACTAGGTCAATTGTATTATCATAAGTAGTAATTAAATTACCATTTAATACAATCTTATATTTAGTTCCACCTGCAAGTTTCAATGAAGCTAATTTATCATTTCTATTTATTGTAGATAAAACACTAAGGTCTTCAGGCTCTTTAACTGTTGCATTATAACACTGATTAAGGGAAGGGAAAGTATCCGAAGTTAAACACACTTTGTAATTAGCAGCTTTTAAACTTCCTAAGGACCAATCAGATCCTGAGATTGGTTCTGGTGTGTGAGTAAATCCAGATGGGCCACCAGTAACAGCTACTGTGAATGGGAGGCTGAAATCACCTTTAATAGTTAATTTGACTGAACCATTATCTGAGCTTCTACAAGTTTCATCAGAAACTTTTAAAGTAAACGTATCTACTGGAATAGGGTTAGGGTCACAAACATCTCCTAATCCGTCTCCATCAAAGTCTTTTTGATCAGCATTTGCAGTGTTAGGGCAGTTGTCTTCAGCATTTTTAATTCCATCTCCATCCAAGTCATTTAAAACAACTTTTAAGCTTATATCTAAGGGTAAAATAGTCTGACCAGTAGCAGTAGCAGTAATTTGTAACGGATATGTTTTGGCTTCTACAGAAGCACCCACAGTAAGTTCATATGAAATCTCTCCGTTTGCACTAATAGTTATCTTAGGGTCTGATGGAGTTGATAAAGAAGAAACTCCGCTAGGTAAGCCAGTGATAGCAAATGTAGTTTCGGCATCATATCCTCCAGAAACTTTATAGGTTACTTTAAATGACTTCTTATCGTCTTGAGTCATTTCTAAGCTGGAAGCCGAAGTTGTTAAGTTAAGTTTTGGACCATCATCATTAAGAAGAACATTTAAAGTAATATTTAAAGCTCTAATACTTACAGAACTACCACCAGAGTTTGCATCTATAACTAAGGGGTATGTTTTTATTTCAGCGTCTTCTGGAATAGTAAGTTCAATTATCACTTCACCGTTTGAATTTATAGTACTGTCATTGGCAGGTGAATAAGCAATAGTTGTACCAGTAGGAACTCCTTTTACCGTCCAATTAGTTTGTTTATCGTAACCTCCAAACAACTTATACTTTACTGTAAAAGATCCAGATTTTCCCTGTTTTATATCTATACTTTTTTTGCTACATGTTAAATAACAGGCTGATTTTTTGGTATCAAATTTTGAAGAAAAAACACCTCTTCCGTAGGTTGCTGCAAAAACGTTAAAATCATCTCGCATATCTAAATCAGTAACTCTAACATTACTCATTCCGTTATATCCTTGAAGCCAGTTGGGTGAACTCTCATCAAAATTTTTGGTGTACCAAACGCCTAAATCAGTTCCAATAATTACCTCATTTGCACTTAGTGGGTTTTGTAAAATCGCTCTAACAGGGATGTCTGGTAGATCCCCATCTTTGGAAGACCAAGATGATCCTGCATCTGAAGAATAAAAAACGTTGCTTGCTCCATAATTATGAAAGGTTACAAAAATTTCATTTGTATTTGGTCCAAACTCAATATCAGAAATACTTCCTGCAAATGAACTTCCTGAAATATCAGTGAAAGTAAAATTTGATTTATCAAGACCTCCTTCACTGTTATTAACATCTATTTTTAAAAGGGTACCATTCTCTAAACCAACTAAAGTTGTAGCTTCAACAACATAATCATCATCAGCAGCGTTAGAACGAGAATCTCTAGGTTTTGATAAGGCAATTTTTCCAGTGGGAAAAGGGGATATAGCTGATATGTTACTACTAATTTCAGGATGGTCTGTGGAATTAATAACATATTTTTTTGGACTATATGGACTTGCAGTAAAATCATCAAAATTATAAAAATAAGCAAGTTGATATTGACTTCCCGAATAATTACTCCAAAGAATTCCATTTTCTGAATCCAGTGCTTGAGTTGTAATAAAATCACCATTACTTCCGCTCTCACTATTAATAGTTCTCATTTGGTCAGAACTAAAATCCCAAACATCAATAGCTTTATTGTAAACGTAGTTGGTAATAAAATATGGTTTAGCAGGATCTTGAGAAAACATTGATGCCGCTCCATCTCCACCAGAAGGCATTGTTGCTTTACTAATTCCGTTATTATTGTTAGCTATTAATTGACTTCCGTTGTCTTGTAGTCCAGTGATTACCACATCTGTCATTCCAGCTATTGCTAAATTGTAACTAGCATATGAGCTTATATCATATCCAGCAACTGTTTTATTTAAATCTTTAAACATTTCAGATGGTGCTACGCCTAAAGTATAAATCTGACTAGTATTTAAATTGTTATTTCTAGAGCTTGCTGTTTCACTTAAATCAGCTTCAGTTTTACTAAAATAAATCCCTCCATCATTTCCAAATATTTTTTTTGTAGAATCAGAGTTTGCAAATGTCATAGCATGTTGGTCAGCATGTATGTATTGCTCACTAAAACCTCCATACCAATGTGAAACTTGAGTCCATGGGTTACTGTCGTCTGCATTGACTCCCCCAGAAGTTGATTTAAAAACATCAATTCCACCAACATAAATATGATCTGGATTACTAGGATCAGAATCTATCATTAGGTCATAAAAAGATTGTCCCCTAGTGAAATCATTAGCAGATATACCTCCATCTTTATCATTTGGCAATTGAATTACAGTAGGTGCAGTGGCAAATTGATCTGTTGTTTTTAAAATTTTTACAGGATCTGAAGTTGCTGCTAGTACATATATATTACCATTTGAAGCAATTTCTATTTCGGTTCTTTTACCTCCGCTTATTTCGTGTTTTACACTAAAAGAGGTCACATTGTCGTTTGACACTAAAATAGTTCCTCCTCCAGTACCCCATCCCCTTTGAGTGGTACTTCCCCAAACTTTGTTATCTGGAGCAATTTCTAAATCGATAACGGCGTAAGTTTTATTATTAGAGTCTTTACCAATATCAATTTTTTCAAAACTCGTTCCATTATTGGTAGATTTGTAAACACCATAGCTATTTTGGCCTAGCCATCCTGCGCCATCATAACCCATACTAGAAGCCATTATTATTTCTGAACTTCCGCCATTATCCCTAACTACTACATCGTTTATGTAAATTAATCCGCTTTTACCGTATCCTCCCGTTCTTCCTCCGTATATTTTTGTCCAGGCTGCACCTCCATCAGATGATTTCCATAACCCATTACCTGGTCCATCTGTTGTGTATGATTCTCCAGTTGAAACGTAAAATATTTGTGTATTATTAGGGTCGTATGTGATGGCTGAAACAGGAACATTTTCAGGTATTCCAATTATTTTTTCCCATTGAGAGCTTGCGCTTGAAATATTAGTATTTTTAAAGAGTCCCCCTGTTACGCCTCCTGCTAATACAGTTTCGTCCGTACTGTCATTGGGGTCAAACATCATTCCTTTTGTTCTTCCTCCTACATTATTTGGACCTCTCTCATTCCATTTCATTGCTTCAGATTCCCCCGGAACAGTTGACGTTCTCTCGAATATAGCTCTTGATTCTATTATTTCATCTTGAAGTTTAATTAGTTTTTCGGGAAGTGGTCTTCCTTCAATTAAATCCATAGAAAGTTCCCACATTTTTTCGTAATATTTATTAGGAGGGAGTTCTATTTTTTTTCTCTCTGCTTTTGAAAGTTTATATGTCTCTTTAAATGGACTGTTTTTTAAATTTTCTTTATGAATAGATCTAGTAATAGATGAAGAAATCGAATCAAAATTCAATAAAAAAACCATCATTAAAGATGAAATAATTAACAGGGGATATTTATAATTTTTTAACATTTATTTTTTTAAATTTATCAAAGATTAAAATTAAGAAATAATCTTTAAACATAAAACTAAACAGCTACTTTTCCCTTTATGTGTGGATGTGGTTCGTAGTTAAGTATTTCGAAATCATTAAAATCAAAATCTAAAATATTAGTAATTTTTTTATTGATTTTAAGTTTTGGAAGAGTTTTAGGTTCTCTAGATGATTGAAGATTCAGCTGGTCTAAATGATTATTGTAAATATGAGCGTCTCCAAATGTATGTACAAAGTCTCCAGCTTTATACCCACAGACATGTGCTACCATTTCTGTAAGTAAAGCGTAGGACGCAATGTTAAATGGAACCCCTAAAAATATATCTGCACTTCTTTGATAGAGTTGACAAGATAATTTGTTATCGTGAACATAAAATTGAAAAAAAGCATGACACGGGGGTAATGCAGCTTTACCTTGTTTTACGTTTTCTTCAAAACTTATACTAGTATCAGGTAAAACACCAGGATTCCAAGCTGTCACTAGCATTCTTCTGCTATTAGGATTATTTTTTAGAGTTGAGATTACTTCTTTTATTTGATCTATGCCATCACTATTCCAATTCCTCCACTGATGCCCATAAACTGGGCCTAAATCGCCATTAGCTGCTGCCCATGCGTCCCATATTTTAACTCCATTTTTTTTGAGATAATCAATATTAGTATCTCCTTTTAAAAACCATAACAGTTCATAAATTATAGATTTTAGATGTAGTTTTTTTGTTGTAACCATTGGAAATCCTTTTGAAAGATCGAAACGCATTTGATATCCAAAAACACTTTTGGTTCCAGTTCCAGTTCTATCTGATTTTTCATTCCCTTTTTTTAGTACGTGTTCTACTAAGTCTAAGTATTGTTTCATCTATAAAAATTAATGAGTTTAAAAATATGAATTATCAATAATAGAAAGCCTAAATTTTATAGAACTTTATTAAAAAATATTAACCAATAATCATTCCGGCTATTGTTGCAGAAAGTAAAGAGGCTAGGGTGCCTCCAATTACTGCTAATAATCCAAATTTAGATAAGTTTTTTCTTTGACCCGGAGCTAATGACCCTATTCCACCAATTTGTATACCAATTGATGCAAAATTTGCAAATCCACATAGCATATAGGTTGCCATTATTATGGACTTATCATATTGTAAATGAATTATGTTTGTAACGTCTTTTAATTCGGCTAATTGCATGTAACCAATAAATTCACTGGCAGCTAGTTTAATTCCTAATAACTGACCCATTAGTGCCATGTCTTCTTTAGCAACTCCTATAATCCACATCAATGGAGAGAAAAGATAGCCTAAAATAAATTCTATTGAAAGATATTGATAAGGAGTATTAGAGTTAATCCACGGATTTAAATTTGATATTGAGCCTACTTTTTCAAAACCAAAATTTATCATAGCAATAAAAGCTATGAATACTAGTAGCATTGCTCCAACGTTTGCAGCTAACTTTAAACCCTCTGTAGTTCCGTTGGCTATTGCATCTAATAAATTTGAGCCTATTTTTTCTTGAGAAACACTTAGATCTTTATTAATTGAATCTTGTTGTGGGTATAATATTTTTGAAATAACAATAGCTCCAGGAGCTGCCATCACAGAGGCTGTTAATAAATGTTTGGCATAAAACAGCTTTAATGCTTCATCTTCACCCCCTAAAAAGCCAATATATGCCGCTAAAACACCACCAGCCACCGTAGCCATTCCTCCAATCATAACTAAAAGAATTTCAGATTTAGACATTTTCTCTAAATAGGCTTTAATCATCAAAGGAGCTTCTGTTTGACCTAGAAATATATTTCCAGCGACACTTAAGCTTTCAGCTCCTGAAATGTTAAGTAGCTTACTTAAAGACCATGCTAAAGCTTTAACGACTTTTTGAATAATTCCTAAATAAAAGAGAACGGATGTTAAGGCTGAAAAGAAAATAATAGTAGGAAGGACTTGAAACAAAAAAACATATCCAAAGCTCTCTACATTTACCATGTCTCCTAAAAGGAATTTACTTCCTTCCATTGTAAAATCTAATGTTTTTACAAATATTTTACCAAAAAATTCGAATAATTTTTGGACAAATTCAATTTTTAGAACAGCAACTGCTAAAAATAATTGGGTCGTTAAGCCTATGGCTGCTGATTTCCAATTAATTGCTTTTCGATTGTTGCTAAATAGGTAAGCTATTAAGATTAAAAAGGACATCCCTATTAATCCTCTTATAAGACTTTCAATTGAAAAACCTTGACTGGCAATTAATTCTCTGTTCTGTTCAAATAATGGTAAAGAAAAAATACTCATGTATTGTTGAGAAAGTAATGTCATTTTATTGTTTTTTTCTATTTATTTCATCTCTTAAAAAAGCAGCTAGTTCATAATCTTCATTTTTAACGGCAATAGCAACTGCTTTTTCTAATTGAATCAAAGAAAGTTTAGAGTAATCTATTTTTTTAGTTTTTGGATTTTTGTTTGAAACCTCTTTTTTGATTTTTTCAGTTTCTTCAGCTTTAATTATAATACCCGCCTTTTCTAAAACATTTTCGTAAGTGAAAATTGGAGAATTAAACCTTATTGCCAATGCTATCGCATCAGATGTTCTGGAATCTATTATTTCTTCGATCTTATCTCTTACACAAATTAAGCTTGAGAAAAACACTCCATCTACTATTTTGTGGATTATGACTTGTTTTATTTTGATTTCAAAACAATCGGAAAAATTTTTAAACAAATCATGAGTCAATGGTCTTGGAGGTTTTATTTCTTTTTCTAGTGCAACAGCAATTGACTGTGCTTCAAAACCGCCAATAACAACTGGCAATTTTCTTTCACCATTTTTTTCATTCAACAGTAGAGCATACGCTCCATTATGAGTTTGACTATAAGAAATACGGTTAATTGTAAGGCGAATTAAACTCATATAATTTAGTAGATATAATATCTTTCTAAAATAATAAAAAAAACAAGAGTTTAGGCTTTAAATGCTTTGAGTTTTTCAGTTAACCTTGGAACAACATCAAATGCATCTCCAACAACTCCGTAATCTGCCGCTTTGAAAAATGGAGCTTCCGGATCATTATTAATAACAACTTTTATTTTTGATGAATTAATTCCTGCTAAATGTTGAATAGCTCCAGAAATTCCAATAGCAATATATAAGTTAGTAGCTACTGGCTTTCCAGTTTGACCAACGTGTTCACTGTGTGGCCTCCAACCCATGTCAGAAACTGGTTTTGAGCATGCTGTAGCTGCCCCTAATGTTTCAGCTAGTTCTTCAATAATATTCCAGTTTTCAGGACCTTTTAATCCCCTTCCAGCAGAAACTACTATATCAGCGTCAGCGATGGATATTTTTCCTGACACTTTTTCAGTAGAATTTATAGTTATTTTCTTTTCACTTAAAGTTGGATTAAAGTCTTCTAATAAGCCTTCAGTGTTGTTTTCGGAAATCCCAAAAGCATTACTTGATAAACCAATAATTTTTATATCTGAATCAATAGTTGAGTCGCAAAATGCTTTATTTGTAAAAGAAGTTCTTTTTATGGTAAAGGGGTTTAATAAACTTGGGAGTTCAACCACATTACTTAAATAACCCGCATCTAGTTCTATCGACAATAGTGGAGCCATGTATCTTGTGTCTAGGCTGCTGCTTAGGACTATATAATTTGAGTTATTAGCTTTAGCTGCTTGAGCAATTACATTTGCATATAACTTGGCATCAAAACTTTCCAGTTCAGAATTGGTAACTTTTAAAACTTTAGATGCCCCGTATTTATTAAGTTCACTAGTGTTATCAACATTTAATACAATAGTAACTAAATCAGTATCCAGTTTTACTGCTAATTCTCTAGAATAGGAAACTATTTCAAGAGCATTTTTTTTAATTTTTCCTTTAAAGGATTCTACGTAAGCTAGTACAGACATTTATGTGTTTTTATAGGACTTTAGCTTCGTTGTGAAGCAAGTCGATTAGTTGATCTAAGTTATCAGGTGAAACCAATTTAACCTCCTCTCTTGGAGCTGGTTTATAGAATTTTATTGATTTAGTTTTTGAATAAGAGTTAGAGGGTGGGATAACTTCTAAGGGCTTTTGCCTTGCTTGCATAATCCCTCTCATATTAGGTATCCTAAGGTCACTTTCTTCTACTAAGCCTTTCTGACCTCCTATAATTAGAGGCAGATCACAGCTTAAAATTTCTTTCCCTCCATCAATTTCTCTTTCAGCTGTTGCTTTAGTTCCTTCTATTTCTAATTTAGTGCAGTTTGTAACGAAGTTAATTTGTAATAATCCAGCAATTAATCCTGGAACCATTCCGCCGTTATAGTCAATAGACTCTCTTCCAGCGATAATTAAATCATAATGGTTAGACTTTATATACTCGGCAATCTCTTTAGAGACAAACATACCGTCGATTGGTTCAGAATCTATTCTTATAGCTTTGTCAGCACCAATAGCTAAAGCTTTTCTTAATGTAGGTTCTGTGTTAGAGTTGCCAACATTAATTACGTCAATCGTCGCATTTTGCTTTTCTTTAAACCACATCGCTCTTGTTAGCCCAAATTCATCATTTGGATTAATAACAAATTGAACCCCTTGGCTATCAAAAACAGTGTCTCCATCAGTAAAGTTAATTTTTGATGTTGTGTCCGGAACGTGACTTATACAAACTAATACTTTCATCTTTAATCAAAATTATTTAAACAAATATAAAATAAAATTGGCTAATTACTATGCATGCATAGTAATTATTTTGAATTAAAATCCTTATAAGTCTATAAATATTTACATATTTTTACAAAAATTCATTTCAACAAAATTATACTTATGAGAATTATTCAATTTAGAGAAGCTATTTGTGAAGCTATGTCTGAAGAAATGAGGTTGGACGAGACTATTTTTCTAATGGGTGAAGAAGTCGCAGAATATAATGGAGCCTATAAGGCATCTAAAGGAATGCTAGATGAGTTTGGTGATAAAAGAGTTATCGATACGCCTATTTCTGAGTTAGGTTTTTCTGGAATTGGGGTAGGATCAACAATGACAGGTAATAGACCTATAATTGAATTTATGACTTTCAATTTTGCTCTTGTTGGTATTGATCAAATAATAAATAATGCAGCTAAAATAAGACAAATGTCTGGAGGCCAGTTTCCTTGTCCTATAGTTTTTAGAGGGCCTACTGGATCTGCAGGGCAATTAGCAGCAACTCATTCTCAAGCTTTTGAAAGTTGGTACGCTAACTGTCCTGGCTTAAAAGTAATTGTTCCCTCAAACCCATATGATGCAAAAGGACTATTGAAATCAGCAATTAGAGATAATGATCCTGTTATTTTCATGGAATCTGAGCAAATGTATGGTGACAAGGGAGAGGTTCCAGAAGAAGAATACTTAATCCCTATTGGGAAAGCTGAGGTAAAAATCCCTGGTAAAGATGTTACGATAGTGTCTTTTGGAAAAATATTAAAAGAAGCAGTTAAAGCTATTGATGAGTTAAAAAAAGATGGAATTGAAGCTGAACTTATTGATTTAAGAACAATTCGCCCTTTAGATATAAATACGATTATTGAATCTGTTAAAAAAACAAATAGATTAGTGATTCTTGAAGAGTCATGGCCTTATGGAAATATCTCAACTGAAATTACTTACCAAATTCAAAATCAAATTTTTGACTATCTGGACGCGCCAATTGAAAAAATAAATACTGCTGATACTCCTGCACCCTATTCTCCAGTTTTACTTGCTGAATGGATTCCTAATAGTCAAGATGTTATAAAAGCTGTTAAAAAAGTTCTCTACAAAAAATAAGATTCTAGTTTTTAAGTTCTAGATGTGAAAAGTTTTTTAATTAAAACTGATTTCATTACTTTTGCCAGCTAAATTAAAAAATATTTAAATAATAACATATGGAATCAATGATGATTTGGATGCCAATTGCAATGGCTTTGTTAGGTCTAGCATACATGCTAGTAAAAAAATCTTGGGTAATGAAACAAGACGCTGGGGATGGGAAAATGAAAGAAATTTCTGATCACATCTACGAAGGTGCTTTAGCATTTTTAAATGCTGAATATCGATTACTAGCAATTTTTGTATTTGGAGCTAGTATTGTTTTAGCTACAATTGCTTTTTATATGGACAGCACTTATTTAATAGTAGTGGCTTTTATAATAGGTGCTATATTTTCTGCTTTTGCAG
>Ga0308016_10000918_pt1 | contig 14764 bp, 15 predicted proteins | sample Neamet233_FD_203129 | JGI IMG/M metagenome (GOLD analysis project Ga0308016, IMG submission 203129) | Marine microbial communities from water near the shore, Antarctic Ocean - #233 | ecosystem: Environmental > Aquatic > Marine > Unclassified | place: Southern Ocean | collected 2014-07-28
TACCATTTTTTTTGAAGCTATCACCTTTTTTTGATCTTTCGTAAAACTTATTGCCCGTAAGGTTACAGCTGTTAAATCATCTAGATTAAATGGCTTTGGTAGGTACTCGAATGCGCCGCTTTGATAGGCAGATATTGCACTATCTAAGTCTGAATGAGCTGTAGTTACTATGATTGGCACATCTGGATTTGAAGAATGTATTTTTTTTAATAGCTCTAAACCATCCATTCCTGGCATTCTTATATCTGTAATTATAGTGTCTGGGGTTGATTTATTGAGCTCAGATAGGAGCTCCTCTGCATCCCCAAAACTAGTTACTAATATACTTTCTCTCTCAAGAGTTTTTTTCATTACCCAGCGAATAGATTGGTCATCATCAACGATCCATACGGTATTTTCCATATTATTTATCCAGTGGTAAATAGGTATAAAAAACAGTTTTTTTAGCCTTACTTTCAAAACTTATAAGACCCTGATGTATATCTATAGCTGATTGTGAGATTGATAAGCCTAGACCAGTACCGTTTAATTTCCCACTGACCATCGGGAAAAATATACGATCACATATTTCTTTAGGAATACCAGGTCCGTTATCGATTATTTCTACACAGCAAACCATTCTATGGTTAATGCTTCTAATCGTAAAATTTCTTTCAATACAAGTTTTTATCCATATTTTAGGATTTTTTTCTACACTATTAGACAGGGCCTGAACGGCGTTACGCATTATATTTAAAAATGCTTGGGTCAGCTGCCCTTTATCTCCTATAATTTCTGGAATACTTGGATCATAATTCTTATCTATTACCAATTTGCCCATCGTTTCTTTCGACACTAGTGAAGCTACATGCTCAATAATTTCATGAATATTTACTGAACAGAATTTAGGTAAAATATTTGGCCCTAGCAATTGGTCTACAAGCTTACATAGTCTGTCAGTTTCCTTAGAAATAATATCAGTGAATTCACGGAGTTCTGGTCGGTTATTAAGATCATCTGAAAGTAATTGAGCCGCACCTTTAATACCCCCGAGAGGGTTTTTTATTTCATGGGCAAGCCCTCGAACTATTTTGCGCGTTGCGTCATGAGCAGATAATAACTCCTTTTCTTTGTTCATCTGCAGCAGTCTTTCTAATGGCTGCACCTCTAACAGAAGCATTTTTTTGGAGCCATAAATAAACGGAGAGCTAGTGAGATCGACAGTAAGACAAGTTTTATTTAGCAGCTGAAGACTTACCTCCCTCTGTGTAAAAGCATGGTTAGACTCTATAATGTTTTTTAAAAAGCCCAGATTTGGATTATTACTGGATAGATCGTCATCATAAGAACACAAGAAGTTAGATATAAGTTCACCAGTCATTCGAGCTGAACTTATATCGAGAAGACTTTCGGCTGAAGAATTGATATAAGCTACCCTTAGATCCTCATCTAATAATATAACTGAGACACTTAGATTGCCTAAGATTAAATTCTGTAACTGGTCCTTTTTCATAGGATAATCAATTAATAATTGGCTATACTTTTAGCTATCAAGCCTTATAAGATAATACTTTGCTACTTTATCCTTTAAAGGTAAATTAATCAGACTACACAAATCTTGTAGTCTGATTAATTAGACATATTTTTAGACAGAATAGTACATATCGAATTCAACCGGGTGAGTAGTATGCTCTACACGGTGAACATCTTGCATTTTTAGGTCAATATATGCGTCTATAGTTTCGTCTGTAAATACGCCACCCTTTGTTAGGAATCCTCTGTCTTCATCCAACGCTTCTAATGCTTCCCTTAAGCTACCTGCTACCTGTGGAATCAGTGAGCTTTCTTCTGGTGATAAATCATACAGATCTTTGTCTGCTGGTTCTCCTGGATGTATCTTATTGATCACTCCATCAATTCCTGCCATCAACATTGAGGCAAACATCAAATAAGGATTTGCTGTGGGATCTCCAAATCTTAGCTCTACACGCTTTCCTTTAGGCGAGGCAACATAAGGAATACGAAGTGCAGCTGAACGATTTCTTGCTGAATATGCAAGCATAACTGGCGCCTCGAATCCTGGAATCAGTCGCTTGTAAGAATTGGTGGATGCATTAGCAAAAGCGTTTAATGCTTTTGCATGTTTGATAATTCCACCAATGTAGTAAAGAGCGGTTTCACTCAATCCAGCATAACCATCTCCTGCAAAAACGTTTTCCCCATTTTTCCAAAACGATTGATGGCAGTGCATTCCAGAACCATTATCACCAACTAAAGGTTTAGGCATAAAGGTAGCTGTTTTGCCATAAGCATGTGCAATATTATGCACACAATATTTAAGGATTTGTACTTCATCAGCTTTTTTGACTAGGGTATTAAATTTTACGCCAATCTCACACTGACCTGCTGTAGCTACCTCATGATGGTGCACTTCTATGTCTAACCCCATCTGCTCCATAGCTGAGCACATTGCAGTTCTGAGATCATGCAAGCTGTCGACTGGCGGGACGGGGAAATACCCTCCTTTAACTCCGGGACGATGACCCATATTGTTATCAGGATAATCAGCACCACTAGTCCATGCGCCTTCTTCAGAATCAATCTTATAAAAACAGCTGCTGATATCAGAACCCCATTTAACATCGTCAAACACAAAGAATTCTGGTTCTGGACCAAAGAATGCTGTATCACCTAATCCTGTTGATGCTAAGTATCCTTCGGCACGTTTCGCTACAGAGCGTGGATCTCGATCATAGGATTGCATAGTGGAGGGCTCAATAATGTCACAACGGATAATTACAGTTGGTTCGTCAGTAAATGGATCTAGAATTGCTGTACTATCGTCAGGCATTAAGATCATGTCAGACTCATTGATTCCTTTCCATCCTTCAATTGAGGAGCCATCAAACATTTTTCCTACCTGAAAAAACTCATCATCTACGTCTTTAGACGGAAAGGATACATGTTGCTCTTTACCTCTAGTATCTGTGAAGCGAAGATCTATCCATCGCGCTTCACTATCCTTAATCAATTTAGTAGTTTGTGACATTTTTTTCTCCAATTTTAAGTTTGCCGAGCCTTGATAAATAGGCTAAATATTTTTTTCGATAGTTTCAATAGTTATTATGCAAGAATTATACCAAAGATATAGATGCCAGTTTGCTTGCATACAGCATAATTTGATATTAATTATGCACCATAAAAATGCATATTGAGAGTTAAGGGTAGAAAATGAACTTTTATGGTGCATTTTTTATTTAGCTAAGTAAAACACTTTGTCCTACCTGCGTCTAATTCCTATGTTTTAAAAGTATAGGATGCAGTTTTTTTAAAGTAATAATAGTTATCTTAGAGGCTCGAATACAATTAAAGTGTTAATTTCAGTTCATTTTGCTATCTCCAATTTGCTCTGACCAGTATAATGCCGACTTTTTGCTAACCTAGGATCAGTCTTGTGATCGAAAATCTTCGGAATATAGCCATTATTGCCCATGTTGACCATGGTAAAACCACCCTAGTCGATAAGTTGCTGAAACAATCAGGAACTCTCGATCGAAAGGATATGAATTCAGAAAGAATAATGGATTCAAATGACCAAGAAAGAGAGCGCGGTATAACAATTCTAGCTAAAAATACTGCCTTGAAATGGAATGGTTTCAATATAAATATCGTTGATACTCCAGGCCATGCTGATTTTGGGGGAGAAGTTGAGCGTGTACTTTCAATGGTTGATTCAGTTTTATTGCTTGTAGATGCTGTTGATGGGCCAATGCCTCAAACTAGGTTTGTCACTCAAAAGGCGTTTGAACAAGGACTCAATCCAATATTAGTTGTAAATAAAGTAGACCGTCCTGGGGCAAGGCCACACTGGGTCGTAGACCAGGTATTCGATCTCTTTGATCGACTAGGAGCGACTGACGAACAATTAGACTTCCCTATAATGTTTGCCTCTGCGCTAAATGGGGTTGCTGGAAAAGAACCTGAATCTTTATCTGAAGATATGACACCTCTACTACAGATGATTGTTGATGAAGTTCATCCTCCAGTTGTAAATATGAGTGGCCCACTACAAATGCAAATCAGTGCATTAGACTATAATAGTTATGTTGGAGTTATCGGGGTTGGTAGGATAACTCGGGGAGTGCTCAAGCCTAATGAACAAGTTCTTGTAGTCAATAGTGATGGCGATTCTCGTAAAGGCAGGGTGCTTCAGGTGATGGGTTATAGTGGCCTTGAGAGAATAGATGTAGCTGAAGCCGAAGCTGGTGAAATCGTATGTGTAACAGGAATAGATAAGCTCAATATTTCCGATACTTTATGTAGTCTTGATAATCCTGAGCCACTTTCACCATTAACCGTCGATGAGCCAACAGTTAGTATGACGTTTCAAGTTAATAATTCACCGTTTGCAGGGCTTGAGGGAAAGTTTGTTACATCTCGAAATATAAAAGAACGCCTGGAGCAAGAGCTGATACATAATGTTGCATTAAGGGTAGTGCAAGGCGATACCCCGGACAAATTCGTTGTTTCTGGTCGCGGGGAACTTCATCTTTCAGTACTGATCGAGAATATGCGTCGTGAAGGTTTTGAGATTGGCGTATCACGTCCAGAGGTCATAAAGAAAGAGATTGATGGAGAGATACTCGAACCTTTTGAACAAGTAGTCATTGACATTGAAGAGCAGCATCAAGGCTCTGTAATGGAAGAATTTGGGGCACGTAGAGCTGAACTTTCAAATATGGAATTAGATGGTAAAGGCCGCGTCCGCCTAGAATTTATTGTCCCTTCTCGAGGTCTAATAGGGTTCCGCTCACAGTTTTTAACGATGACAAGCGGGTCAGGTATAATGACTAGTATTTTTGATCGCTATGCCCCAGTAAAAGAGGGAGATTTAGCTAAACGGCAAAATGGTGTTTTAGTTTCTATGGTAAAAGGGAAAACTCTGGCATACGCCTTATTTAACTTACAAACACGAGGTCGACTTTTTCTTGGTCATGGGGTTGAAGTATATGAGGGACAAGTTATTGGTCTCCATGCCCGAAGTAATGACTTACCTGTAAACCCTACAAAAGCAAAGCAACTAACTAATATTCGTGCTGCGGGTACAGATGAAAATTTGGTTTTGTCCCCTCCAATCAATCATAGTTTAGAACAAGCGCTAGAATTTATAGAAGACGATGAATTAGTCGAAGTCACACCAAAATCAGTTCGTATTCGTAAGAAATTGTTGAAAGAAAACGAGCGTAAACGTGCCCCTAAGTTTTAGCAGATGCTAAATTTTAATTAGATAAGCAATAATTTTTTTGCTTGCATTAATGGGCTTGTTGCCCAAAACTTCTTTTCTTGCTTGTCTGGTTAGTTGTCGTAAATGCTTTCTATCCATTCTTGGTGACTCGAGTAATAGCTCTTCGATAGCCTGGTCTCCCTCTAATATTAGTCGATCTTTCCATTTCTCTATTCGTATTTTTTCATCACGGAAAATATCACTTTTTTGATCAAACAGTTCCATCTCTGCCGCAATTTTTTCTATATCAACAGAGCGCATTATTTTTCCAATATACTGCATTTGTCTCCGTTTCCCTTCGTTATTCTTTAGTCTTCTTGCAAGCATTATTGCTTCGGTAAGTTCTTCTGGCATAGTTATTTTAGAGAGTTTCTTAGGTGACAAGCTAACAAGATCTGCACCAATTTTTTGTAAGCTAAGCATCTCTCGTTTCAAAGCAGATTTACTTTTAATAGCCGTATTGGGTACATTATTCTCTGATAGATTTGGGGGTATATTGGGATTAGGATAGAATTTTTTAGACATATTAGGTTAACCGTAAAATATTGTAGCTAGACCCAAAAAGGATAAAAATCCTACTACATCTGTAATCGTTGTCAGCGCAACAGTTCCAGCTAAAGCTGGATCGATTTTGCAAGATTTTAGCATCACTGGAAGTATGGCGCCGGCCAGAGCTGCTACGATAAGATTTATAGCCATTGCTGCACTAATAATTCCAGCAATCAGCGGATCTTTAAACCATAAGGCCGCGACTGTGCCCATCACTAGCGCCCATAACATTCCATTAAGGGCACCCACGGCAAACTCCTTACTCAGAAGCCAACCTAAGTTACTTCTGCTCACTTGACCTAGTGCCATTCCGCGAATGACAACAGTAAGTGTCTGGCTCCCAGCAACTCCACCCATACTTGCTACAATTGGCATAAGTATAGCTAGAGTTACTACCTTTTCTATCGTAGCTTCAAAAATATTTATAACAGAGGAAGCTAAAATTGCTGTAATTAAATTAATGCCAAGCCATACTGCTCTTCTAGGGGCAGTTCGCCCGATAGAGGTAAATGTCCCTTCCTCGTCGCTCAATCCTGCCAAGCTTAACAAAGAATGATCCGCTTCTTCACTTATAACATCAACAACGTCATCGATTGTGATGCGCCCTAGTAATTTATTATTTTGATTTATAACTGGAGCAGACACCCAGTCATTTTTTTTAAACATCTGCGCTACCGCAGAGTCATCCATGTCTGCAAAAATACTCTCTCTTCCTGTGACCATGATTTCTCGTGCTGTAATATTTGGGCTTGATGTAAGCAGCCTACTTAAAGAAAGAATCCCTAAAAGTGAATCTTCTCTATCGACGACGAATATATTATCGGTGATATTTGGTAACTCTTCATGGCGACGCAAATAGCGTAAAACAACATCGATAGTTATATCAGGGCGAACTGTTATGGTGTCGGTATTCATTAATCCACCAGCAGTATCTTCAGCAAAACTGAGAACACTTTCGACCCTGAGCCGATCCTGCTCGCTCATTGCTTGTAACACTTCTGGGATAACTTTTTCAGGTAATTGTTGAAGAATATCTGCTATATCGTCTGGGTCTAGCCCTTGCATTAGTGAGGCTACTTCTTGGCTCTCCATTTCTTGAAGAATTTCACCGCTAAGGTCTTCACTCAGTTCTCCTAAAACTTGTCCCTCGAGCTCTTTATCAATCAAGCTCCATAAAACACGGCGTGCTTTAGGAGGAGCAGATTCGATTTGGTGGGCAATATCAGCAGGCATTAAGTGGTTTAGCATATAGCCCAATTTACGGACATCACTAGAATCCATTAACTCATGAATTCTAGTGAGCTGAGACAGTTGTGTATCTTTATCGTTATGACCCTGCATAGGAAAATTATTCCTGATAATCGTTGTGGTCTATATTTGTCCAATAGTTTATAGGTGAGCCTTGAAAATTTACAGCGGTGATTACAAGTTCTTAATTAAGAATTTTTATTAATCTTTTTCATTGAACCGATTAGCTACCAAATCCTTTAAGGATTCGTAAGCCTTTTCTGCATCAGATCCTTGAATATTAAGATATAAAACTGTACCTTTGCTCGCCGCGAGAAGCATCAAGGACATTACACTTTTAGCATCTATAAACTCATCATTTGAAGTACCTATGTGTATTTTGCATCCATACTTACCTGCGGTAGCGGCAAATTTTGCAGCTGCACGTGCGTGAAGACCTAGCTTATTAATAATAGTTACTTTTTCTTGTATCGATGTTTTCATATTTATTACTACAATCTACTGGGTTAATTTAGCTCTCTGTGCCAAGTTTGAGTATTAGGATATTCAGTTTTAAAGACTTTCTTGAGCATGTTACTTATATATACAGAACGATGTTGGCCTCCGGTACAGCCAATCGCTATAGTGACATAACTTCGATTATCTTCTCGGAATTTTGGAAGCCAGGTCTTTAAGAAAGTTGAGACCGTCAATAGCATTTTAGATACTTCTTCTTCTTGCTCAAAAAATTCAATAATTGGCTCTTCGCTACCATTAAGTGTTCGTAATTCAACATTCCAATATGGGTTTGGTAGGCAGCGAACATCAAAAACAAAATCAGCATCAATAGGCACACCATGCTTAAATGCAAAAGATTCAAATAAAACTGACATAGTGTTTTCATTGCTAGGAATTAGCTGTTTTTTTTATTACAGCTCTAAGCTGATGGAGATTCATATTGCTAGTATCAATTTTTCTATCAGCTATAGCAGATATGGCATCTAGCAACTTCGCTTCTAACGAAATCGCTTCTTTTATTGCTACACTATTGGAGCTTAACGGGTGTTTTCGCCTTGTTTCGCTAAAGCGTTGAATAAGAACATCGTTAGAAGCGTCGAGAAATACTATTTCATAATTGACGCCATAATCTTTAAGTTTTCCTAGTATTGCTGGTAGTTGTGTCAAATCATTAGTGAGACTTCTCGCATCTATTCCTACAGCTAAATTATTATGCTGTAAGCCCTCCTTGGAATCAGATGCTTGCTCAAGCAAACCAATAAGAAGTTTTGCAGGCAAGTTGTCTATACATGAAAAATCAGCATCTTCTAGCATTTTTAAAGCTGTGCTTTTACCTGATCCAGAGCGTCCGCTGACAATTATGAGTCTCATATTTTTACTCCCTTAGTCTATGACGGTACACAGGGCTTGGTAAAGAATTTCATTAGATGAAGCGTTTCTTAGAGCCCCACATCTTTTTTGATTACTGAGTAGTTCTGAAATTAAAGAGAGCGCTTTTAGGTGTACATCATTCTGCTCATTTGGGACAATCAACACAAAAACTAAGTCAACTAAATTGTTGTCTGCCGATTCAAAGTCAATAGAGTGAACCAATTTAAAAAAGGCTGCAGTTATTTTTTTACAGCCACTAATTCGACAATGTGGGATTGCTATACCATTTCCTACCCCTGTAGTTCCAAGACGCTCCCTTGCAATAAGTCCTTGTTGTACTTCTTCCGAGCTTATCTCATCGGATCTATCTGAGATGAAAATTGAAATTTTTTCAAGAACTACTTTTTTAGTATTTCCACCAATATTAATCGAAACATTTTCAGAGGGAAGTAATTCTGACAAATTCATATATATTCATCTTCCACGATTTTTTTCTTTATGTTTAATTAGCTGTCGATCAAGTTTATCTTCTAGTATATCTATTGCTGCATATAGGTCTTCATGCTCTGCAGCTGCGAAAATATCTGCTCCTCTTACATGAATAGTAGCTTCTGCCTTTTGCAACAACTTCTCGACCGAGACAATAGCATGAATGCTGCTTATATCGTCACAATGTCGCTCTAATTTTCCCAATTTATGAGTAATATAGCCCTTGATCGGTCCCGTTACATTTAGATGGTGTCCACTAATACTTAATTGCATAAGATTCTCCATTTATTTTTAATTTAACAATGATAAGTTTAGGTATGCTTTCTCTGGCTAGAAGAAGTAACTCCCATGCCCTCTCTGTACTTAGCCACCGTTCTTCTTGCGATATTAATTCCCATATCGTTGAGCAAAGAGCTTAACTTATTGTCACTTAGAGGATGTGATGAAAGCTCACCGTCAATTAGTTTTTTTAGAATAGCGCGAATTGCGACGGATGAAAACTCTTCTCCATCTGTTGTTCTTATATGACTTGAGAAAAAATATTTTAGTTCGAATACACCTAGAGGCGTAGATATGTATTTTTGGTTTGTTACACGAGATATAGTAGACTCATGGAGCCCTAATTTATCAGCTACATCTTTTAGAATCATAGGCTTCATAGCTTCTGGGCCTTCTTCGAGATAGTTTTTTTGGGCATCTATAACACAGGATGCCACTCTCAATAGAGTTTCATTCCTATTTTCGATGCTCTTGATAAGCCATTTAGCTTCAGTTAAGTTTTGTTTTATAAATTCATTATCTTTGCCGTGATCCCCGCGCTCTACCAAATTTGCATATTTAAAATTGATACTTAGTTTTGGTATGACATCTGTATTAAGTGCTACATGCCAGGATTCATTAAACTTGAAAGCTCTTACATCGGGTATAACATACTCTATTGGGTCATTATTCCAGTTATTTCCTGGATATGGACACAAGGTTTTTAACAAGAGCATAATTTCTTCGATAACTAGAACAGCATACCCAGAAATTTTTTGGATTTTTTCTACGCTGTATTTGCCTAGCAAGTCAGAATGATTAGTTATTAGTAGCTGTGCTTCATTTAGGTATTTTGTACTTTCTGGAAGTTGATTTAATTGAATAAGCAAGGATTCAGTTAGACTGGCAGCCCCTACTCCTGGAGGATCAAATTGCTGTATAAGGTGCAATACTAAATTCACCTCTTCAATCGTTACTAAAGCGCCCATTAATTCCTGTATGTCCTTCGCTTTGGAAACAAACATTCCTTTATCATCAATTGAATCAATTATGCTTAATCCAATCAAAAATTGATTGTCAGTTAGAGGCGCCAGGTTTAGTTGCCATATCAAGTGATCGCTTAGAGATTCATCGGTGTGATTAATGCTTTGAGGGTCTGTAAAGTTTAAGATCGTATCATTTGTATCATTTCTGGGTTCATATGACGGATCTATTATGTTCTCTGGTATTGTTTCCTCCCAATTTTCTACTATTGGCTCATCTTTCTCCTCTTCGCTTTCTTCGAGCTCTAACAACGGGTTGTCATATAATTTTTGTTGGACCTCCTGCAGAAGTTCCAGTGAGGAAAGTTGGAGAACAGCAATAGCCTGCTGAAGTTGGGGGGTTATTTTCAGCTGGTGAGAGACACTAAGTTTTAAGCTTGGCTTCATGACTAAATGGGCCGGTTTGTTTAAAAAAAATTATTTTTGTTTTAAACATATTATAAATGCAATTTTCATGCCTATAAATTATATAAATTTTCAGTTTTTGGCAAGACTTGGGGAAAAACTGGAAATGAAGTCACATTTAGAGCACAAAGTCTTCACCTAAATATATATCTCGAACTTGTTGGTTCGTGATTATTTCTGAAGCTTCACCCTCGGCAATGACTTTTCCTTCTCCTACAATATACGCATGCTCGCATATGTCTAGGGTCTCGCGGACATTATGATCTGTGATTAAGATACCAATATTTTTACTTTTAAGTTGACGAATAATCTGCTTTATTTCATTTACTGAAATTGGGTCTACTCCAGCAAATGGCTCATCAAGAAGTATAAAATCAGGTTCTGTGGCTAGCGCTCTAGCAATTTCAACTCTTCGGCGTTCTCCGCCAGAGAGGCTGAGGCCTAGAGAGTTTCTAATATGAGTGAGATGGAATTCTTCTAGTAGGAGGTCTGTCTTAGCCTTACGTTGAATATCATCAATATCATCCCGTGTTTCTAAAATAGCTAAAATGTTATTTTCAACGGTCATCTTTCTAAAAACAGAAGCCTCTTGGGGTAGATAACCAATACCTTTTTGAGCGCGCCCATGCATTGGAAAATGAGTGATATTTTCTTCATCAATAAATATTTCTCCACCATCTTGTTCTACTAAGCCAACTATCATATAGAAGCAGGTAGTTTTTCCAGCACCATTAGGACCTAGTAGACCAACTATTGCTCCACTTTCTACTGAAAGTGAAACATCACGAATAATCGGCCTTTTTTTATAGCTTTTGGATAGATTAAGAGCTTTTAGTACTGCCATAAACATATTACCTAGTGGGAGGAATGACCATTTCTATGCGCTGTTTTGTATTCTGTGTTGAGGATGCTTTTACGATTTCTGCCTTCAAATCGTAGTCAATTCTGTCCCCAGTTATGGTAGTGCCATTTTGTTCGAGACTAGCATCCTGAATTAATCCAATTCTTTCATTTTTAAGATAGTACTGAATAGTATTTGCGCTAGCTAAAACGAGTCCATCTTCAGCATTAAGGATCTGCTGATAGTGAGCTGGACTACCTTTACATATTATCCTATCGCCTTCTTTTACGTCAGTGATTATAGTCACTTTATCCGCGTTAATTATTATACTACCTTGACGAATAACTACAGATCCCTCGTAAATAGCCGTTCCTTTCTTTTCGTTCTGTTCTGCTCGGTCTGAGGTAATTTTTATAGGGGCTTGTCTATCATCTGGAAGAGCATATAAAATCATACAATGTGATAACACTGCCAAATATATGACCAGCTTATTGACCACGATAGACTCCCTGTACCTCAGATAAAAGTTCGAATATCTCTGTATCGAGATTACCTTTCATCCCAACCCCTACAGATTCTCCATTGGGGCCAATTATTCTGATTTTTACATCAGTCTCAACAGTCTGTTTATTGGGGTGAAGAATTAACTTTTCTGTTATTAATTTATTTTTTTTCCCATCCTTTAGGTCTTTCCATGCATAAACATTATCTGAAAATATCGCACTTTCTCCGTTATTGATACTGGCCCCCTTATCTGCTTTGAGCTGCCAAGGCTTTGATGATTTTGCTGATGGGTAGTACTTAAGCTTTGGTTTTTCAAACTCAAGACGGCTAGTTAATTTGAAGCGTTTTGTATTTACTGCATCCAGCTTGGAAGCTAACCTCCCGCTCTTATCAAACTCCAGCATAGAGATATTTATCATATAGCTATCAAATCTATAATCGATAGCATTTGAATCATAACTAGGTTTCTTTCTAAACACCTCAGGTTGTGCGAGTAAAAATAATAGAAAACCCCCTACCGAACCTAAGAGCATTATTGTTAGAAGAAAATTACGCATAATTAGATAAATTTAGTTAAATTGGACTATCACCTACAGATTATTTTTTAGAGGTAGTCCGTTAAAATTGAATCGAGGTTATCTTGTGCTCTCAAGATCAGCTCAGCTAGTTCTCTTACAGCACCATGCCCACCATTTGATGATGTTTGCCAATGAGAATTTTTGGCTACAAACTCATGTGCATTAGCTACAGCAACTCCTAATCCTACTTGCCGAATTACGGCAACATCTGGTAAGTCGTCACCGAGAAATGCAATTTCTTGCATGTGATAATTTTCACTCTTTCTCGTATCGTCTAAAATTTCTTTAAGGGCAGTTAATTTATCTTCTCTCCCCTGTATAACTAGCTGAATACCAAGATCTTTGGCTCTTCTAGCTACAAGTTTAGAAGACCTGCCAGTTATAATACCTACTTTGACACCACTTCTTTGTAATAGTTTGATGCCTAAACCATCTTGAATATCGAATGCTTTTAGTTCTTCCCCATTATTTCCGAAATACAACTTCCCGTCAGTCAAAACACCGTCAACGTCTAAGAGCAATAATCTGACTGATTTCGCTAGGCTAAGAATTTTTTGATTATTTATTATCATAATTAAAGAATCCCTGCTCGAAGTATGTCATGTAAATGTAATATACCAACAGGCCGATGATCTGAATCCTCTATAACTAGAGTTGTGATTTGACAATCTTCAATTATCTTAAGCGCTTCAGCAGCTAATGCATCTTGGTGAACTGACTTGCATCCTGGTTTAGTAACTTGGCTAACATTAATGGAGCTTATATCTATATTAGCGCCTACAGCCCTTCTTAGATCGCCATCAGTGAATACTCCAAAAAGAGTACCAGTATCGTTGACTACAGTGGTCATACCAAAGCCTTTTTTGGACATTTCTAGCAATGCCTGCTTTAGGGGCTCGTGTATATTTACTTTCGGAAGCTTCGTACCGCTATGCATAATATCATGAACTTTTATGAGTAAATTTTTACCTAAGGCTCCTCCTGGGTGGGAGAAAGCAAAATCTTCTGCTGTAAAACCTCTAGCTTCTAGTAATGCTATAGCTAACGCATCACCCATAACTAAAGTTGCTGTCGTACTTGTTGTGGGAGCCAGCCCAAGAGGGCATGCCTCACAGGTAACTTGGACGTCTAAATGTGCTTCTGCAGCCTTAGCTAAAGTCGAGATTGGATCCCCAGTCATGCCAATCAAAGGAACACCTATACGCTTGATTTGAGGAAGGAGTGTTACTACTTCATTTGTAGTACCTGAGTTTGATAAGGCAAGAACTACGTCATTTTTGGTGATCATTCCAATATCACCATGACTAGCTTCTCCTGGATGGACGAAGAATGCTGGTGTTCCTGTGCTAGCAAAAGTTGCAGCTATTTTCCGTCCAATATGGCCTGATTTACCCATGCCAGTTACCACAACACGACCTGAACAACTCATAATTAACTTACAAGCTCTTACAAAATCATCACCAATTCGCTGTTCCAGTAATTCAATAGCTTCGACTTCCATGCGAATTGTTCGCCTAGCTACTTTCAAATAGTCGTCTTTAGTCATTGTATACTCAATTTTAAATTCATCGGCAGTACATTTGGACTAGTACTATTAAATAAAGAAAAAACACTTCTTATACTCAGTATATAAGAAGAGCATAGTAAAGTGTGTACAGCAATAATAGTAAAAGACCTAAATTTTTTGAAATTGTTGCTTGATGACCTCTCTTTTTTCCAAGCCAAGATACAGATGCAATAATAATAATAAGGGTTAATGTGAGTAAACTCATAGAGAGGTAGTCTCTATAAAAAACTTCTTTATCAAGTGCTAGGGGAGAAATTATTCCTGGTAAAGCCATAACAATCAATAAATTAAATAAATTAGATCCAAATATAGTACCTATAGCAATATCATGGTGACCTTTTATCGCGCTACTAACTGAGGCGGCTAATTCCGGGAGACTAGTTCCGATTGCTACGACAGTTAATCCTATAATTAGTTGGCTTACCCCAAAGAAATCAGCAAACTTGATGGCTCCCCAAACTAGTAAATCTGAGCTTATGAGTAGTACGACAAGACCGGTTAGAAAAAATTTTAAGGCTCGCTTGGTGGTTATTGAAGATGTGCTAATACTTAATGCTATTATTTCTGTATTAGATTTATTTTTTTTTCTATAAAAAATGAAAGTTAAAATTGGAAGAGTAGCAAATAGTAAAATTAACCCCTCGACATGCG
>Ga0308016_10000921_pt1 | contig 14716 bp, 11 predicted proteins | sample Neamet233_FD_203129 | JGI IMG/M metagenome (GOLD analysis project Ga0308016, IMG submission 203129) | Marine microbial communities from water near the shore, Antarctic Ocean - #233 | ecosystem: Environmental > Aquatic > Marine > Unclassified | place: Southern Ocean | collected 2014-07-28
GATATACCATATGGTCAAAGTGATTCTTTAATAAGTTAGAATTCCTTTTATTGATGAAATTTAATATATTGGTGAATTGTAAATAAAACAATTGCATGAAAAAAATACTATTATATTTAGCAGGAGGCATACTTTTAATCTTAATGTTTATGACTTTAAAAACATTAATGTTCACCTCTAACCAAGTTCAGCACGAATCCATAAATCCAATTGGAGTTTCAGAATCTGCTATTGCTAGGTTACAAGGTGCAATTAAATATAAAACTATATCGTATCAGTTTCCTGGCAAACCAGATAGCACAGAATTTATGGGAATTCACAACTATTTTGAAAAAGTGTTTCCGCTAATTCATTCTTCAATTGAAAAGAAAACATTTAAATACAGTCTTCTTTACAAATGGCAGGGTAAAAATGAAAATATAAAGCCGGTATTACTCATGTCTCATATCGATGTTGTTCCTGTTGATCAGGCTACTCTTAATGACTGGGAAGCAGGTCCTTTTTCTGGAGAACTTAAAAACGGTAATGTTTATGGTCGTGGAACAATGGATAATAAAATGGGGGTTTTAGGTATAATGGAATCTGTAGAAATGTTACTTAAAGATGGGTTTGAACCTGAAAGGACAATTTATTTAGCCTTTGGGCATGATGAAGAAATTGGAGGAGATAACGGTGCTGGATCCATTGCTGCTTATTTAGAAGAAGAAGGAGTAGAATTAGAATTTGTTATGGATGAAGGAGGTTTCATTGTAAATGGAATAATTCCTGGTTTAGACAAATCCATGGCTGTGATTAATGTGGCTGAAAAGGGCTACGTTACTTATGAACTATCAATTACGACTCCTGGTGGTCACTCTTCAACTCCTCCAGAGGATAATACAATAGGTTCTTTGGCAAAAGCGATAGTAAAGCTGGAAAACTCACAGTTTCCATATAAAAGCATCCCTGTTTTGGAAGAACAAATTGCTTCATTTGGTCCAGAATTATCATTCTCTTCAAAGTTCATTTTCGCAAACAATTGGTTGTTTAAATCGTTTATTTTAGAAGGCTTAAATGCGCATACTACTACTGCTCCTACAATAATTTCAGGTGGAGTAAAAGATAATGTTATTCCAACCAGAGCCACCGCAACAGTTAATTTTAGAGTAATGACTGGAGAGACAACTGATCAGGTTAAAAATCACATTATAGAAACCATTAAAGATGATAGAATAACGGTAGAGGCTGTTAGAAATATTAATGAGCCATCCAAAGTTTCTGATTATACTTCAAACTCATATAAAGTCATTCAAAAAACAATAAAACAGTTATATCCCAATATTATTGTTAGTCCAGGACTCATTAGTGGAGGGACAGATACTAAGCATTATGTAAATATTTCTGAAAATGCATATCGTTTTGTTCCCCTTTCAATAAATGAAAATAATTCAACTGGATTTCATGGTATTAACGAACATATTTCTTCAAAAAATTATATTGAAATTGTTCAATTTTATTATCAGTTTATTCAGAACGTAAATATGAAATAATCTTTTTAATATTAGAATATGGCAGAAGAAATGATTCGAGAAAAGGATGTTTTTAAAGGATGTTTCTTTACTGGTTGTCTTAGTTTTATTATTGGAGGGGTGCTTCTATTTGTTTATATTTTTTGGTAATACTAATATTTGACAGTTTTTTAACTGAATTCTACTAGCTTAAAAAATTATACCTTGTTGACTTAAGCATAAAATAAATGCAAGACCCCAGGGTTAGTAAAGGTTCATTTTTAAGTATAACTCTTTTAATACTTTCTGGAGAATTTGTCTATATGCTTCCCTATGTTTTAGCCAGGGTTTTTAGACCTACTTTCCTTGAAGTATTTGACTTGACTAATTTTGAATTAGGTAGTCTTTTTTCAGTTTACGGAGTAGTAGCTTTACTTTCATATTTATATGGAGGAGTACTTGCAGATCAATTTTTACCTAGAAAATTAATAGCCCTATCTCTTTTTTTAACAGCTATAGGAGGGCTAGTTATGGCAACATACCCTTCTTATTTAACTTTACAAATTTTATTTGGATATTGGGGTTTTACAACTGTTTTTCTGTTTTGGGGAGCCATGATTAAGGCTACACGATTATGGGGAGGAACTATGAGTCAAGGTCAAGCGTTTGGGTTTTTGGACGCCGGGAGAGGTCTTGTTGCCGCTTCAATGGGAAGTGTTGGTGTGTTTATCTTTTCTTTAATTCTAACCTCCGATATTAGATCTGCCACTCTAATTGAGCGTCAAGAAGCATTCCGTTATGTGATTTACTTTACCTCCTTTATGGTTGCTTTAGTTGGACTTCTCGTGTTTGTTTATATGAAGTCTGAGGGAGAAGAAAAAATTAAAGAGATGACATCAACAAGTTCATTTTCAAATATTAAATCTGTAATTAAAATACCATCCGTATGGCTTTTAATGATCATAATTATGTCTGCATATGTTGGTTACAAATTAACTGACATCTATTCATTGTACGCTTCTGATGTTATGCTTTATGATCAAATTCAAGCTGCTGAAGTTGGAGCGTTACAACTATACCTTCGACCTATAGTTTGTGTTATAATTGGTTTTTTAGCAGATAAGACAAGTGGAACTTCATGGATTATTATTGGTTTTGTTATTATGTTACTCGGAGCAGTCATTTTTGCCTCAGGAATTGTTCAGTCAAACATGGATGCTGTTTTTTTCATTTCATTAATTATAATTGCTGTAGGAACCTATGCTGCTCGAGCACTATATTTCGCAGTATTTCAAGAGGGGAAAATTCCTTTAGCACATATGGGAACAGCGGTAGGGATAATTTCAGTGGTTGGATATACCCCAGATGTTTTTGCAAGTCCTATCATGGGATACTTGCTTGACACTTACCCTGGAATCACTGGTCACCAATATGTGTTTTCTATGTTAGTTGTATTTTCTATACTAGGACTTCTTGCTTCAATAAGATTTGCTAAACTGGTTAAGACAAGATAGAGAGAGTTTGTAAAAGCAAAAAGGGCAGTAAAAGCAACCATACTTTTAATACCCTTTAAGTTATTATCGCCGCGTGAACAACGAAGCGCGAATGTAAACCAAATTATTTTATAAACTATTAACTTATATATTATATTTGGATAACAATAGGCCTTTACAATGATAAAAACTAGAGCTGATTTCTTTACTTTACTAACGGTAAAAAATATAGATCTAATAGCGTTAACTTAAAATACAATGACAAAAAAAGAAGTCTATATCGTCTCTGCTATTCGAACTCCTTTGGGAAGTTTTGGTGGAGTTTTTGCAGATGTATCGGCTACCAATCTTGGTGCATCAGCTATAAAAGGGGCTCTGGATAAAGCTAAAGTAAATCCCAATAAAATAAATGAAGTTTTTATGGGCAATGTATGCTCTGCAAACTTAGGACAAGCACCTGCTAGACAGGCAGCTCTTAGCGCAGGACTTCCTGATACCGTTCCTTGTACTACCATAAATAAAGTTTGTTCCTCTGGAGCAAAATCAATTATGTTTGCTGCGCAAAGTATTTTACTGGGTCAATCTGATCTAATAATTGCTGGAGGTATGGAAAACATGTCTGCTGTTCCTTATTATATGCCAAAGGCTCGATTTGGATATAAGTATGGGAATTCAGAATTAATAGATGGATTACATAAAGATGGACTATTAGATCCCTACAATGAAATTTCAATGGGAGTGTTTGCAGATAAAACAGCTCAGAAGTATGATATCTCAAGACAAGAGCAAGATGATTATGCGATTCGTTCTTATAAAAACTCTTTATTGGCTAATGAAAGTGGAATTTTTGCTAATGAAATTGTAGGAGTTAGTGTTCCCCAAAGAAAGGGAGATCCAATTTTAATAATGGAAGATGAAGAATATAAAACTGTGAAATTTGAAAAAATTCCACAGTTGAGAGCTGCGTTTACAAAGACTGGAACCGTAACGGCTGCAAACTCTTCAACTATTAATGATGGTGCGTCAGCATTAGTTTTAGCAAGTGCTGAGGCGGTTAAAAATCACAACTTAAATCCCATCGCAAAAATCTTATCTTTTGCAGATGCAGCACAAGCTCCTGAATGGTTTACAACTGCACCTACAAAAGCAGCTCCTAAAGCACTAAGTCTAGCAAAAATGTCAACTGCTGATGTAGATTATTTTGAAGTTAATGAAGCATTTTCTGTTGTTCCGCTAGCTTTTAATAAAATATTAGATATAGACATTAATAAAGTTAATGTTCATGGAGGAGCCGTTTCAATGGGACACCCACTGGGGGCTTCTGGTGCAAGAATTGTTACTACTCTAATTAATGTTTTACAAACTAAAGATGCAACAATTGGATGTGCGGCAATATGTAATGGTGGTGGTGGTGCAAGTTCAATTGTAATTGAGCGCTTATAGATTTTCCATTTTAAGAATACTTTCTTAGGGATCAATTCATGTCTTCTGCTTTTTACTGGTTATCATTATAAAAAATGTAATAGTATATTAGCTATAAGATTAAAACTTCCAATTATTAAATGTTAAATCGACTTTTAGCCTTTTTCTTTTTGTTTTCAGTTAACCTCTTTTCCCAAGGAATCGTAATAGATTCCAATGGTACTTGTAATTGTCCTAGTGCAGCAGTTGGAGATACAGCAACAATTAGTGGCACTTTATATACAGTGGTAGATAATACATCAATAACAACTCAAGTTGCAGCAGCTAATTATAATTTATGTACTACCAAGGTGACCAATATGGAAGAGCTTTTTCAAAATAATACCTCTTTTAACTCTGATATAAGTTTCTGGGATACTTCAAGTGTGACAAATATGTCTCTAATGTTCCATGAAGCCTCTGCTTTTAATCAAGATATAGGAAGCTGGAACACATCGAATGTAACAAAGATGGACTATATGTTTATGGGAGCTGAAGTGTTTAATCAAGACATAGGAAGCTGGAATACTTCAAGTGTAATAATTATGAACGGGATGTTCCATGGAGCTTCTGCCTTTAATCAAGATATAGGAAATTGGGACACTTCAAATGTGACTAATATGTTAGGGATGTTTCAAGATGGAGCTTTTAATCAAGATATTGGAGACTGGAATACTTCTAGTGTCACTAATATGTGGCGTATGTTTGAGAATACAACTGCATTTAATCAAGATATTGGAAATTGGAATACTTCTAATATTACTAATATGGATGAAATGTTTCTAAGAGCAACTGCATTCAATCGGGATATCGGGAGCTGGGATACTTCAAAGGTTACTACTATGAAGTCTATGTTTAGAGAGGCATCAGCTTTTAATCAAGACATAGGGAGCTGGGATGTTTCTAAAGTGACTAATATGAGAGCGTTGTTTTCAAATTCAGCATTCAATCAAGATATCGGGAGTTGGGATACTTCAAATGTGACTAATATGATGTCTATGTTTTCTGATACAACGGCATTTAATCAAGATATAGGAAGCTGGAATACTTCTAGTGTGACAAATATGTCTCTAATGTTTTATGGAGCTTCTGCCTTCAATGAAAATATTGGAAATTGGAATACTACAAATGTGACAGATATGGGATCTATGTTTTATGGAGCATCTGCATTCAATAAAAATATCGGGGAATGGGATGTCTCCAACGTAACTATCATGGCAGGAATGTTTAAAAATACAAGTGCTTTTAATCAAGATTTAACAAACTGGTGTGTTGCAAACATTTCTTCAGAACCTACACAATTTAGTTTGAATTCAGCGTTAATAGACGCTAACAAACCAGTCTGGGGAACTTGTGTAACCAGCACTATCTATTTTGAAAATGGTACTTGTAAGTGTCCTAGTGCAGCAGTTGGAGATACGGCAACAATTAGTGGCACTTTATATACAGTGGTAGATAATACATCTATAGTGACTCAAGTTGCAGCAGCTAATTATAATTTATGTACAACTTTGGTTACCAACATGGAAGAGCTTTTTTTTGATAATACTTCTTTCAATTCAGATATAAGTTTCTGGGATACTTCTAATGTGACTAATTTTAAAAGGATGTTTGGTAATACATACGTATTCAATCAAGATATTGGTTCTTGGGATACTTCTAGTGTAACTAACATGCAAGGAGTTTTTGCTGGTGCAAATGCTTTTAATCAAGACATAGGAAACTGGAATACCTCCAGTGTGACTAATATGTTAGGAATATTTAATAATGCTTTATTATTCAATAAAAATATTGATGGCTGGAATACTTCAAACGTATCCAATATGTCTCAAATGTTTATGGGAGCTGAAGTGTTTAATCAAGACATAGGAAGCTGGAATACTTCAAGTGTAATAATTATGAACGGGATGTTCCATGAAGCCTCTGCTTTTAATCAAGATATAGGAAGCTGGAACACATCGAATGTAACAAAGATGGACTATATGTTTTATGGAGCATCTACTTTTGATAAAAATATTGGAGGTTGGAATACTTCAAATGTACTCGACATGGAAGGTCTATTTTGGAAGGCATCTTTATTCAACCAAAATCTGGGAAGTTGGAATACTTCAAATGTTACCAATATGAGTCAACTATTTAAAGATGCTTCTGTTTTTAATCTGGATATTGGAAACTGGAATACCTCAAGTGTAACTAATATGGGTGGACTATTTGGAGGAGCTTCCATCTTCAATCAAGATATAGGAAGTTGGAATACCACTAATGTAACTAACATGTCAGGAATGTTTAAAGATGCTTCTTTATTTAATCAAGATTTGTCGAATTGGTGTGTTTTAAATATTTCACCTGAGCCTCCAGATTTTTCCACAAACTCATCCCTTATAGCACAGAACAAACCGAATTGGGGAAGTTGTGTTATAATTAATACAAATATTTATCTTGATAGTAACGGAATTACAATAAAATGTCCAGAAGCCAATATCGGAGAAACAGGATTAATAAATGGAAAAGAATACACCGTTGTTGATGAAGCCACTCTCAGGACTATGGTTGGCAATCAGGATGATGTGACTTGTGTTTGTACCTCTTTAGTTACTAATACTAGTGAATTATTTGAAGAAAATGCGGTGTTTAATCAAGATATAGGAAGTTGGGATACTTCAAACATGGTAATAATGACTGAAATGTTTTATAGGGCAACCTCTTTCAATCAAGTTCTATCAAGTTGGGATGTTTCAAGTGCAACAGATTTAAGCTATATGTTTGGTGGAGCCTCTATTTTTAACGAAAATATAGGGTCTTGGAATACTTCAAGTACAACTAATGTAAAGGCAATGTTTGTTGATGCATCATCATTTAACCAAGACATAGGAGGTTGGAATATTTCTAATGTTACAAATATAAGTTCGATGTTTAGTGGAGCTTCAAGTTTTGATCAAGATATAAGTGGCTGGGATACTTCAAGTGTAACTAATATGAGAGGGCTATTCAGTAATGCTAATAATTTTAATCAAAATATTACAAGTTGGGATACTTCAAATGTTACAATTATGGAGGCTATGTTTATGGGGGCATCTGCTTTTAATCAAAATATAGTAAGCTGGAATACTTCAAATGTTGCAACTATGAGACAAATGTTTGAAGAAGCCTCTGTTTTTAATCAAGATATAGGATCTTGGAACACTTCAAGTCTAACTAATATGTATGGGATGTTTGAAGAAGCCTCTGCTTTTAATCAAAATATAGGATCTTGGAACACTTCGAATGTTACTGATATGATATCAGTTTTTACTAGTGCTTTAAGTTTTAATCAAGATATTGGAACCTGGAATACTTCCAGTGTTGTCGATATGAAAGAGATGTTTAAAGGTGCCTCTATTTTTAATCAAAATATAGGGAATTGGGATACCTCAAGTGTAAGAACAATGGACGGGATGTTTAATGGGGCTAACTCTTTTAATGCAGACATTGGAAGCTGGAATACTTCAAGTGTAACAGATATGGATAGCATGTTTAACGATGCATCTGTCTTTAATCAGAATATTTCTTCCTGGTGTTTAACTAATATTGTATCAGAACCCATTGCCTTTTCAACTAACTCCTCTTTAATTCAAGATAACAGACCTTCTTGGGGAAGCTGTGTGTCTATAATTAATACTAATATTTATTTAGATGCTAATGGCATTACAATAAGATGTCCAGATGCCAATATTGGTGAAAAAGGTTTGGTTAATGGAAAAGAATATACTGTTGTTGATCAAGTCTTACTAAGAACTATGGTCGAGAATAACGAAGACGTTACCTGTGTTTGTACTTCTCGAGTAACAAATATGTCTTCTTTATTTGTAGAAAAAATATCCTTTAATCAAAATATTGGGGCTTGGGATACTTCCAATGTGATTGATATGAGTGGGATGTTTGCTGAAGCCGTTGCTTTTAATCAAGATCTTAGTGTTTGGGACACTTCTAGCGTTATTACAATGGAGTTAATGTTTAATTCTTCTTTTGCATTTGACCAAGATATTGGGGCTTGGAATACCTCAAATGTGACAACAATGCAAAGTATGTTTTTACAAGCAACTGGGTTCAATCAAAATATTGGAAGTTGGAATACTTCAAATGTCACAGATATGAGTGAAATATTTAATGGCGCTTCTATTTTCAATCAAGATATTGGAAATTGGGATACTTCAAACGTATCCAATATGTTTGGAATGCTTTGGGATGCTTCTGATTTTAATCAAGATTTATCATCTTGGTGTGTAACCAATATTATAGCAGAACCTTTAAATTTTTCATTGAATTCACCACTGGTTATAGGAAATAAACCTTCCTGGGGAGACTGCGTTTCTGAAGTTGTTGTTTCAGCGCAATTTGATGTTTCAAAACTATTAACTCCCAATACAAATTCTCTAGAATCTAAATGGATAATTACAAATATTAATAATCATCCAGGGACTATGGTAAGCGTATTTGATAAAAATGGAAACACAGTTTTTACAAGTCAAAATTATGATAATCAATGGGGAGGGCTTCACAAGGACGGTCAATTAGTTCCTTCAGGAAGTTATTACTATGTAATTATTAAAGCTGATGGAGAAAGATTAGACGGATGGATATTTATAACCTATTAAAAATTAAAATACGAAAAAGATAAATTACATATCTAAAGGAATTATAATCATTACGCTAATGGTAATTGGTCAAAATGTCTTTGGCCAACAGCAGCCCTATTATTTATTTTTCAACCAAAATATGAGTGTAATTAATCCAGCTGCAACAGGTGTTGAAGGATCTTTAGTAGGAATAAATTATAAGACATCCATGATTGGTGTTGAAGGGGGACCTAGTCTTCAATCAATAATTTATCACTCTGGTATTAATAGAAATGCTTCTTGGGGAATCAGTGTTCAAAATGAAAAAGTAAATATTGAATCACACGGAGCAGTAACTATGGATTACAGTTATCGACTTCAATTTTCCAATGATAGCTATCTAAATTTAGGGATAAAAGGAGGGATGTTTTTTAATAATATAGATATAAACTCGATTGAAAGAATTACACCAGAGGCTAATTCTGCACTTAGTATGGTGAAAAATTATTCAAATCCAATAGTAGGGCTAGGAGCCTATTTCAAAGGGAAGAACTACTTTATAGCATTATCAATGAATAACTTATTGAAATCTAATCGATATGAAGAAGAAAATGGGGTCGTACCTCAAGCAATTGATAACGGCCAAATTTATACTTCATTTGGATTTGATATTAAAATAACTGAAAGTATTAGTCTAAGCCCTTCCCTAATTTATAGCATTGCAAAGGACATTGATAATCAAATGGTAATTCTCTCTAATTTAAATATTGGAGAAAACCTCTCATTTGGAATGGGTGTGTCAAGCAATGACAATACTAGTTTTCAAGGCTTATTTAAAGGTTTTAAAAATATAGATTTTGGAGTTGGATATGAAATGAGACCAAAAAATTCAATGTTAAATGGTAATAATTTAGAAATTTATTTAGGTTATAAATTAAGCTCAGAGGCAGGCAGAAAACCTTCTTGGGAAAGAAATAATTAAACCGTAAATTGTACTATTCGTCTTTTATATAAAAACCATAATTTAATCCTGTAAATGAATTTTAAAAATTGTTTTGCACTACTTCTAGTTTTAAGTTTTATGAATAATTCCTACTCTCAAAATAAGTTACCATTCTCAGAAATTCCAGAAGCTCCAAAAGAAATTTCTTCTTCCACAATTACAGCTAGAATGATACAAGGAGTTGGGTTTAGATACTATTGGGCAACAGAAGGTTTAACAACTAAAGATCTCTCGTATAGGCCCTCTAAAGATGCTCAATCAAACTATGAAACACTTGAACACATTTACAGTTTAGCTCTTACAATAAATAATGCTGGAAACTCTACTCCTAATATTCGTCCCTTAAAAAAAATGCCTGAAGATTTTCAGAATTTAAGAAAAGAAACTCTGATTGAATTAAAGGTAGCAACTGAAAAATTTTTATCTGCAACACCAAATGATATTGAAAATATGAAAATTATTTTCCAAAGAGAATCCGGTCAGTCTTCATTTCCTATATGGAACTTAATTAATGGTCCTATCTCTGACGCAATTTATCATACTGGACAAATTATTAGCTTTAGGAGAACCTCTGGAAATCCAGTTGCAAAGGGAGTAAATGTTTTTTTAGGGAAAAAAAACTAGATCAATTTACTTTTCATAACGCCCTGGCGCCATAGCTTTATTGACCATAGAAAAAACAGAAGAGGGTAATACTCTTATTAAAAAAGCAATGACTTTCCATGTTTTTGTTGGTACACATAAGCTCTTTCCTTTAAGGGTTGCTTCTACCGCTTCCTCGGCAATTCTTTTAGCATCTTTTTTCATAAATGATGGAACTCTATCCATCTCATCCTGAACCCCACTAGCGGTGTGGAAGTTTGTAACAGTATATCCTGGACAAACTGCTGTTGAAGTAATTCCTTTACGATTATAACTTAGGTTTAACCCTTCACTGAATCGATTCATAAATGTCTTAATAGGACCATATAAAGACTGGATCGATGATGGAGGAGCAAATGCCGCAACAGATGAGACAATCATTATTCTTCCATGTTTTTTCTCAAGCATCTTTTTTATGAAAACTTTTGTAAGACTAATTACAGATGTTCCCAAAACTCGAATAAACTTTTCCTCGTCTTCCATTGAAGTTTCATGAAATCTATCAGGATTTGCAAACCCAGCATTATTAACTAAAATTGAAACCTCAAGATTTTTAGAATTACAATAATCAAAGATTTTAAAAGGTGATTCTTTTTCACTTAAATCACAAGAGATAAAATCTACTTTAATATTAAATTCTGATTGAATTTCTTTTGATAATTGGCTCAACCTTTCTTCTGATCTTGCTGTCAAAACTAAATTAAATCCTTTTTCAGCAAAACATTTCGAAATTTCAAGTCCTATTCCTGAGGAAGCACCGGTTACTAATACATATGAATTATTCATATAAATATTTTAATTAATAGCATATTTTTAATTACCATTTGAAAAATTCTTCCTCAGTTATTGTCCTATAATCTTCTTCTTGTTGAGGATCATAAAAAAAATAGAAAGAATGTTTTTCTCCAAAATTCACAACAGTTCTTTTAAGATCCTCAAAGTAAAATTCTTTCGCCTTAAATTGAACATAAAATCTAGTAATTGGCATGTCTTCAAATATCCAATCCTCACCTGTTCTAATATATACATGTCTTAAATATTCATTATACTGACCTCTTATCAGCGCGATAATATCATGATCTGTTTCGTTTGAAATTAATAACGAAGAGTTTGAAGTTGCTTCAACATTTTTAGGAAACCGATTTGCAAAAACTTCTTGCCCTGTTGTTCCTCTTTGAGCACTCAAAGAATAGGACAAAAAAATTAATGTCATGAATTTCATTATGGTGTTTATACCAATCATTTTATTATTTTAACCAAATATTAATTATGGAATATTATGATTATTAAAAATAGTGAATTAATTGATATTGATTTCATTTTTGAAATGTATTGTGTAGCTACTGAATATCAAAAACAAAGAGTTATTGATGTTTGGCCAGAATTCGACAGAGAAATGGTAAAAAATGAGATAATAGAGAAAAGACAATTTAAGTTAATTATCAAAAAACAAATTGCATGTATTTGGGCTGTAACATTCGATGATCCATACATTTGGGGGAAGAAAAATAACTCTGAATCAATTTATATTCATAGGCTTGCTACTCACAAAGATTATAGAGGAAATAATTTTGCCCTTAAAGTTGTAGAATGGTCTAAAGAGTATGCTTTAAAGCATGATAAGAAATATATTCGCTTAGACACTGTAGGTCATAATAAAAAGCTAATAAGTCACTATACACATTGTGGTTTTGAATTTTTAGGCCTAACCCAACTGTCTGTTTCTAAAAACCTTCCGGATCACTATCAAAATGCTTCGGTTTCACTTTTTGAAATAAAATTATAGATTTTCTATTTTGTATATTTACACTAAATTTTAAATAAAATTATAAAAATGAAAAAATTATTATTGTTATTACTCTTTGTTGCTACTGTTACTGCTTGTAATGATGCTGTTCAGAAAGCACCAGAAGCTGAGGTTGCTGAAGAAGCAAACACAAATGGAGAGCCTGCGGGTCCTCATACTTCTGTTGAATGGAAAATATGGGCTTTAAGCACTGCTGCGCCATCATTTATAGCTGCAAACTGTACAGTTGTTGATGTTGATCAAACTGTTTTAAGAGAAGGTACAAACGGCTGGACTGCAATGGCTGGAAATCCTAGAGGAATGTCTGATCCTGAGAATGGATGGAAAAACACTCACGAAGCAATGCCAATGGTTATGGACGGTCAAGCTATGAAATGGGCTATGGCCTATATGTCTAAAACTAAGCCTGAAATGGATAGTGATGGATGGATGTGGATGCTTCATGGAGACATGGGTGAAGACAACACTAAACCATTGACTCTAAATAAAGAAGATGCTGCTGAAGGTCAATGGATTGAATCTGGTGCTCACTTGATGTTAATGCCAAAAGATCCCGCTACTTTAAAAGGAAACACTACTGATTTTAATTCTGGTGCTCCATATATCATGTTCGAAGGAACTGGATATGATCATCTTATGATTCCAGTAGAGGGTTACTTTGATTATCAAGCAAAAAAATAAGTTTAACACAAGTTCATTTGCATAAAAAAAGCCTTTACTAAAGTGAAGGCTTTTTTATTTCTCTATTAGTTGTAATTTCTTAAGTAAGCTTTCATTTTTTTAGATAAATTTTCAATAATGCTTTAATAAAACAAATATTCTCCTTTGTAAGCATCAATATCAAACATTATCTGTTCTGAAATAATTATTTTTTTAGAAGATTCTAAGTTTAATTGAACCTTAGATAATCATTTGGTGTTTTTGTTATAGATTTTCTAAAAACAAATCGACCAAAAAAATGATAAAGAAACAAACGGAAAGTTTTTATTATCTGACAATATTGCACTCCTTTTCATAAATTCTTATTTATATATTTTATATTAGAAATATGAAAATATATTTAAAAACTAGTTTAAAGTTTTTATTGATTGCAATTATTTTATTGTTTTTATACGGAGTATATTTTGGTTTAAATACTTGGTCTGAAATGTTTGGATTTGAAGATCAGTATTCAATGAATAAACACGATGTTATAGAATTAACTATCGATGACAATAAATTCTTAGATCTAAATAATAACAAACGTCTTGATGTTTATGAAGATAATAGTCAGCCTATTGAGCTTAGAGTTGACGATTTATTATCAAAGATGAATACAGATGAAAAAATTCATTTACTTAAAGGCTCTGGAATTAAGTCAGCAGCAGGATTAGATAAATTAGGGATTTCAGGAGCGGTCGGTACTATTGTACCAACTCCTAGACTTGGTATTCCCACTATCTATTTGGCTGATGGTCCAGCAGGTCTTAGAATAAACCCAACTAGGGATGGTGAAGAAAGAACTTATTATTGTACAGCATTTCCAATTGCAAGTTCACTTGCCTCAACATGGAATACTGAATTAGTAACAGAGGTTGGAAATGCAATGGGAGATGAAGCTTTAAAATATGGTATAGATGTTATATTAGGTCCAGGTGCTAATATTCACAGACATCCATTGTGTGGAAGAAATTTTGAATATTACTCAGAAGATCCAATATTAAGTGGAAATATTGGTGCAGCGATGGTTAATGGAATTCAGTCTAATGGTGTTGGAGCAACTATTAAACACTTTGTAGCTAATAATCAAGAAACTTCGAGAAAATTTAATAATGTGATAGTTTCAGAACGTGCACTTCGGGAAATTTACTTAAAGGGATTTGAAATTATTGTAAAAAAATCGCAGCCCTGGAGTATAATGTCATCATACAACAAAATAAATGGTGTTTATACATCTGAAAATAAATATTTACTCACTGATGTACTCAGGTCAGAATGGGGTTTTAAGGGTGTAGTTATGACAGATTGGTTTGCAGGAAATGATGCAAAAGATCAAATAAATGCAGGAAATGATCTTCTTGAACCTGGAACTAAGAGTCAATGGGATCAATTAAAGAAATCATTTTCTAATGGTGAATTATCAATAGAAAATATTGATACTTCTGTAAAGCGAATTCTAACTCTGATATTAAAGTCTAAAAAGATGCAGAAATATGATTTTGATAATAATCCTGATCTAATAGAGCATG
>Ga0308016_10000924_pt1 | contig 14689 bp, 13 predicted proteins | sample Neamet233_FD_203129 | JGI IMG/M metagenome (GOLD analysis project Ga0308016, IMG submission 203129) | Marine microbial communities from water near the shore, Antarctic Ocean - #233 | ecosystem: Environmental > Aquatic > Marine > Unclassified | place: Southern Ocean | collected 2014-07-28
TGAAGATTACTTATCATAATTAATAGTCAATAATTACAACCATTATGATAGTTTTAAGTCTATATGAATGGTAATAATTCATGTTCAATAACAACTTGCGTCAACTTTAGGTATTTGAAACCATTGTTTGTCTACGAAGTTTCTCGCTCAGCTCGGAACACTATTTTTAGTCCTACGGTATCAATGAAAATAAGAAAGTTAACTGATGCAATTGCATTGCCGTTATTTGAGCAAATTGGCAAGAAATTGATTGGTCTGACGATACAAGGGATATTGAATATAGGTATGAACTAGATATAAAAGGGCTGAAGTGATCGGTAAAGACACAAAAAAATCCCTTATGCGTTTATTCATAAGGGATTTTTGTATTTTATAGTGCTTTAGAGATTTGAGCAGGGGTCATTCTTTATATTATTTTCCCAAATGTAGTAAATAATTCCTTGATTTTTTTAAGTAACGCTACACAAAAAATATGCTCATTCTTGAAAAAGGGTACTTATTATAAATAACCAGAACGTAAATAATACAACGGGGGGAAACAGATTTATAAACCAAGTTGTCTTAATCATTTTATCTCCTCATATCGTAAGGATAAATAATGCTTAGTTAATCTCAGCCATGCTATTAATTAATAGTACTCTTATTCTTAGATAAGGATACTAATTATGAATAGCCACTTAGATTGAGTTGTTATTACTACGCTTAAATAACTAGCCCAATTTGGTATTAAATATTAAGGTCTCCCACACTGGGAGCTATAGATTAGGTAGCATTACATCAGATAACAAAAAGCCCTTATGGGTTTATTCATAAGAGCTTTTTGTATTTTATAGGAGTATTATAAATACTCTAATTTATAGACACCAAAGAAACCAAGAGGTAAGTCATGTCAGTGCAATCCATATTCATAGTGGCCATATCAGGCTTTTTTTTAGTTGCAGGCTCCTCTTTTGCGCGCACTATTTCACCAGAAGGCGCACAGGCATATATCATATCGCCTATAGATGGGGAGGTAACGACTAGTCCAGTGATAGTAAAATTTGGTTTAAGAGGAATGGGAGTAGCACCAGCCGGAATTGATAAGTCTAATACAGGACATCACCATTTACTCATTGATGTGGCGAATAGTCCCGCACTAGATAAGCCGCTACCTGCTAATGCCAATCATAAACATCTTGGTGGTGGACAAACGGAAATCACAGTTGAGCTATCTCCCGGAAAGCACACTTTACAGTTAATCATGGGTGATAAAAATCATATCCCGCATAACCCCTCTGTCATGTCAAAAATAACTACTATCATAGTTAAATAGCCGCTATGTCGATTGCTATTAGCTAATACGATAGCTAGATTTAGATTTTTTATGTTTCCATGATGCCAACAAATATACCAACAGACTTATCATGCTTGGGTCTTTAGAAATGACTCCATTAGTTAAAATACTGGCTTCCTGTAAGAGAACTATATTAGTAATTCTCTTATTTAATCTTTTTGCTCGCTCCAGCCCTTCCCTCTCCTGCAATTAGAGGGAATTCTCTGCTTGCATAAAGCACCCGCAAGCCCTGCACTTTGATTGCATGCCTGACCCCTTGGATCTCGCACTGAAAGCTATCACGATAGAAATTCTGTTGGGAACTTCCCAGCTTTATCCAGGTTTCACCACATTACTATATACCTACAATAGTATTTATCTAGAAAGGAAACTCAGATGAGTTATATAAAGATAATTTGTATTTTTTCTTGTTATTTGTATACTTAAATTATGAATAATATTTCAAAAAAAGAAAGAATAAGAGGTGTTTTTTTTGGTGCTATCGTCGCTGATGCGCTTTGTCTTGGAAGTCATTATGAATATGATGCTCAAAAAATATATAAAGCTTATGACAATAAACCTATAGAAAAATACATGTCCCCAGGAGAGATGATGGGTGGCCAAACACATGGCATTGGCTGGGGAGAGCGTAACTACCATCCGGGTAAAAAGGCAGGTGGGACAACTGATTATGGAGACTACAACATCCTGGTTTTAGAGTATTTGGCATCTATTTCAGATGCCCCAAAACCTTTTAATGTAACAAACATGATTCCTCACTGGATGAAGCGCCTTGAAAACGGCTGGGGCTCTTGGATATGCACTATGACTAGAGAGACTTATGGACAAGTAAGACAGGGGGTACCTGTTGAACATCTTGGTGGAGTTTCTAACGCGATGGCAATACGCCATGCAGCAACACATGCATATTACGACACAGAAGATGAGGTAGTAGACGCTGCAAGAAAAAGCATGTTTACACATAGAGATGTTCATGCACTAGGCGGGGGCGAGTTTTTTGCTCGCGTCACCCACCGTGTAATTAACGGTGAGACTCCATCTAATGCAGTTGAGTCTGCTGCTTTAGAAATGGAAGGTTTTTTTCAGGATAAAGTTGCTCAAGCAATTGCAAAAGCAAAAGAAGCTTCAGATGAAAATTCAGCACTTTTTCAGGAGAAATTTTCTGATGACCTTGCAATTACAAGCATGGCAAAATTATGGGACGTAGGTCGCTCAGAACCGATAAAAGTAGGCAAAGCAAGTCCTACTGAGGGAACTCTTCCTGGGGCTGTCTACTTCATACTGAAATACGAAAATGAAGAGGATGGACTAAAAAAAGCACTACAAGCAAACACGATGGTCGGTGGGGACAATGCTTCAAGAGGAATTGCTATTGGTATGGTTCTTGGCGCATACAAAGGCGTAAATGCAATTCCATTAGAGTGGAAAGAGACACTGGATGAGTGGGATTATTGTGAAGAGATGCTAAACAAGCTTCCATTACTTAAATAAACAACTCCACCTTTTTTCGTAGCTCCGACGCAGCTAAATAAATAACGCCACCTGCAATGGCTATACCAAAAATAGTGGCTATTGTCTTAAATAAATTCTTTTTTGTAGCATTAACGAAATTCTTTATCATGCGATAACTGCTGTAATACATTGCCATAATTATTCCAAGCAATACTATCGAGTATCCTATATCTTCCATGCTATTAACCTCCTCTCTTATTTCTTCTTTGATGATTAATCAAATTTAATTTTGATAATTGCCTTTCTTATTGTTTGGGGATCATAAGGTTTTTTCCCTCCCCTCTTATACAAGCCAACACCTGCTAGTGAGGCAGCAACCTTTATACATAAAATGCTTCTTTTGGTTAGCAAGGTCGGATCATCCTTAACTAATTTTCTGGCAAAGTATCGTGCAGATATGTGCCAAGGCAGCTTTGATTCCGGATCACTATCTCTAGGTATAAGCCATAAATCTTTATTAGGTTTATCTTTAATCTTTTCTTTTGTAGTGACTGGGGTTTTTAATTCTTTAGGAATATCCCACTTTATACTTAATGCCCACTCGGGAAAACCTCCTAGATAAATCTCGGAATCAATATCTCTATGGTTTATTGAAAGAACGCGGATACCTTCAGTACTGCGGATATTTTCATTATTGAAAGCTATTTTGGTCAGCAATCTACAGCGCTTATCAAAATCATCCTTTTCCTTAATAGTTCGGAATGAACTCGGATAAAACTGCCATCCATCACATTCCATAGACCCAGTCATCTTGTCTGGGTCAATATCCAGTGATAAAGCACATGCCTGCCAGATTGTGACAGTAGGCATATTCAACCAAAAATTCCAATTAACTTCCCAATCAACATTACTCATTTATCTAGCATTCGAGATAAGGGTTATTAATAGCAGTTTTTTCATTTGTTATCCTGTCCTTTTGGGATGCGCAGAAAGCCACGAATAATATATCCTGTTGCATAAGTAAAGCCCCAAATAATCATTAGTGGTACAACGATCGCGCCAAACATCGAATACCAGTCGTCTGCAGTATCGGAAATGCCCTTAGTAAATAACACGGATAAAATAACCACAGCACATACAATTAACCATAATCCAATTGCAATCTTAGAAGCTCTACGCCCCCCTTTAAATATATTCATTGCCATTACATATTCCCTTCATAATTTTACATAATCATATACCTACAATGGCATTTGTCTATAAAGGAACCTCCGATGACTGGGTTTGACTTAGCATCGGACAACAAAAAGCCCTTATGCGTTAATTCATAAGGGCTTTTTGTATTTTATAGTGCTTGGTAAAACACTAAATTGGTGGAGGCGGCGGGAATCGAACCCGCGTCCGCAAATCCTCTACAATCAGATCTACATACTTAGCCATGCTATTTAATTTAACCTGAAAACCGTCAACAGGCGAACTGAGGTCAGGCGAGTCACCTATTAGTTAACACTATGCAAAGTGACCCTACAAAGTGCGATCCTCGCTAATGGCTCCACTGTCTGTTGCCAGACCCGACGTTGAGGCCCATCGGTGCGGAGTCTAACCGGATTAAGCGGCTAGAGCGTAACTATCTTCGTTTGCAATTATTGCTTTTTCCAGATGTATTTACGAGGTAGCTGGTCCTCGGTATGCCCTAAATTGCTTTTAAACCCACGTCGAAGCCAGGTCGCCCCCGGATTCTATGTCTACGGTTATTTGATATCTTTATTTCTTAATAGTTCAACCGCCAACCCAATGATTCTAACAGGTTTAGATATGTCTGAGTAAATCTTGAGGATTTTCAATAAGATGTTTAGCACCCCACGATTCCGGAGCCACACCACAGTTACCAAGATAACCGTACATAGCAACAATCGGTTCGATGCCCGCTGCCAGACTTGCTTCTACATCCCTGATGTCATCACCTAAGTAGACACACTCGGTCGGGGCAACATTTAATATATTGATTGCTGCCAGAAGTGGTTCGGGGTGCGGCTTAAAGTGAGCCGTATCTCCCCCACAGATTACACAGTTGGTACGGGTAGTTAATCCAAGCTGATCTAAAAGCGGATCTGTAAATCTCCTGGCCTTATTAGTAACAATACCCCAGAGCAAATTACGGGACTCTATCTCTTCCAATAATTCAGTAACCCCTGGAAATAATATAGTATCCTCGCACAGGCGCTCTTCGTAGAAATTTAAGAATTCAGTGCACATCTCTTCATAGTCAGGATCACCCGGCTTAATCTGAAATCCCAACCCTAACAATCCACGTGCACCGGATGAAGCCTCAGTCCGGACCAGATCAATCGGAAGACTCGACATGCCACGATCCATACGCTGCCGATTCAAGGCATTACCCAGATCGGGCGCGGTATCAGCAATCGTACCGTCAAAATCAAAGAGAATCGCTTTTATCATAAAAGAAATGACGAACTAGGAATTAAACAGGAAAAGTTAACTTTTGTGCTCAAAAAACAGAGTTGCTATATCTCCGTAAATATTAGGCGCGATACACCATAATATAATTCACACTCGAATCCTTCACTAATGAGTAAATTTTGGTGAAAGGATTATAGGTCATGCCCGTCATGGCCTCCATATCTAACCCGCTGCCTCGTGCCATACGTGCGAGCTCAGAAGGTTTAATGAATTTTATGTAATCGTGCGTACCACGTGGTAACAGGTTTAATACATACTCTGCACCGACTACTGCCATCAGATATGACTTCGGATTACGGTTTAGCGTAGAAAAGAAGGCCCATCCACCCGGTTTGGTCAGTTTCGCACAGGAGCGCACGATACTTTCCGGATCCGGTACATGTTCCAGCATCTCCATGCAGGTCACAATGTCATAATGATGAGGTTGCTCTTTTGCCAGATCTTCTACCGCAACTTGACGATAGTCCACTTTGTTACCCGACTCTAATAAGTGCAATTTTGCAATTTTAAGAGGCTTATCCCCCAGATCAATTCCTGTCACATTAGCTCCGCGCTCTGCCATACTCTCTGACAGGATTCCTCCGCCGCAACCAACATCAAGCACTTCCTTACCGGAGAGTCCTGACAGCTCATCAATGTAGTTTAAGCGTAGCGGATTAATTTCATGCAGGGGCTTAAATTCACTGTTAGGGTCCCACCAGTTATGTGCGAGCTGGTTGAATTTTTCCAGCTCAGCTGGGTCTGCATTTACTTTATTTTCTAATGTGTTATCCATTTTTCTTAATTTTAATTCTATCTTCCCAGAAGAGAGCTTTTGCTAAAATTTCTTGCTCATTCAAGGTTGTTAGTTTTCCTTCATTTACGAGTATTTTACCATCTACCCAGACATGACTCACGTGCTCCCGTCCGGCCGAATAAACAAGATGAGAAACTGGATCATAACAGGGAGAAAGCTCCGGCCCTGAAAAATCAACCGCAGTAATGTCTGCCATTTTACCTTTCACCAGCGACCCAATACGATCACCTAGTCCCAACGCCTTTGCACTATTAAGGGTGGCCATTTGTAAAGCTTGATATGCTGGCAATTCTTCTGCCCTTTTACTTTGCCCTTTTGCAAGCAAAGCTGCAAGCCGCATTTCTTCAAACATATCTAGTCTATTGTTACTAGCCGCACCGTCAGTTCCCAATCCTACATTAACGCCCTGCTTCAAGAGAGCAGAAACTGGCGAGAATCCGTTAGCAAGCTTCAGGTCCGAGGATGGGCAGTGTGCAACGCTACAGCCTTGATTTCCTGTCAATTCAATCTCTTCCTCAGTCAGGTGGATCATGTTGACTCCGATAAGACCCGGCGATAACAACCCCAACTGATGCAAACGTGCGATGGGACGCATACCGAAATTTTCCAGACTATGCCTGATTTCCGCTTCGGTCTCATGCAGATGGATATGTACGGGCAGATCAAGCTGCTCTGCATAAGTCAGAATGCTGGTTAGAGCCTTATCGCTTACCGTATAGGGCGCGTGTGGCGCGAAACAAAAGGATAGTAGCGGATGATGACGGTATTCATCCCTCATCGCCAAGCCTTTGGCTAAATAATCTTCCGCATCACTTGCATAAGCGGTGGGAAAATCAATTGTAAGCATACCAATCGCCCCCCGCATCCCTGAAGCTAAGGCAGCCTTTGCAGATTCTTCCGGGAAAAAATACATATCATTAAAACAGGTAGTGCCCCCTTTCAACATCTCAGCACAGGCAAGCTTCGTTCCATCCAATACAAAATCTGCATTCACATGCTTAATCTCTGCCGGCCAAATATGATCGTTCAGCCATTCCATTAACGGTAGACCATCAGCTAGCCCGCGCATCAGCGTCATGGCCGCATGAGTATGAAGGTTGATTAACCCCGGAATAAGAACGTGCTGAGGCAAAACAATATGTTCTGCAGGAGAAAATTGCAGGCTAATCTCAGAAGCTGGCAGGATTGCCTGAATCACGCCTTTATCAATAGCAATGGCATGATTTTCAAGCACTAAGCCATAAGGCTCTGCCGGAATTATCCAGCGGGCCTCGATTACCGTATCAATTTGAGTGCTGTCCATTCTTTACATAAATTTAATTTAGATCTGGGTTTTCCTGTAACACCCAGAGACAAGAATCAGTACCTTTCCACATCACATTATTACACAACTTAATTTTGTATTGTTCATGGCACTTTATTTCCTAATTTATAACAAATTAGCCACCTTTTTTAGGCTCTAGCTGACAGATTATTCAGGTGACTTAAACAGGCTTAATATGGTAGAATTACAGTGTCTTATATAGCCTTATTTAGCAGCCTTATCTAGCGCACTATTAATATCCTAACTTACTGTTTCTAATAGAGAAATACAATAATGGATCAATTCGCAAAAGAAACCATCCCCGTCAGTCTTGAAGAGGAGATGCGTCGCTCCTATCTCGATTATGCTATGAGCGTTATCGTAGGACGTGCGCTACCGGATGCACGTGACGGCTTAAAGCCTGTTCACCGGCGTGCACTGCTCGCAATGCACGAGCTCTCGAATGACTGGAATCGTCCCTACAAAAAATCTGCGCGTATTGTCGGTGACATTATTGGTAAATACCATCCCCATGGTGATACGGCGGCTTATGACACCATAGTTCGTATGGCGCAGGACTTCTCCTTGCGTTATACCTTGGTACACGGTCAGGGTAACTTTGGTTCTATTGATGGTGATAATGCTGCAGCGATGCGTTATACCGAAATACGCATGTCGCGAATTGCCCATGAATTACTAGCGGATATTGAAAAAGAAACGGTAGACTTTGTTCCAAATTATGATGGTTCTGAAAAAGAACCAGTGGTCTTTCCAGCAAGAATTCCTAACCTACTGATTAACGGTTCTTCCGGCATTGCAGTAGGCATGGCAACAAATATTCCTCCGCACAATCTGAACGAGGTAGTGGAAGCCTGCCTGGCATTACTTCAAAACCCAGATCTCAGCATAGATGAACTCATTGAATACATACCGGCGCCGGACTTTCCGACTGCGGGCATTATTTATGGGGTTGTAGGAGTCAAGGCCGGTTATCAGACAGGACGTGGACGTGTGGTAATGCGTGCCCGTACACATTTTGAAGATCTGGAAAAGGGTAACCGCCAGAGTATTATTGTTGATGAACTCCCCTATCAGGTAAATAAAGCAAACCTTCTGATCCGTATCAGTGAATTGGTTCGTGATAAAAAGATTGAAGGGATCTCTGATTTGCGGGATGAATCAGATAAATCCGGCATGCGCATGGTAATCGAATTAAAACGCGGTGAGATGCCTGAAGTAATACTAAATAATCTATATAAAGAAACGCAATTACAGGATACTTTTGGTATGAACATGGTTGCCCTGCTAAACGGGCGACCGCTAGTACTTAATCTGAAGCAGATGCTGGAAGCATTTTTGAGTCACCGTCGTGAAGTAGTAACACGACGCACCAAATTTGAATTGAAAAAAGCACGTGAACGTGGCCACCTACTGGAAGGATTAGCTGTTGCGCTTTCCAATGTTGACGAAGTCATCGCATTAATCAAAGAGGCTCCTACTCCAGCAGTTGCTAAAAAAGCGTTGATGACAAAAATCTGGCGGTCAAAACTGGTAGAGGAAATGCTCGCCCGTAGTTCCGTTAAAGCTGACGAATTTCGTCCTGATGGACTGGCTCCAGAATTTGGTTTATCCGGAGAAGGTTATCGTTTATCCGGTTCACAGGCTCAGGCAATTCTAGAGCTGCGCTTACAACGCCTCACTGGGTTGGAGCAAGATAAGGTCGTGTCTGAATACAAAGATATAATGGAAAAGATTGCCACCCTCCTTAATATCCTTGCCCATGCAGAACTAATCACAAAAATTATTGCTGATGAACTGGCTGCCATTAAAAAACAGTTCGGGGATGAGCGCCGCAGTGAGATTGTGATCGACACGCAAGACTTGAGCATGGAAGATCTTATAACGCCAGAAGACGTGGTCGTAACGCTGTCCCATACCGGCTATATTAAATCGCAGCCACTGCAAGATTATCAGGCTCAGAAACGCGGCGGGCGAGGTAAACAGGCGACTAAAACAAAAGAAGAAGATTTCATTGACAACATGTTTATCGTCAATACGCACGATTACATACTCTGCTTTTCAAATCGAGGACGGGTCTACTGGATTAAGGTGTATAACGTGCCACAGGGTGGACGCGGTTCACGCGGCAAACCAATTGTTAACTTATTAAAATTGGGAGAAGGAGAAAAAATAAACGCCATTCTCCCAGTCAAAGAGTTTGATGAAAATCGTTTTGTCTTCATGGCCACTTCTATGGGTACCGTGAAGAAAATTTCACTGTCCAGATTTTCCCGTCCGCGTGTAGGCGGCATCATTGCATTATCTTTGGATGATGAAGACTATCTGATCGGTGTCGCGATTACAGAAGGAAAACATGATGTGATGTTGTTCTCTGACGGTGGCAAGGCCATGCGATTTGATGAAAATGATGTTCGTCCAATGGGTCGTAGCGCACGTGGTGTCCGTGGAATGAAATTAAATTCTGGGCAGACCGTTATCTCGCTACTGGTTGCTGAGGATGAAGAATTGTCGGTACTGACAGCAACTGAAAACGGGTTCGGCAAACGTACTCCAATCAGTGAATATGCGCGCCATCGCAGAGGCACCCAGGGCATGATCTCGATCCGGACAAGTGAACGAAACGGTAAAGTGGTCACTGCAAGACTCGTGAAACAATTGGACGAAATCATGCTGATCTCCAACAAGGGCGTACTGACTCGTACCCGTGTTAAAGAAATTCGCAAGATGGCTCGTGCCACACAGGGAGTCAAGCTCATGAATCTGGATGTGGGCACCAAACTCGTTGGGCTAGAAATAGTAGATGGGACTGATGAGGACTAACAATTAATTTACAAAATGTATATTAAAAATACATTTAACAGACGGAGTGCTTTCTGACCGTGGAAAGAATATTTAACTTCAGTGCAGGCCCCGCAGTGTTACCTGCTGAAGTGCTCAAACAAGCACGTAATGAAATTCTCAACTGGCATGACAGCGGTATGTCAATCATGGAAATGAGCCACCGTGGTAGGGAATTTACCTCTGTTGTCCAAAAAGCTGAAGCTGACCTTCGCGAACTAGCGAGTATCCCTGACAACTATAAAGTACTGTTCCTCTCCGGTGGTGCTACCGGCCAGTTTTCCATGGTGCCAATGAATTTGCTGCGCAAAAAAAAGAACGCCGACTACATCAACACTGGAATATGGTCTAAGAAGGCTATAAAAGAAGCACAAAGATATTGCCATGTAAATATTGCTGCTTCATCAGAAGATTCCGGTTATACCCATGCTCCGACCCAGGACCAGTGGACACCGGATCAGAATGCAGCTTACGTACATTACACCCCTAATGAAACTATCGGTGGTGTGGAATTTAACTGGATACCGGACCTAACCTATTCAGAAAATAATATTCCACTTGTAGCCGACATGTCTTCCAGTATTCTGTCACGACCGCTGGATATCAACAAATACGGCCTGATTTATGCCGGGGCTCAGAAGAACATGGGCCCTGCAGGACTGACTATTGTCATTGTGCGTGAAGACTTATTGGGCGAAACCGTTCAGAACACACCGAGTGTATTTGATTATAAAATTCATGCTGACAGTTCTTCCATGTATAACACCCCCCCGACTTATGCAATCTACATTACCGGGTTAGTGTTTGAATGGTTAAAGAAAAAAGGAGGCCTGGCAGAGATTGAAAAAATAAATATTTCCAAGGCCAATTTATTATATGACTTAATTGACACAACAGATTTTTATCACTGCTCGGTAGTAAAATCTGACCGTTCACGTATGAACGTACCTTTCACACTAAAGAATGCCGATTTAAATGCTGAGTTTTTAAAACAGGCACAAGACCGTGGTTTGATAAACCTAAAAGGGCACCGTGCAGTAGGTGGAATGCGTGCTTCCATATATAACGCCATGCCGATTGAAGGTGTTCTTACCCTAGTCAGTTTTATGAAAGAATTTGCCGGCGATCATGCCTGAACGTTCACATAAAACTTTCCGGGTGCATACACTCAATCAGATCTCTGCAAAGGGCCTAGATCTATTTTCAAAGAATCGTTATGCCATTGGGGGAGATGTTACTGAATCAGATGCAATCTTGGTGCGTTCTCACAATATGCTCGGAATGGATATCCCTAAGAATGTCTTGGCAATCGGAAGAGCCGGAGCTGGAACTAACAATGTTCCAGTACAAGATATGAATGTACGCGGAATTCCAGTTTTTAATGCTCCCGGTGCAAATGCAAATGCGGTGAAGGAGCTTGTATTGTCAGGCATGTTACTGGCAGCACGAAATCTAATTCCTGCTATACATTTTGCTGAGAATCTGAAGGGTAGCAACAGCACACTTCACAAACTCGCGGAAGAAGGAAAAAAACAGTTCTCCGGAATAGAATTACCAGGCCGTACATTAGGGGTCATCGGCCTGGGCGCGATAGGAAGACTTGTTGCAGATGCATCTATCGGACTTGGTATGCGGGTAACCGGTTACGATCCTGAGATTACTGTAGATGCTGCATGGAATCTTTCCTCGGAAGTAAAAAAAGCACTGAATATTGAAAATTTGCTGCAACACAGCGACTTCGTCACCCTACACGTTCCTTTGCTTGACGCAACACGTCACCTGATTAATGATAAGCAGGTTAGAAATATGAAAAAAGGGACAATCCTGCTTAATTTTTCCCGTGATGGTATTGTTGATGAAGATGCAGTTTTAAAAGGAATCGAATCTGGGAAAATAAAATACTACGTTTGCGATTTTCCCAGTCAAAAACTTCAGCACCATCCGGCAGTAATTACAATGCCTCATTTGGGGGCCTCTACTCTAGAAGCAGAGGAGAACTGCTCGATAATGGTGGTAAAGCAGCTTATTGATTATCTGGAGAACGGAAATATCACTAATACTGTCAATTTTCCAAATTTAACGGTAGAAAGAGAATCTCCCTATAGGATGGCAGTGGCTAATTCTAATATGCCTAATATGTTGGGACAAATTTCTACTAGCATGGCAAATGCAGGGCTTAATATTCGTAATATGGGCAATAAATCCCGTGGTGAAATGGCCTATACTTTAGTGGATGTAGATAGTCCTGTTCCACAGAAAGCAATAGAGAAACTTGAGCTAATTCCCGGTGTTCTGATGGTAAGATATTTACCTATACTGGCTGACTGATTTTTATAGACAAGGAACTAATTTTTAATGGCTGATCAACTTAATAAAATGCGTAACGAGATAGATGCGATTGATAACGAGCTGCTCAGACTTGTCAATACGCGTGCTGATCTTGCGAAGCAGATCGGACAGGCTAAAAAACAAGGTGAAATCTATCGCCCTGACCGGGAAGCACAGGTTCTAGACCGACTACAAAAACTTAATGCAGGGCCACTCTCTCCAAAGCATGTCACCCAGTTATTCACAGAAATTATGTCATTGTGCCGCTCCATGGAAAAGCCTATGAGTGTGACCTATCTTGGTCCGAAAGGGACATTTTCAGAAGAAGCTGCGCTAACTCGTTTTGGTAAATCAGTAACAGCAGTACCATGCGAATCAATAGACGAGGTATTCCATAAAGTCGAATCCGGTATGGCAAGTTATGGAATAGTACCTGTAGAAAACTCTAATGAAGGTGTAGTTGGAAAAACATTAGATTTATTATTACAAACCTCATTGAAAGTTTGCGGAGAGGTTTTATTGCCTATACATCAATGCTTACTTGCTCTACATACCGACCCCGGGCAAATAGAAAAAATCTACTCTCACCCTCAGTCACTGGCGCAATGCCATGATTGGTTAAATGCAAATTTTCCTCTCCCACAAGTAAAACGGGTTGTTGCCGCAAGCAATGCTCATGCAGCGATGATTGCTGCCGATGATAAGAGCGTTGCCGCTATCGCCAGCAAAAAAGCTGCCGAAGTATACAAATTATCTGTATATGCTGAAAATATTGAAGATGACCCCAGAAATACTACCCGCTTCCTAGTAATTGGTACCCAAGATGTTGCTCCATCTGGTAATGACAAGACATCATTAGCTATGTCATCCAGGAATCGTCCTGGTGCAATACATGAGTTGTTATCACCTCTTGCACAGTATGGCGTAAGTATGAGTCATTTAGAATCCCGCCCTTCCCGTTCTGATCTGTGGGAATATGTTTTTTTTGCAGATATCAGAGGTCATCAGCAAGATGAAAAAATCTCAAAGGCACTAGACGAAATACGGGAAAAAGCAACATTCCTGAAGGTATTAGGGTCTTACCCTTCGGCATAACTATATTTTATATGTCAGATAAAAACGTAACTGTGTTGTTTTCTGTTTATTATTTTTTTAGTATCTGATTTTCTACTCTTAATGGTACCGGCTCTATGAATCTGTGTGATCTCGCCCCTGAATATATGCACTCTATTGCACCCTATCAACCGGGAAAGCCTATTTCCGAGCTGGCACGAGAAATAGGGCTTGATGAATCTTCCATTATAAAACTTGCATCGAATGAAAACCCGCTCGGGACTAGTCCTCTAGCAATGGAAGCAATGGAAAAAGCACTGAATGAGGTGATGCTTTACCCTGATGGCAATGGCTTTGAATTAAAAAATGCATTATCTGAAAAATATGTTGTAAACAGTGACCAGATCGTACTCGGAAACGGATCAAATGATGTGCTAGAGTTGGCGGCCCGGGTATTTCTGAAGCCAGGAACTTCCGCAGTTTTTTCTCAGCATGCTTTTGCCGTTTACCCTCTTGTGACCCAAGCCGCAGGCGCAACTGGAATAGTGGTTCCTGCTAAAGATTATGGTCACGATATCGATGCAATGCTGAATGCTATAACACCTGAAACTCGTATAGTCTTTATTGCTAACCCTAATAATCCAACTGGCACATTTTTGCCGGCACCAGATATCCTAAGATTCTTAGAGCATGTTCCACGCGATGTACTGGTAATACTGGATGAGGCTTACAATGAATATCTTCCTGATGTATCAAGAGTCGACACTATTAAGTGGTTAGATATTTTTCCAAATCTGCTTATTACCCGTACTTTTTCTAAAATTTATGGAATGGCGGGTATCCGTATCGGATTCGGACTTGCACATGCCGAGCTCTCCGGGTTAATGAATCGGATACGCCAGCCGTTTAATGTTAATAGTATCGGGCTCGCTGGAGCTTTAGCGGCAATAAATGACACAGAATTTGTTAAACGTTCCTATGCTCTTAATCAGGCAGGAATGCTTCAGATAACCACTGGCCTGCGCCAGCTTGGCTTGACCTATATTCCGTCCTATGGAAATTACCTGAGTTTCAGGGTGGAAAA
>Ga0308016_10000925_pt1 | contig 14687 bp, 16 predicted proteins | sample Neamet233_FD_203129 | JGI IMG/M metagenome (GOLD analysis project Ga0308016, IMG submission 203129) | Marine microbial communities from water near the shore, Antarctic Ocean - #233 | ecosystem: Environmental > Aquatic > Marine > Unclassified | place: Southern Ocean | collected 2014-07-28
CAGCTGAAATACGAAATAAACTTGCTGTTAGACTTGGAGAGTTTACTGGTCGAACAATTAAAGCTGATAGTGAATTGATTATTTGTCCAGGGACTCAAGGTGCATTGTTTTTAGCACTTGGCGCTACAGTCACTGTTGGAATTAAAGTTGCTGTAGTTGAACCAGACTATTTTGCCAACCGAAAACTTGTTAAATTTTTTGGAGGAGAAGTAGTACCAATCCCTTTGAACTACCAAAATTCTAAATTTAATAATGGTCCAGATCTTAACCGAATTGAAGACGCCTTTAAAAATAAAACAAAGGTATTAGTCTTTTCAACACCCAATAATCCAACTGGTCTTGTCTATTCAGAAAACACTATTAATAAAATAGCAAATCTAGCAGCAACATACGACGTTACTGTAATAGTAGATCAACTGTATTCTAGAATGTTATATAGTAAGGAGGTCTATACTCACCTTCGATCTTGTGATGTTCAGCCTAAAAATCTTATTACTATTATGGGGCCTTCAAAAACTGAATCTCTTAGTGGATTCCGCCTTGGAGTAGCATTTGGTACACCAAAGTTGATTGAAAGAATGGAAAGTCTTCAAGCAATCGTCTCTTTAAGGGCTGCTGGGTACAGTCAAGCTGCTCTTGATACTTGGTTCGTAGAACCTTCAGGGTGGATGGAAAACCGCATTCAACAGCACGAGTCAATTAGAGACAAATTACTAGAAATTTTTAAGACTGCAAATCTCTACACTGCAAGTCCACAGGCTGGTAGCTACCTTTTTCCTCAGTTACCTTCTCTAAAAGTAGACTTATATACTTTTGTGCGCTTACTACGTTATCAAGCAAATGTGATAGTTACACCAGGATCAGAATTTGACCCTGCCTGTATCGACAGTATCCGACTAAACTTTTCTCAGAACCAACACAAGGCTGTTTCAGCAGCAAAACGAATCGTAAAAATGGTTGAAATTTATAAAATATGAACAAAAACATAGAACAACCAATTCCACAAGGAAAATACTTGTCAGCTGTTAGGCATTCAGATTTAGTATATACATCAGGAATGACACCTCGAAAAGCAGGAAGCCTTATCTATTCAGGAAAAATTAGAGTTTTAGATCCAATAGAATCGTACAGAGATGCTGTACGTTTAGCAACATTAAATGCAATAAATGCTGCAGAAGCTTGTTTAATTGAAGATGAGAGAATATCTGTAATCCTTCAACTCAATGTCTTTTTGAATGCTCAAGATGGATTTACTGAACATGCTAAAGTTGCAGATTACGCATCTGATTTACTTGTTGAAAACTTTGGGGATAATTGCATAGGAAGTCGTGCTGCGATTGGAGTTGCCTCGTTGCCTTCAAACGCAACAATTGAAATAACATTGGTTGCAAAAATATCCTAGCAGTTGTTTTTAAAGAAAGGAAATGAATAAGATTTTAATAAATAACCAGAATAGTAATTCAAAACTATTTATTGATTTTGTCTAGTTTCTTTTTAATTTTTTTAATTGCGTTCTGTATTGAGTTTTCAGGCTCTATTATATTATCCTCTCCCCAAAAATTTAAATCTTGAAACCCTACTTTTGAATCTGTTAAAATAATAGAAGGATTAATTAATTCTTTTCTTTTAGGATAGTCTAAAGTTCTATTTTCAATCCAATCGGTAATAGCCATCTCAGTAGATAAAGAATAGGTGGTATTAAATATTTTCCTATCCCAATTTACTTTAAAATCAACAGATAGATTACTGTAACTATAAAACCATCTTCCGTTTCTTTGAGCATAATCTACTCTGTAGACCGCTTTTGTTGGCCATACATTTACCCCTTTAGGTTTTTTCTTTACAAATAATTCAGAAGCTTTTTTTCTATCAGACACGTTCAAAGAATACGTTGCGCTTAATAAAATTTTATTTTCGCCATCTATAAATAACTCTCCATAATAAAAAGGTTCAATAACATTTTCTTTCTGTTTAAATCTAATTACATAAACAGGCCTATTATTAATTTTAGAAGTTCTGTGAACTGAAAAGGAATAATTTGACATAAAAAATGAAGGAATAAAATAATTAGGGTATTTAATTATGTCCTGAAATAAAGTATTGAATGGACCTCCAGAAAGTTTAAGAGCTACTGTATCTAGCCTTGAATAATCGGTGTCCTTCCTTATTTTTAAAATTTTAATTCCATCTTTCTTAGAGGATGATTCATAGGAAGACTTGTAGATATTTACAACTGCTTCTGAAAGGGACACATTTCTTCTTTTTCTTTTTATTGTTTCTCTATAAAAAGCCGTCATAATAGTATTTTCTTCTAAATAGTTTTTGTCTGAGTTAGATAAAGTTTCTCTAACTAATCCTTCCACATCTTTTGGAATACTCAACACCATTTCAGAAAGAGGAGTGACAAAAACATTTAAAGAAATAGTTTTTTTATTTTCAAATGATTTTAAATCAATTATTCTAGTTTTAAATCCGATAAACGATACCTTGACTTTAGATAAGGAATGTGATTTAGGTATTTTAATTTTAAAAGCCCCCTTGCTATTGCTAATAGTACTGATATTAGATCCTAAGACATTTAAATTTGCAAAGATTAAAGGTTCCTTGTTTTCTGCATTGATTATTTTTCCCGAAAATTCTATAAAATCAGATTGCGCATTACAAATACCACTACCTAGAAAAAGGATCAATAAAAATTGTGCTATTATATTTCTTGTTATCATTAGTATAAATATAAACATCGGTAATCTCTTTCACAAAATGATTGTCATTTAAATCAAATGATATATTCGGATTAGGGAGACTAAAAAAACTCTACTAACAAAACACCATCAGAAGCTAAGGAGTTAATAAATAAATTAGCTTTTAATGAGGAGCAATTTAGAGAGAATTGATAAAGTATGAAGCTCATCAGAAAATGCAAATAAGCACCTGTTTTATCCGTACAGTAAATTTATACTCTTATTTGTAGACAAATGAGGAGATTCTCTTAGGCTATTAACAATGAGCGAAGAATGAACAATAAGTAGATGGTGAAATAGTATTTTAGTAAAACAGGATTAATACTGTTTATCTAATCTATTTGGTTGTTGTGAGAACCATCACAAAATCCATTAGGGTTTTGTGTATTTCCACATCCACATTTAGGTTTATCTGACATAATTATTATTTTAATTCAAATATAATGGTAAGACACTTTAGAATGAAACTATATAATGAAACTAGATTTTAAAAAAAGTATAAGTTCGAGAGTAAATAAAAACTGCTTTTGGTTTCTTTGAATTAACATTCATTTCTTTCTTCATAAATCTCAATTTTTATTATTCGCCTTTATATACGATGCAATTTCTCCTACTGGCGCGGTCCATATTTTGTTTGTGGGATTTTTAATGTAGTCCAATAGTTCTTCTAACATCTCTATGTTGGTCAAGTAATCTGTTTTTATCTCTTTGTGTCCTATTTCATGCCCTCCCAATATTAGCCACTTGCCTTGTTCCCTTGCATGTTCAATCTGACTCTTGATGCTTTTAAAATCTTTATTATCCATTATGACACACGATAGCCTAGCAAAATCAAGATCAAGATCATTGGACGATATGTCCGCAAAAGTTCTTCCTGTGGAAAATAGTTTGCGTACAACAGGAACATAACTTTTGATCTTTTTATCTCGCCCTAGATATGTATTCCCGCAAGGGTAGGCAAATTCGGTAGGTGTAACACCCAATAATTTTTCAATTTCTACATTAGCCTTAATCAATTCTTTCCGCATCCGATTTAACGAATAATCTTCAATAGCGTTATCTCTGGACCATGGGTAGCTTTCTGAACATGGGTGTAATAAGGAATGATTACCTATTTCATGACCATTCAATACTGCTGATTTCCAACCCTCCAACTCTCTTTCAACAGAGGAAGGAACAACATAAAAAGTAGCTTTTACCTCATATTTATCTAAAATCGGTGTACCTACTAAAACTTGGCTATCTCGAGCGTCGTCCCATGTGAGACTTATAGCCATTGTATTTCCATCTGGCCATTGAATTGCTTTGTTTTCTTGATCAATTAAATTCGCCGATAAAGATATTGTGCATAATAGTAGAATTAGTTTTTTCATTTTGCTTTTAGTTTGTTTAAAGGTTATTGCTTAACACCATCTACATAGTTTCGTGTGTAATCTAATTCTCCTGACTCATAATAATACTTCCATTCTCCTTGTCTTACATCATCTACATAGTTTGTTATGGATTTTAATCCCCCTGACTCATAATAATACTTCCATTCTCCTTGTCTTAAACCATCTACATAGTTTGTTATGGATTCTAATTCTCCTGACTCATAATAATACTTCCATTCTCCTTGTCTTAAACCATCTACATAGTTTGTTATGAATTTTAATCCCCCTGACTCATAATAATACTTACTTTCTCCTTGTGTTAAACCATCCACATAGTTTAATGTGTAGTTTAATGCTCCTGACTTATGAAATCCTTTTTCTTCTCCCTGTTTTAAATCATCTACAAAGCTTACTGTAATTTTTAATTCTCCTGACTTCCAGTATGCATTTTTTTCTCCTTCTCTAAAATTATCTACATAGTTTACAGTAGATACTAATTCTCCTGACTTCCAATATGTATTTTCTTCTCCTTCTCTTAAACCATCTACATAGTTTATAGTATATCTTAATTCTCCTGAATAATAAAATGATTTCCACTCTCCTTGTGCTAAACCATCTACATAGTTTGCTGTAGATTTTAATTCTCCTGAATAATAAAATAGCTTTTCTAAACCTTGTTTAACACCATCAACATAGTTTACTGTAACTTTTAATTCTCCTGACTCATAATATGTATTATGTTCTCCATTTTTTACTTGCCCAAAAGAAACAAGTGGAACAAACAGTAATAGTAGAAGGAGTTTTTTCATTTTTCTTTTTTCTTTTTTTTTAAATCTTTGAATAGCTCTCGGATGGACATAGATCTAAACAGGTTCTCAGCATCTTTCCAAAGGTGTTTATATTTAAGAGCAGATAAAAAGCCAAAACCAATTATACCCAAAAGAAAAAAGATAGGTTCCCAAGCATTAAATAACCATCCAGCAGATAGTATAGAAACAACCAGGATAATTATATTTTGTTTTTTCATTTTTTCTTTCTTTGAATGAAACCTATTACACAACCTAGCAGTGCAAATGAACTACCCAACAAGGTAATCCCAAGTCCAAGGAGACCAGTATCATCAATAAGAATACCTCCAATGAAAGTAACAATCAATCCAGGACTAATTAAATATTCTGGATTCAGTTTTAATAATTTTTTAATAATAAGTTATTTTACTCTAATATACTTAAAGTCAGTAGGAAATGAAAGTTGGGAAGCGATACTACGACAAAATAGGTACTAGAAATAACACAAATTTTCTTAAAAAGACACTAAAAAGACATTTGAATTTGAAAAGATGTGAGAAAGTAAGCTAGTTTCTTGAGAGCCAACGACGAGATTTGAACTCGTGACCTTTTCCTTACCAAGGAAACGCTCTACCCCTGAGCTACATCGGCAAAAAATATTTGAGCGAGAGACCGGGTTCGAACCGGCGACCATCAGCTTGGAAGGCTGAAGCTCTACCAACTGAGCTACTCTCGCTTAAATTATGTGGGGAGAACAGGATTCGAACCTGTGAAGTTAAAAACAGCAGATTTACAGTCTGCCCTCGTTGGCCGCTTGAGTATCTCCCCGATATTTTAAAGAACATATAAGAGCCGATAGAGGGACTCGAACCCACGACCTGCTGATTACAAATCAGCTGCTCTAGCCAGCTGAGCTACATCGGCTTATTCCACTTTTAAATGGTTGGCAAATGTATAGATTTATTTTTTTTGAATCAAAAGAAAAATAGTGAATTTTTAAAAAAAATATATATTATCAATTATTTTTTTCTCTTGGATGATTGTTCTTGTAGTCACTGATGATTTTAGGAAGCTTAATTTTGGTATAAATTTGCGTTGAAGCCAAGCTAGAATGTCCTAATATTTCTTTTATACTATTTATATCTGCACCATTATTTAATAAATGAGTAGCAAATGAATGCCTTAAAACATGTGGACTTGCTTTTACTTTAGTAGATACTTTGGAAAAGTATTTTTTTACTAACCTATAGACTAAAGACGGTCCAATTTTATTTCCTTTAGATGTTACAAAGACATTATCTACATTATAAGAAATATTTGATCTAAAGATAAAATAGTCCTCCATTCTTTTTACTAGAGAAGGTAACATTGGGACTAACCTCTCCTTGTTTCTTTTTCCAAGAACTTTAATCATATTCTCCTTCAAAAAAACATCATTCATTTTCATACCGATTAACTCGTCTCGTCTAATACCTGTAGAATATAACGTATCTATTATCAAAAGATCTCTTTTTCCTTCAAAGTCATTTTCAAACACATCAATAACTTTAAAAACTTCATCTTCAGAAAATGGAATTATGATTTTCTTTTGAGTCTTTAATCTTTTATGATTTTTCGTGGGAGATTCGGAGATTTTTTCGATTTTAATTAAAAAATCATAATATTTATTGATCGAAGAAATTTTTCTATTAATAGTTAAGGAAGAAAGGTTTAAATCTGATAGTCTAATCACCCAACTTCTAATTATAGAATATTTTACAATTGAAACATCTTTAATGTTATGCTCAGATTCACAAAACAAACAAAAAGTCTGAATATCATTTTTATATGCTAAAATAGTATTGTTTGAAAATTTTTTTTCTTTAGATAAATAATCAAAGAAATTTGATAGATACATTAAGTAGATCTTAGCTTTTGATAAAGTTAAGAACTTTTAGGGAGAATAAATTCAGAGAAATATTAGATATTTTCTTGATCTCTTAAGCCCTGAACGTAAGCAGCTTTTTTGATCTTATCTCTATTTCTTACTGATGGCTTAATAAAAGCTTGTCTGGATCTAAGGCTTTTCATAGCGCCAGTTCTATCGAACTTACGTTTGAATCTCTTAAGAGCTCTGTCTATGTTTTCGCCTTCTTTAACTGGAATAATTAACATATATAATTTTAAATAGGTGGCAAATATAGAAACATTTTTTATTCCTCAGAAATTATTTTTTAAAATTTCTAATTTTTATGTTATTGTGAAATAAAATTTAAATATTATTTGATTGCTTTTAAATACTTTGCAAGTTCTTTTTTGACAACAGGGAACAAGAAAAATAAGCCAACCATATTTGGAAATACCATTGCAAAAATCATTGCATCTGAAAATGCCCAAATAGAATTCATACTTGCCGCTGAACCTAAAACGCAAAAAGAACAAAATAAAAGTTTGTATGTTAAATCAGCAGATTTTCCTCTTCCAAATAAATATTTCCAGGATTGTAATCCGTAGTAAGACCAAGATATCATTGTAGAAATTGCAAATAAAACAACAGCTAGAGTTAAAAATACATTAGAAAATGGAATAAACTCAGCGAATGCTTGCGAAGTTATTCCTGCTCCTTCAAATGGCATACCATCAATCATCACTACACCACCTTCTCCGCCATATTCAAAGTATCCCCCAAAATTAAATATTATAATAACTAAGGCAGTCATTGTGCAAATAACAACTGTATCAATAAAAGGTTCTAATAAGGCTACTAAACCTTCAGAAGCAGAATATTTTGTTTTAACAGCTGAATGAGCAATAGAAGCAGAACCTGCTCCAGCCTCATTTGAGAAAGCAGCTCTTTGAAAACCTACCATTAAAACTCCAATTACTCCTCCCACACCCATTGCGGTTGGATTAAAAGCTTCAGAAATAATTAAACTAATTGCATTGTCAATTAATGAAAAATTAACTAATAATATATACATACAAGCAAAGACATAAAGAACAGCCATAAAAGGAACTATTTTTTCGGTAACAGATGCAATTCTTTTGATTCCTCCAATTATAATTATTCCAACTAAAATCGCCATTACTAGACCAATAATTGCACCTGCACTAGAACTTTCCAGACCTAACAACTGTTTGATAACAACTGCAGCTTGGTTAGACTGTGCAGCATTTCCCCCTCCAAAAGAGCCTCCAATACAACAGATAGCAAATATTACAGCTGTAATTTTACCTAATGTTTCAAATCCTTTTTCTTTTAAACCTCTACTTAAATAGTACATTGGACCACCATAAACAACACCATTTTCATCAACATCTCTATATTGTACACCTAGTGTACATTCTACAAATTTGGTAGACATACCAATAAGCCCACATATAACCATCCAAAATGTAGCTCCAGGACCCCCTAATGCGATTGCTAAAGCAACACCTGCAATATTTCCATTTCCAACAGTCCCAGAAACTGCTGTCGCTAGAGCTTGAAAATGAGAAACTTCACCATCTTCAGATTTATCATCACTTTTATCAACATCATCATACTTACCTCTAACTACATTAATTGCTGTTAAAAAATATTTAATATTTGGGAATCCAAAATAAATAGTAAAAAATAAAGCACTACCAACAAGCAAGAGAATAACAAAAGGATATCCCAACACTTGAAAAAACACTATTGAGCTAAAAAAATCAGAAATTGGAGCAAAAGCTTCATCAATTCTTTGATCTATCCCTTTCTCTTGCGAAAAAGAAATAAAAGAAGAAAAAACTAAAATTAAGCTGAGGAATATTTTTTTCATTAAAATAGTTTGATAGATTAATCAACAAGATGCAAATAATTAACAATAATTCAAATGTTTTTTTTACAAATCAAAAACCGAAGATCTCTTTGTGGAAATTAAATCTTTGATTTTCAGCCAGAAAGCTAAAATTAAATAAAAAACGAATCCAATTCCAATTCCAAAAAAACTACTGTATATAAAAAAAATTCTTACATTTTTTGCTTTTATCCCCATCCATTCAGCTAACCTTGAACAAACAGAAAAGCCATGCCTTTCAAAAAAGTATCTAATATCTAACATTTTACATCTACTTAATTATTTCACCTTGCCAATCTAAGATCCCTCCTTCTAAATTATAAACACTCTGATAACCCATCTGCTTCATTATTTCGCAAGCTTGAAAGCTTCTAGCACCTGACCTACAATAAACATGAATAAAATCAGATTTTGAAAGGCCTTTAATACCCTCTAAAAAACTATGAGAATCGTATATATTCAAATTAATGGATTCTTTTATATATCCACTGTCAAATTCTTCTGGTGTTCTAACGTCTAGAATCTTACTATTCTTTGAATTTTCGATTGATTCAGTCCATTTTTTTTCATCTAAATTCATAATTCAGTATTTTATTATTCAAATATATATAGGAATTGTTTTAAATAATAAATAAATTTTATTTAATTGTTTGTAAACTATAAATATGATTTATACATTTGAAGTATGTTAAAAAAAGTAAAATTAAATTTTTGGTGGCAATGCATATCATCTGATATACTGCGATAATCCAAAATAAATTATATATATAAATTTAAGGCTTGTCTCGCGACAGGCCTTTTTTGATTAAATAAACCAAAAAATTGTATAAAATATCGACATCTGAAAAAAAAATACTAGTGGACACATTAACTCCAGTAAGTATTTATTTAAAAATTAGAGATAAATACTCAAATTCTCTATTATTAGAAAGTAGTGATTATGGCGTTAACGATAATAGCTACGCATATATTTGTTTTAATCCTATAGCCGAAATTTATGTAGAGAATAATTTTATTATAAAATCCTTTCCTGATGGAAATAAAGAAAAACTCGAAATTAATGAGAATATTAATGTTGTTAATGAAATAGATAAATTCTTTAAATTATTCAAATGCCAAAAGAATGATAAAAAATTTTTGAACAATGGTGTGTTTGGATATATGAATTATGATTCAGTTAAGCACTTTGAAGATATCGACTTAAGTTCAAAAGAAAGTGATATTAAAATTCCTGAAATATATTATGCTTTTTATTCTAATATAATCGTAATAAATGCCTTCAACAATCAGGCTATTTTATTTCATCACAGTTTCAATAAACCAAGCAACTTAGAAGTTATATTGGAACATATAAATTCTAATAAGTCTGCTAAATATCCTTTTTTAAAGTCTGGAGATTTAAATTCAAACATGAATGATCAAGAGTTTATTGATCTTGTGAAAAAAGGAATTAAACACTGCTACAGAGGAGATGTTTTTCAAATAGTACTTTCAAGAAGATTTTCTCAAAAATTTGAAGGTGACGAGTTTAATTTATATAGAGCATTGAGATCCGTAAACCCCTCACCCTATCTTTTTTATTTTGATTATGGTAGTTATAAAATTTTCGGAAGTTCACCAGAAGCACAATTAGTAGTTAAAGAAAATAAAGCAGAGATTCATCCAATTGCAGGAACTTTTATAAGAACTGGTGATGATGAAAAAGATGCAATTAAAGCAAAAAAACTTTCTGAAGATATTAAAGAAAATAGCGAACATATGATGCTTGTGGATCTTGCTAGAAATGATTTAAGCAGAAATGGAAATAAAGTTAAAGTTGAAAAAGATCGTGAGGTTCAATTTTATTCACATGTTATACACTTAGTATCCAAAGTTACCGCTATCAAAAAAAATAATTCATCAACTTTTCAAATTGCAGCTGACACTTTTCCAGCTGGAACTTTGTCAGGTGCTCCCAAACACAGAGCAATGCAATTAATCTCTAAATATGAAAACTGTAATAGATCATTTTATGGAGGAGCTATTGGATTCATGGATTTTGAAGGAAATTTTAATCACGCCATAATAATTCGATCTTTTTTAAGTAAAAATCATGAACTAATATTTCAGGCAGGTGCCGGGGTAGTTTCTAAGTCCGATCCTGAAAATGAATTACAAGAAATATACAACAAACTTGGTGCTTTAAATAAAGCATTAGAAATGGCTGAAACCATATAGTTATGAAGATAATAGTTATAGACAATTACGATTCTTTTACTTACAATCTAGTTCATTATTTAGAAGAATTAAACTGTGAAGTAACAGTGAAAAGAAATGATCAACTTGCCCTGTCTGAAATTGAAAGTTTTGACAGAATAGTTCTTTCCCCAGGTCCTGGAATCCCTAAAGAAGCTGGTCTTCTAAAAAAAATTATTTCAAAATATTCATCAACAAAAAATATTTTAGGAGTCTGCTTGGGTCATCAGGCTATTGCCGAAGTTTTTGGAGGGCAATTAGAAAATTTAGAATCAGTATTTCATGGAGTTTCTTCAGATATAAATATCATAAAAACTGATCCATTATTTAAAGGTTTAAACAACCCTTTAAAAGTCGGCAGATATCATTCATGGGTCGTAAAAAACCCATTACCAGAATGTTTAGAAGTACTAGCTGTTGATGAAAACAAACAGATTATGGCTTTAAGACATAAAAAATTTAAAATAAGAGGTGTTCAGTTTCATCCAGAATCAATATTAACAGAGCAAGGAAAGTCTTTACTTAAAAACTGGTTAAATATAAATTAATGAAAGAGACTCTAAATAAATTGACTTTACATAAAACACTTTCTAGATTGGAAGCAAAAGAAATATTAATCAATATATCTAAAGGAGATTACAACAACAGTCAAGTAGCTTCATTTCTTACAGTATTTATGATTAGAGATATTACATTAAATGAGCTTGAAGGTTTTAAAGAGGCACTATTAGAGTTATGTATTTCCGTAGATTTAAGTGATTACAATACTATTGACTTGTGCGGAACGGGAGGAGACAATAAAGACACATTCAATATATCTACTTTATCGGCTTTTGTTACGGCGGGTGCTGGAATAAAGGTTGCAAAACACGGGAATTATGGTGTTTCGTCTTCATGTGGATCAAGTAACGTAATGGAAAATTTAGGGATAAAATTTTCAAATAATGAAGATTATTTAAGAAAATGTATTGAAAAAAGTGGTATTTGTATTTTACATGCTCCTTTATTTCATCCTGCAATGAAACACGTAGCTCCAATCAGAAAAGAATTGGGATTGAAAACTTTTTTTAATATGCTGGGTCCCTTAGTTAACCCTTCATTCCCTAAAAATCAAATTGTTGGAGTTTTTAGCCTAGAACTAGCTAGAGTTTATGCTTATTTATTTCAAAAAACTGATAAGAATTTCTCGATAATTCATTCTTTGGACGGCTATGATGAAATTTCTTTAACTGGAGGAGTGAAAATAATCTCAAATGGTTCTGAAGAAATATTATATCCAGAGGATTTTAAACTTAATAAATTAGAATCAAAATCAATAATAGGAGGTCGTTCAATAAAAGAATCAGCAGAAATCTTCATGAGTGTACTATCAAATCAAAGTACTGAATCACAAAAAAAAGTTGTAGTTGCTAATTCAGCATTAGCCATCTCTACATCAACAGGAGTTTCAATTGAAGAGGGAATTAGTAGAGCAAAAGAGTCACTGAATTCTAAAAACGCATTAAAAGCATTTAATACATTAAAAAAACTAAGTGAGTAATGACAATACTTGATCAAATTATCAAAACAAAAGAAATTGAATTACAATATTCTAAGGATAACACTTCGATTTTAGAATTAGAAAAATTACCCGTTTTTGAACGCTCTACATTTTCTTTATCTAATAGTGTAAAAAATAGTTTTCATGGAATTATAGCTGAACACAAAAGAAAATCTCCCTCTAAATCTATTATAAATGATTCCATTTCTATAAACCAAGTAATTGATGGATATAATAATGCTGGAGTTAGTGGTATTTCGGTTTTAACAGATAATAAATATTTTAAAGGATCTTTAGAAGATTTGTTAATAGCTAGGAACATGACAAAGATTCCTGTTTTAAGAAAAGAATTTATAATAGATGAATATCAGATAATTGAAGCTAAGGCCTATGGAGCGGATGCTATATTATTAATTGCTGCCTGTCTTTCTATTCAAAAAATAAAAAGCTTAAGTGAATGTGCTAAAAGCATTGGTTTAGAAGTGCTTATAGAAATCCACAATTTAGAAGAGTTAAATGGGTGCTTAATAGATTCGATAGACATAATTGGGGTGAATAATAGAAATTTAAAAACTTTTAAAGTCGATATACAAACTAGTAAAAACTTAATAAAATATATCCCCAGTGATTTTATAAAAATTTCTGAAAGTGGATTGTCTAATCCAATAGAATTAAAAGAATTAAAAGAATTTGGATTTGACGGATTTTTAATGGGAGAGAATTTCATGAAACATACAGATCCTGGTTTAGAAGCTTTAGAATTTATAAATAGATTAAAATGAAACTAAAAGTTTGTGGGATGAAATTTCCTGAAAATATTATAGAAATAGAGAGTTTAAAGCCTGACTTTATGGGATTTATATTTTGGGATAAATCTATTAGGTATTACAACAAGACTTCAATATCAATTTCAAGTGAAATAAACAGAGTTGGAGTTTTTGTAAATGAAAAAATTGAAGAAGTTTTAAAAAAAATAAAACAGTATAATTTAGACTTTGTACAGTTACATGGTGGAGAAAATGAAGATTATTGTAATGCAATAAAAGATCATTGTAAAATTATCAAAGTATTTAGTATTGGTAAAGGTTTTGAATTTAAAGACTCTAAACCTTTTGAGAACTTATGCCATTATTTTTTGTTTGATACTAAAACTAGCTCTTATGGCGGAAGTGGGAAAAAATTCGATTGGAATATTTTAAATAATTATGATTCTAAAAAACCGTTTTTTTTAAGCGGTGGAATTAGTCTTGACGATATTGATGAAATAAAAAAAATTTTCAACTCTAAACTTCCTTTGCTAGGAATTGATATAAATAGTCAATTTGAAAATAAATTATTAGAAAAAGATTGTAATAAAATTAAACTATTAATAAAAAACTTAAAAAATGTATAAATCGTATAATGTAGATAGCGAAGGTTATTATGGAGATTTTGGTGGGGCTTATATTCCTGAAATGATGTATTCTAATATTAATGAATTAAAATCTAAGTATCTTGAAATATCTTCACAACCTGATTTTATAAAAGAATTCGATGAGCTGCTAAAAAAATATGTAGGAAGACCAACTCCCTTATATTTTGCCAAAAGACTTTCAAAAGAATATAATACTAAAATTTATTTAAAAAGAGAAGATTTATGCCATACTGGAGCACACAAAATAAACAATACTATAGGTCAAATATTACTGGCCCAAAGACTAGGGAAAACTAGAATAATAGCTGAAACTGGTGCCGGTCAACACGGAGTAGCAACGGCTACAGTTTGTGCGTTAATGGGTATAAAGTGTATTATTTATATGGGTGAAGTAGATATAAAAAGACAAGCTCCTAATGTTGCGAGAATGAAAATGTTAGGTGCTGAGGTTAAGCCAGCTTGTTCTGGCAGTAAGACTCTAAAAGATGCAACTAATGAAGCAATTAGAGATTGGATAAACAATCCTGTTGATACTCACTATATTATCGGCTCAGTCGTTGGGCCTCATCCCTACCCAGACATGGTTGCAAGATTTCAATCGGTGATTGGTATTGAAGTAAAAGAACAACTATTAGAAGCTGAAGGAAAAGAAAACCCTGATTATGTTATCGCTTGCGTCGGCGGGGGGAGTAATGCCGCAGGTCTGTTTTATCCTTATCTAGATGATTTAAAAGTTAATATAATATGCGTAGAGGCAGCCGGAATGGGAATTAATACTGGAAAAAGTGCCGCTACA
>Ga0308016_10000931_pt1 | contig 14668 bp, 14 predicted proteins | sample Neamet233_FD_203129 | JGI IMG/M metagenome (GOLD analysis project Ga0308016, IMG submission 203129) | Marine microbial communities from water near the shore, Antarctic Ocean - #233 | ecosystem: Environmental > Aquatic > Marine > Unclassified | place: Southern Ocean | collected 2014-07-28
TAGAAAGACATTGTCATTGTCATGTACATCAACATGTAACTGACCCCATTCATTACGGAATACTGTATCTCTATTTATTTTCATACTAATCTCCAGTAAAAATCCCAGACTAATCGCCTAAGAAGTAGCTCGACTCAGACGAGTCTCGCTGCTTGATACTGCCAGCAAATATATACATATATTATTTGGACAGGCTAATAAAAAAGAGAGTGCCAAGTTAATGACACTCTCTATGTAAGTTAATTATTTAGCTGCGCGTTTCTTTGCTGCTGCAATTAACTGTTTCCTTTTATCTGAACTGACAGTACCTTTAGTAGCTGTCGGTGTCCATTCAGGATATGTTATCTTGAGTTGCTTAACAATGACATCGCGTGTATCTGACCATTCCTCGATATTCATTTCAGCCATCTCAATGTTATTACCTGCCTTATCAATAACATAATCAGATGGTTGTTCTGGATTGTTTCTGAACTCTGTATCTATATCACCCTCAAAGACTTTAATAGCTTTCTTTCTTTGCGATATCATATATTCACAATTCTTAACCATTCCCTCTACTAAAAATCTATTGACAAACTCACCTGTATTAGTAAGTAACTCAATAGAGTTAACACGTTGTGTGTTATTATTATTAGCTACTGCTTTTATTGCAGTATCTGTTGATGTTGTATTTTCTAATTGTTTCATAATAGTATTCCTTATAGTTTAAAAGTTTGCCCGAAGGCATGATGGTTCTAGTGCGCTGGATACCAGTGTCAACTCGCACTTCAGTTGACTAAAGGTATCCAGTGTGCTAAGGTTCTCATGACAAGTAGAACTTTTCAACTATAAGGTATACGGATGTCCTAGCTTCTTAGAATTTTCTATCATAGTATGTATTCTTCTTCCCACTAGTATAGTACAAACAACCACTATATAGTTTACTCTACTAGTTGCACTGAAGACCCAGCTTGCTGGCTGAAGTGACTGGTAGAGACTTAGGCGCGGTAGCTTTGTAATCGATAGATTACTGTGAACATCTTTGTTCGTGAGCATATAAGTGTATCGCGAGTTAGTCTATATGGTTTGTAGTATACGTTCCATATCTAATTATTTATTGTATACATATGTCTTCTATAGTTACTATCACACTCTCTTTTACATCAACTCTTGATGACTACTGTCAAACTATGGTCAACATCAGTTTACTAGCGATGCTCAAACTCCTACGGGGGGACCCGTGAGTCTAGTCCATACTATAATATAAACAATCACTTGTAGACGAGAGCTAATTCTGGACTATCGGGGTGTACAAAGTATTAGTTAATATTAGATTTGGTAATAAGAGTTGATAGAGGTTTACAAAGCAGGAAAAGTATGCTAAACTAAAACCTAGATTCGCTACTTAAGATACATACGTGAGCCTAGTACAACAAGCAGGTAGTCACTTGGATAATTTATTTAAATACTAACATACGTGTAACCTAAGTATGTTATACTTCAGTTTTCCTTAATGTATTAAGTTATGACTGAGCATGATAAAAGAAAGAATAATAAAGGTAATCCTAAGTTGTATAAAGGAATGGCTCCTTTAAATCCTGAAGGTAGACCTAAGGGTAGTATGAACAAATGGACTATTCTGTCCAGAGAACTTCTAACAGAACGAGGACCTGAGATAGTACAGGTTATTATAGACAGAGCTTTAAAAGGTGACGTTCACTGTTTAAAGATGTGTATAGATAGAATCGTTCCTCAAACCAAAGCTGTTGAAATTAACCATAGAAAACATGAAGGTGGTGTAATTATCAATGTTGGTACTACAGAACAAATCGTAGAACAAGCCAAAAAAACTAAACCAAAGCAGGTACGTAGTAAATCTGAGGATGCAGTATTAGCAGAAGTAGCAGATGAGCTTCCATAGTGATTTAGCCTTCGGTGAAGAAGGTGAGTATTTAGTATTAAAGAAGCTTCACTTTAAATATCCTAAAGCTTATAAAGTAGAAGGTTATTGTAAAGAGTGGGATATTTTTGTACCTGAGAAAGGTATAGGAGTAGAAGTTAAGAGTGATAGAGCTGCTCATAAAACAGGTAATGTAGTTATAGAGAATAAGTATGGGGATAAACCTTCAGGTATTGAGACAACTAAAGCAGCTTGGTGGGTGTATATTACTAAATGTAATCTCTACTGGATTAAACCAGAAGATATAAAAAAGTGTATTGAAGATAATAGTATAGAAGCTAGAGAATTTGCTCCTATAGCAGGAGACTTTAAAGGAAAGTCTTTGTATTTAATAAAAGAGAAGGTGTTTAAAAATTACGCTACTCGTTCAGAAAGGTTAAATGGCAGAGATTAATGTTGAGTTACACCCAGCTCAGTTAGAAATATTTAATTCTAAAGCAAGATTTAAGATAGTAGCTGCGGGTAGACGTTTTGGTAAGTCTAGACTAGCTGCTTGGATTCTTTTAATCAAAGCATTACAATCAGAAAGTAAAGATGTATTCTATGTAGGTCCTACGTTTCAACAATCCAAAGATATTATGTGGAGTATGTTGAAAGAGCTAGGAGCTGACGTTATAAAGGATGCCTACGAAAACACAGCTAGGCTTACTTTAATCAATGGTAGAAAGATATACCTTAAAGGCAGTGATAGACCAGATACTCTGAGGGGCGTAGGACTTGCTTATGTTGTGCTAGATGAGTACGCAAGTATGAAGCCTATTGTATGGGAACAGATATTAAGACCAACTCTAGCAGACGTTAGAGGTGAAGCTTTGTTTATAGGTACGCCTGCTGGTAAGAATCACTTCTATGATTTATATAAAGAAGCAGAAAAAGAAGAAGACTGGGAGTCTTTCTCATTTAACTCTAAAGATAATCCTTATATAGCTGCGGATGAGATAGATGCTGCTAGAAGGTCTATGTCTTCTATGGCATTTAGACAAGAATTTGAAGCAAGCTTTGAAACTTTCTCTGGTGGTATCTTTAAAGAGGAATGGTTTCATACAGGGAAAGAACCAGAAGAAGGACATTACGTTATAGCTGTAGACCCAGCAGGTTTTGAAGCTGTAGAAAAAGAAAGAGGACTAAAAGGTTCTAAATTAGATGAAACAGCTATAGCTATTGTAAAGATAGATAGAGATAAGTGGTGGGTTAAAGACATACTACATGGAAGATGGGGTATTAAAGAGACAGCAACTAAGATTCTTAAAGCTGCTGAGATATGTGAAGCAACAACTGTAGGTATAGAGACTGGTTCTTTAAAAAATGCTATTATGCCTTACCTAGAAGATGAGATGAGAAGTGAAAATAGGTTTGTACATATAGATGAACTACGACATGGTGGTAAAAAGAAGACAGAACGTATAACATGGTCACTACAAGGTAGGATGGAGCATGGACAAATAAGCTTTAATGAAGATAGAGAGTGGAAACACTTTACATCACAGATGTTAGACTTTCCTAATCACCTTTCACATGACGATTTACTGGATGCTCTTGCTTATATAGACCAAGTGTCCATAGCTGACTTCGCATACTCTATAGATATGGAAGATGATTGGGAACCTATGGACGATATAGCCGGATATTAGGTAATTTAACAAATACTTCTACGTAACTACCTAAAATGTGCTATACTCCGCAGCTATACCTACGTTAGTGGAGCTATTTCTATAGATGTTTGATGATAAAGAAACTAAATACCAAGCTTTAGCTGGATGGCTGTCTTATAGACTAGAAAGCTGGCGCTCTCATAGAGACCAAAACTATGTTAGGATGTGGGATGAGTATTATAGGCTTTGGCGTGGTATCTGGCTAGAACAAGACAAGACTCGTAGCTCTGAAAAGTCTAGAATCATAGCACCTGCACTACAACAAGCTGTAGAGTCTGCTGTAGCAGAGCTAGAGGAAGCAACATTTGGTCGTGGTAAGTGGTTTGATATTAAAGATGACGTACTTGACCAAGACCCTAGTGATGCGGAGTATGTACGTAACCTATTACAAGAAGATTTAGAAAAGACAGGCTGTAAAGATGCTATATGTGAAGTCTTTATCAATAGTGCTATCTATGGTACTGGTATTGGTAAGATAATAGTAGAGCAAAACATAGAGCGTTCACCTGCTGAAGTACCTATCGAAGGTACTGGTGCTACTACAAGACAATTAGTAGAGTATCCATCAATAGATATTAAGATAGAAGCAATATCTCCTAAAGAATTCCTTATCGACCCATCAGCTAATAGCATTAATGAAGCATTAGGTGTTGCGCATGAAGTAATTAAACCAAGATACCATGTAGTTGAAGGTATCTTATCAGGTGTATATAGAGATGTACCTCTTAATGGCAGTTACGATACTGTTAACTTTGGGTATGACCCGGAAATAAAACAAGCAGATGAATCAGACTCCGTTAAGATTACAGAGTACTGGGGTAAAGTACCTAAACGATTCCTTAAAGCTAGTGCTGACAAGGATGATTTCGAGTATACAAAGAAAGATGAGTTAGTAGAAGCAGTTGTTACTATTGTTAATGATGAGTACATACTTAGAGTAGAGCCTAACTTGTTTATTATGGAAGATAGACCTTTTATATCTTACCAACATGATTGTGTACCTAATAAGTTCTGGGGTAGAGGGATTTGTGAGAAGGGATACAACCCACAAAAAGCTTTAGATGCAGAAATGAGAGCTAGGATAGATTCATTAGCTTTAACAACTACGCCTATGATGGCTGCCGATGCTACAAGACTACCTAGAGGTGTTAAGTTTGAAGTAAGACCGGGTAAAACTGTACTTACTAATGGTTCTCCTAGAGATGCTATTATGCCTTTAGACATGGGAACAACAGACCCATCAACATTCCAACAAGTAGCTAGTTTACAGAACATGATACAGATGGGAACAGGTAGTGGTGATGCAACTACAGGTAATGATACAGCTAGTGGTATGTCTATGATGCAGTCAGCTGCTATTAAAAGACAAAAGCGTACATTAATGAATTTCCAAAACACATTCCTTGTACCTATGATACAAAAGTCTATGTGGAGAAAGATACAATTTGACGTAGATAGATACCCTGTTAATGATTACAAGTTTGTACCTTATTCTACTATGGGTATAATGGCAAAAGAATTAGAAATGCAACAGATGGTATCAATGTTACAATCTATACCTAAAGATTCACCAGCTTTTAATGTAATACTATTAGCAGTATTCCAAAACTCTAGTATTCATAACCGTGACCAGATTGTACAAGCACTTATGCAAGGTGAAGAAGTAGACCCTCAACAACAAGAGTTAGAGAACATAGGTACTGACTTACAAATACAACAAGCTCAAGCAGAAGTTCAAAAAACTTTAGCAGAAGCTGAAGAAGAGAAAGGAAGAGCAATGTTACATCAAGCTCAAGCTGCTATGACTATGCCTAATGAGATACAAGTTGAAGAATCAATCATTAAATTACAGAAAGATGCTTTAACATTAGATAAATTAAAAGCAGAGATAAGCAATCAACAGTCTGAGACTCAAAGAAACATACCTGAGATGGACCATCTTAAGTCTGAGACTATACTTAACTTAGCTAAAGCTAGAGAAGCTGGTGCTAAATCTGCAATCAATACAAGAATTCAATAAGTATGGCAAAAACTGACGAACAGTTTTTAAAAGATAGATTAGACATGTTTGAAACCGAAGGGTGGAAAGATTTAATGTTTGATATGAAAAGCACGGAAGGTATTGCAGAAGATATACGCAATATTGAAAGTGAACAAGACCTTTGGCACGCTAAGGGTCAGTTGCAAATACTAAGACAGTTAAGAAGTCTAGAAGATGCAACTAAACTAGCGGTAGAACAATCCTAGTCATAGGACTCTACCTAATATAACTTCATAACCCTAATAGGGCGGAGACCAAAATGAGTATAGTAGTAGAAGAAGCACCTTTAGGTGAAATACAGGTAACAGAAAATCAAGACGTAACAATAGAACAGGAAACTCAAGAGGATTTTATCCAAGCGGAAGCACAACTTGAAGCAGACCAACCCGAAGTTACAATTCCTGAGAAGTATGCTGGTAAATCATTAGAAGACGTTATTGAGATGCATCAAAATGCTGAAAGAGTATTAGGTAAACAAGGAATGGAAGTTGGAGAACAACGGAAACTCATTGAAAGTTTAATATCTACTCAACAACAAGCAACTAAAACTGCTCCACCGATAGAAGAAACAGTTCCCTTCGAGGACCAGTTTTATGCTGACCCTGCAAAAGCAGTTAACTCAGCTATAGAACAACATCCCGATGTAGTAGTGGCTAGACAGACTAGAGCCAAACAAAATCAAGCGTTACAGACAGCTCAGTTAGAGTCTGCTCACCCTGATTTTACGGAAATAGTCCAAGACCAAGACTTTAAGGATTGGATTTCAGGAAGCAAGATAAGACAGGAGCTATTCCGTACTGCTGATTCTTATGACTTTGATTCTGCTAATGAGTTGTTTTCTACATGGAAACAAATCAATATGGCAGGTACTACAGCTAAAGTAAAAGCTGAAGAAAAAGTTAAAAGAGAAAAAGTATTACGTCAAACTAGTTCTGAATCACGTTCTTCTGGAGATTCAGTAGGTGGAAAGAAGGTTTACCGTAGAGCTGATTTAATCAATCTACAGGTAACAGACCCTAGACGTTATGAAGCGCTGGCAGATGAAATTCAAGAAGCGTATACAGAAGGTAGGGTTAAATAATCATTTATAAAGGAGAAGTAAAATGGCATTAGGTTCTAATGGCGTAACGCTAGCAGTAGCGAATAACTTCATCCCCGAACTATGGTCGGATGAAGTTATCGGTGCTTATAAAACAAATCTTGTATTAGCTAATTTAGTAACCAAGTTATCTCATAAAGGTAAGAAAGGTGATTCAATTCACATTCCTGTACCTGCGAGAGGTAGTGCAAGTGTAAAATCTGCAAACACTCAAGTAACATTAAGTGCTGCAACTAACACTAAAATTACAGTCACTATTGACAAACATTATGAGTACTCAAAGTTAATTGAGGATATCGCAGAGGTCCAAGCACTCGCAAGTATGAGAAAATTCTATACTGATGATGCTGGATTTGCACTTGCTAAGCAGGTGGACTCTGATTTGTTTGCTTTAGCTGAAGGTTTTCAAGCTGGTACAGTTGGTGGTACGGGTGCAGCTATGTATGAAAAAGCATACATTGGTTCTACCGGTGCAGCTTTCTATACAGGTAACTCATCTAACGCAGCAGACATTACAGATGCAGGAATAAGAGCTATGCTTCTTTTACTTGATAATGCTGATGTACCTATGGACAATCGTTCAATGGTAGTTCCACCAATCGTTGTTAACGACATGTTAGGTCTATCTAGATTCACTGAGCAACAGTTCATTGGTTCTGGTGATGCAATTAAGACTGGTAAAATCGGACAAATCTACGGTGTAGATATTATGATTTCTACTTCTTGTCCTACTGCTACTAGTACAGATAGAGTCGGTATGATTATTCATAAAGATGCTTTAGTACTAGCAGAGCAAGTTGGTGTTCGTTCACAGACACAATACAAGCAAGAGTACTTAGGTGATTTGTTCACTTCAGATACTATCTACGGAGTTGCAGAACTACGTAATGATGCTGGTGTTGCGTTTGTTGTACCGGGTACATAAAGTTAGTTAGTTAGCCGTAACCCTTTCTTCGGAGAGGGTTATTACAAACTGATTATGTCATATTCAAAAGAAAGATATACTAGAAATAAAAATAAAGCTATTGAGTATCTTGGTGGTAAGTGCTGGAGATGTGAATTAACTTTTCATAATGATGTTTATGATATACACCACCTTAATCCTAAAACTAAAAAGTATGATTGGGGTGAATTAAAGAGAAGAAAGTGGTCAACTATACAAGAGGAATTAGACAAGTGTATTTTACTTTGTGCTAATTGTCATAGGTCCGCACATGTGGAGATGAGAGAATATGCCAATATACGATTATAAATGTAAGAATGAACATGTGTTTGAAGAAATGTGTTCTATGTCAGACAGGACAGTAAAAAAAGAATGTCCAGATTGTGGTGAGAAAGGAAGTTGGGTAATGGCAGTGCGTAGTACACAGCCTCATTTTGGTAATCAAGACACTCTTTGGAATATGAGAGAACGTAAACGAAACGGAAAGGATGATTTTAATGGACATATTTGAAGACACTTGCGCTCATCCCTCTACTGATAACTTAGAGATAGATAGATTCAAAGCTAAGATAAGAGAAATTTGGTCAAGGATGTTAGATGAAACTTATAGTGCAAACTATAAAGAAGATGACGAAGATACTCCTACTAGAGAAGAGTACATGACTCATAACGCACTTAAGTTTGCTGATGAGCCTGAAGAAGAAACAGAATTAGACTCATTAATGGACATGCTTGATGGACTTATGGATGAAGATGAAGAACTAGATAGTGTTCAATCAGAAGGTAAAGCACCTAAGTATGGAAGTAGTTCACTTAAATCAAATAAAGAAACAGGAAATATAGAAGCAACAGCTTATGAATATAAACACTCAAGTTCAAAAACTCCAAGCGACTCTCGTTCTGGAGGTAAAGGTGGCTCGTATGAGGGTACGCCATCTGGTGGAATCAGTAAGAAAAAAGATGATAAAGTTATTACAGAGTATCAACCTCTTATTGAGCAGCTTAAAGAAGAGATTAGGTCTTTAAAAGACAGACAGAAAATTGGTAGAAGAAAAATGAGGTTTAGACTTTAATGCCTAAGTTTAACTGGAAACAGAAAAAAACTATTGCTATGTACTTAAATAAAAGACAAGCATTAGAATCTTTTCAACCTACTAATACTTCTGAAATTGAAATATTAATGGAAAGTGGCAATTTCCTAGTAAGAGAAACCTCAACTGCTAACAATATTAAATACATTATTACGGAGTAAATATGTCTACAACTAAAGTATCAGCACTAGCAGCAAAAACAAATACAGCAGGTAGTGAGGAACTACTAATTAACGATGGTGGTACTTCTAAGAAAGTAACCATTACTAATGTCTTACCAGATGACTCAGTATTAAACAAACACATAGCAGCAGGAGTTGTAGGCACTACAGAGATAGCAGACAACGCAATTACTTCAGCTAAGATTGGAGTCGATGTTATTGTAGCAGCAGACTTAGCTAACAACTCTATTACAGTAGCCGAGTTATCAAACAACGCAGTAACAACAGCAAAGATTTTAGACGATAATGTAACAGCAGCCAAGTTAGCCAATTCAATTAATACTGATATAGCTACTGGCGTTACAGGTAACACAACAGCTAACGCAGCACTACCTAAAGCTGGTGGAGCTATGACAGGCGCTATAACAACTAACAGTACTTTCGATGGTGTTGACATAGCTACTAGAGATGGAGTATTAACTTCAACTACAGCTACCGCAGCAGCAGCTCTTCCAAAAGCTGGTGGGGCAATGACTGGAGCAATTACCACTAATAGTACATTTGATGGTAGAGACGTAGCTGCTGATGGCGTGTTAGCTACTAATGCAATGCCAAAATCGGGCGGAGCATTTACTGGAAACATTACCACCAATGGTTTAATTGATACGCGTGATGTTGCAGCAGATGGTGTTACAGCAGATGCAGCACTTCCAAAAGCCGGTGGTACTGTAACTGGCAATGTTATACACAATGATAATAACAAAGTGTTATTGGGTTCTGATTCTGATGCTGAAATTTACCACACAGGAAGTCAGTTAATTATTAAAGATACTTCAGCCGAAATGAAAATTCTTGCAACTAGAGTTCAATTTCAAAACGCTGCTGCAAATGAAAATATAGCTTCTTTTAATGCGGATGGAGCAGTAGAACTTTACCATAACTCTGGTAAAAAAATTGAAACAACTGCAATCGGAGTAACAGTAACAGGTTCTGCATTAGGCACAATGACTACAGACAATGATGGCTCGTTTGCTATGTCTGCTAGTAACAATTTTAAATGTACTCCTGCTGGTAACTTTGCTTTAACCTTTACAGCTATCGTTGCACAGTCTGGAAACATACTCTTTATTAATTCAGGTGGACACACCATATCAGCACACGCTAATACTAAAGTAGATGCTAACTTACTAGCAACTATATCTACTGCTGGTACATACCTACTGGCTTACTTCTCAGATGGTACTAATGTATATATGACTAACTCGGCAGCTTACGCTTAATGTCTTTAATTAATTCAACAGCAATACCTAGTGGTGCTTCTGCCTACGAGTTAGAGCAGAGTCTTAGGTTTGAGGGATTAGGTTCTGCCTCTCGTTTATCAAAAACTCCTGCTGGTAATGGCAATCGCAGACTTTGGACACAGTCTTTTTGGTTAAAACGAAGTAGTATATCAACTCGTGATATGCTTCAAGGTGCTTATACTAATGACAATTTAACGTATGCTCTTAGCTTTAGCACAGATGGATATATATCTTGGTATGATTATAACTCTGGTTATAACTATCAATTAATAACAAATCAAGTATTTAGAGACCCTAGTGCTTGGTACAATATTGTTCTTGTGCTAGACACAGCACAGGGAACTGCATCTAATAGATGTAAAATGTATGTAAATGGTACTCAAATAACCAGCTTTTCAACTGCTAATTACCCAAGTCAAAACTTTGATGGTCTTTGGAATACTGGCGGAGTAATTCACGCTCTTGGAACAGAAGGTTCAAATGTTCGTTTAGAATATGACGGCTATATGTCAGAAACACACTTCATAGATGGCACTGCATTAACTCCTAGTTCATTCGGAGAAACAGGTGACTACGGAGAGTGGAAGCCTAAAAAGTATTCAGGCACTTATGGTACTAATGGATTTTATTTACCATACAAACAAGACTATACAGTAGAAGGTTTTAGTACAGTTACTTGGAAAGGTAACAGTACAAATAATAGATACCTTGGAGGAGTTGGCTTTAATTCAGACTTAATTTGGACAAAAGCAAGAAATGCAGGTTATAGTCCTTCTGTTTACGATTCAGTCAGAGGTTATGGAAGTATACATAATTTAGTAACTGCTTCAACTGAAGCTGAAAATGGAGGTAATCAAGTTTATGGTGGTATTGCTTCAAGTTCAGCAGATGGTTTTACAACATTTGTAGGAAGTGATGGTGGAAACCCTTATGCTAATCACAATGAAGATGGTAAAACTTATGTAGCTTGGAACTGGGATATGAGTAACCCAGCTTCTAATGTAGGAAATACAGCTATTCAGTTTGATAACTCTGATGATAGTATTGATTTTGAATTAGGTACTGCTTTAGGTACTGGTAACTTTACTATTGAGTATTGGACTTATATTGATTCTTTACAAAACTATGATACTCTTTTCTCTACTACAAGAGGAAGCACAGGATTTAATGTTGGTACTGATGCAGATGGTAAAGCAGTTTGGTATAGAGGTAGTAGACTTTTAGAATCTGCTAGTGGAACTTATGTAGTTGGTAATTGGTATCACACAGCTTATGTTAGAAACGGAACAACATTAAAAGTTTATGTCAATGGCGTAGAAAAAGATAGCACTACTGATAGTAATAATTATTCCGAACTTACTTCTTCAATAGGTAGTTTAGATAGTGGAGGTGAATTTGGTGGTATTAAATTAGACGCATTTAGAATTTCTAATGTTGCTAGATATACCTCAAATAACTTTGAATCGCCACTAGCAAGATTTACTTCTGACAGTAATACTTTGTGTTTAATAAACTCACCAACAAATGTAGGTGGAACTATTGTAGATAGTAGTTCAGCAAATTTATCTTTATCCCTTACAGGAACTTCAGTTGATGCTTCTTCAGTAGGAAAACCAGCTTATCCAAATACGGATGGAAGTATTACTTCTCTTGTCAGAGCAAATACAGCTTATGGGCAGAGTGTAGTTTCTTATACTGGTACTGGAAGTGCTGGTGCTACGGTTGGACACGGTCTTTCATCTGCTCCTGAACTAATAATTGTTAAAGGAAGAAATAGGGTAGAAGATTGGGGAGTTGGACACACATCTCTTGGTTGGACTAAATTTATAAGATTAAATACAACAGCAGCAGCAGCAACTGCTACTAGTCTTTGGAATGATACTGCTCCATCAAATACTCTTGTTACTTTAGGGGATTCAGGAATAGCAAATAATAGTTCTTCAACAACTATGATTATGTACTGTTTCCATAGTGTAACTGGGTATAGTAAGTTTGGAAGTTATAGTGGTTCAGGTAATGCAAATAATTCTGTAACTGGGTTAGGTTTTAGCCCAGCTTGGATAATGATTAAAAGAACAGATGCCGCTGACCAATGGTTAATAGTCGATAACACAAGAACCCCTTCTGGTGATACTGAAGGTGATAATTTATACGCTGAGTCTAGTGCTGCTGAAGGTGGTGGAAATTCTACAGCAATACAATTTGACAGCAACGGTTTTACTGTCAAAGGTACAGACACTATGATTAACGCCTCTGGTGGTACTTACATCTATATGGCTTTCGCTGACAAACGAGAGTACGCATACTGGCTAGACCAAAGTGGTAACAACAATGACTGGACTTCTAATAACCTAACAGAGTCAGACATAATGGTTGATAGTCCTACGAATAACTTTTGTACAATGAATCCTCTTTTTAGAGGTGCTGCTAATACAGGTGATTCTGATTCTGCACATACACTAAGTGAAGGCAATTTAAAAATGAGAGCAGCGGGTAATAAGATGCTTGGCACAACAATAATTCCTACAAGTGGTAAATGGTATGCTGAATTTTATGTCAATGCTCAAAGCACATATGGACCTGTTTTTGGTTGGGTTAATAATGAATACACATATACAGATTTAAGTACAAGAGCTGGACTTTGGAAAGTATACAGCAGAGGTGCTGGCGACCAATTAATCTTATATCCTGAAACTGCTTCTTCTGTTACTTTAGCAAGTGCAGCTTTGCATAATGGGGATATTATTCAGTTTGCTTGGGATTGTGCTTCAGGTAAGGCTTGGATAGGTCGCAATAATACTTGGTATAACGCTTCTTTAGGAACAACTGGAAATCCAGCAACAGGTGCTAACCCTACAATTACGACAACAGTTGCAAAGATTACAAATGACTTTACTCCTTACATTGCAAGTTCTGATGACAATTCAACGGTAACTTTAAACTTTGGACAAGACTCTTCATTTGCTGGTAACAAGACAGCACAAGGTAATCAAGATGGTAATGACATTGGTGACTTTCATTACACACCTCCTACAGGCTTCTTAGCTTTATGTACATCTAACTTACCTGCTGTAGCTGTTGTACCTAGTGAGCATTTTGCAGTACAAACAAGAACAGGTTTTGGCTCAAGTGGGGGTTCATTAACTACTAATTTTGCAGTTGATTTTCTTTGGGAAAAACAAAGAAATTATTCAAGCGACCATAATTTATGGGATGCAGTTAGAGGTAGACCGCTTTATTTATCTTCAAATACTACAGATGTTGACCGTAGTGGTACTTGGCTTACATCATTTAACAGTAACGGTGTAACTTTTGGGAGTAATGATTACGATTCAGGAACTAATCTTGTGGACTGGATGTGGAAAGCAAACGGTAGTGGCTCATCTAATACTGATGGCTCTATAAACACAACTAAGACATCTGCTAATGTAGATGCTGGGTTTAGTATTATGACATACACAGGAACAGGAAGCAATGCTACTATCGGACATGGTTTAAGTAAAACGCCAGAGATGTGGGTGGTAAAACCTAGAACAAACGTTTCTGATAATCAATGGTTTGTTTGTCATAAAGGTCTTGCATCTGATTATGCAACAGACTTTATTCATTTTGATAGTACAGGTGCTGTACAAGATAATGCATTAATGTGGAACGATACTCCTCCAACATCTACTGTTATAAACCTAGGTTCTAAACCAGGAACAAATGGTAGTGGTGGTTCATTCGTTGCATATGCTTGGCACTCTGTTGATGGCTACTCGGCTGTCGGCTCTTACAAAGGAAATGGGGTAAACCTTAATGGACCATTTGTTTATACAGGGTTTAGACCAGCTTATGTGATGATTAAACGAACTGACTCTGCTGACCCGTGGGTTATATTTGATAGTGCAAGAGAGCCAGAGAATGAAGATGATGGACAAGATTTATCATTAAAAGCAAATGATACTGCTGTAGAAGCAGCTTATGGAAATATAGACTTTTTATCAAATGGCTTTAAAGTTATGATTAATGCTGGATATATGAACAACAGTGGTAGTAACTACATTTACTTAGCATTTGCAGAAACACCTTTTAAATATTCTAACGCAAGATAACGGAGATACATATGTGGTATTTTAATTCAGAAACAATCAAACACCCTAAGACTATGGTGATAAGTGATGTCACATATCCCAAGACAATCTTTAGAGATAGTACAACACTCACCTCATTAGGGATTAAACCTATGAGAATAGTAACTGTTGATAGTCGTTACTACTGGGATGGTGCTTATAGCGTAGATGCTAGTGGTGCTGAAGTGGTAGGAACTTATGCTGGTACAGCTAGAGATGTAGCTACGCTTAAAGCTGGTATGTTATCTAAGGCTAATGCACACGCTGCTGGTTTACACGCTGTAATAGATTGGTATTGGTCAAGAGCAGCTAAAGGAGGTACAGCAGTA
>Ga0308016_10000932_pt1 | contig 14668 bp, 12 predicted proteins | sample Neamet233_FD_203129 | JGI IMG/M metagenome (GOLD analysis project Ga0308016, IMG submission 203129) | Marine microbial communities from water near the shore, Antarctic Ocean - #233 | ecosystem: Environmental > Aquatic > Marine > Unclassified | place: Southern Ocean | collected 2014-07-28
TTGGGGTTTCGACATTGGCGGCAATGGCTGGGGAAACAATGAACTTCAGTATTACACAAATAGAAATGCCTACCTAAAAGATGGCATGTTGGTCATCAGAGCTCAGCAAGAGTCCTATAGTGGCAAAAACTACACATCCGCTCGCTTAAAAACTCAGGGAAAGCAAAACTTTCAGTATGGGCGTATCGATATTCGAGCTCGAATGCCTGAAGGGCAAGGAATATGGCCCGCCCTTTGGATGCTAGGTAAAAACTTTAATGAAGTGAGCTGGCCCTATTGTGGTGAAATTGACATCATGGAAATGGTAGGCGGTGGCAGCGGTAAAGATAACCAGGTACTTGGCACCGCTCATTGGAATGTTGGTGGTCTGAACGCATCCTACTCACCGACCTACTTTGGTAGCACAAAGTTGATGTCTGAAAACCTAGCAAATAACTTCCACGTTTATAGTATTGTTTGGGACAGTAACAAAATTAAGTGGTATATCGATGATGTGCAGTATCACATTATGTCGATAGATAACTCGGCATCTCTAGAAGCATTCCAAAAAGAGTTTTTCTTCATCTTCAATATCGCCGTAGGCGGCAACTTGCCAGGAAGTCCAAATACATCAACTGTATTTCCTCAACGTCTGTTAGTTGATTACGTTAGGGTCTTCCAAGATGAGAATGGCAATACGGGCGGCCAATCTGGATCTACTTATCCTGTCCCAGGATTAATAGAAGCGGAAGACTATTCCGATATGTCAGGCATACAATTAGAAACAACCACAGATACAGGTGGCGGGTCTAATATTGGCTATGTAGATACTGGTGACTGGGTAGAATTTTCTCTTGACGTAGCTGATGAGGGGAGTTATTTGATCGAATATAGAGTAGCCAGCGATGTCGGTAGCGCTGGATTCCAAGTGCTCATTGATGGGACTCAAATAGATACACAAACCGTTGAAGATACCGGTGGCTGGCAATCGTGGATAACCAACTCAGCAACTGTGAACTTAACTGCGGGTGAACAGACATTACGATTAAATGCTATTGGTAATGAGTGGAATTTAAATTGGATAAAATTTAGCACTCAATAAGGTACTTAAATAATGGCCCACTTTAGACAGATTATTAAAAAGACATTTGCTGTCTTACTACTATGTTCTCTGATGCTTGTGGGAAATACAGCGACTCTTGATACCCCCTCGCCTGTTGATAAGAGTAAATGGTTCCATCAAACAGTCCTTCCCAATGGAAATAGTTGGCATAATCAGGAGCAGCAACATTACACGAATCGCTTAGAAAACGCCTATGTCAGCAATGGCCTACTAAAAATAAAAGCTAAGAAAGAATCCTTTAAAGATCAAGGCGTGGTTAAACAATACACGTCTGCTCGGCTAAATTCTAAATTCGCATTTACCTATGGTCGTGTAGAAGTGCGAGCGAAAATGCCTAGAGGAAAGGGAACATGGCCCGCCATTTGGATGTTGCCAAAAAATATTAACGACCGTGGAGCCTACTTTCAATCTCTAGGGTTTGGTGAATTATCTTGGCCTGACTGCGGTGAAATTGACATCATAGAGCATTGGGGTAACAACCAAAACTACGCTCAAAGTGCAATCCACACCAGATCAAGTCACGGAGATACGGTTAATCTAGGTGGGCAGTATGTGCCAACCGTATCGTCTCAATTTCATGTTTACAGCTTAGATTGGACTGCTGATAAATTAGTTTTTGAAGTTGATGGAAAACACCATTACACCTACAACCCAGCAACAAAAGATAATGCCACTTGGCCCTTTGATAGCCCACAATATCTGCTACTGAACTTTGCCATTGAAAATGGTATTGACCCTGACTTTACAGAAGACACCTTTACTATCGATCATGTTCGCATCTATGACCAGGCGGGTACATTAATCTTCTTTGATGAGTTCGACTAAATCGACCGGTTAATGTCTAACAATATTTTTAAGGGTTCAATCGCCTGGGTAATTGGTCGCCCAATAACGAGGAAGTCACTGCCCATAGCCACCGCATCTGCTGGCGTCACAATTCTTCGCTGGTCATCTGCGGCGTTGCCTTCTAGGCGAATGCCTGGCGTTATTAATTGGAAATCTTGTCCTAGCTGTGCCTTTAAACTTGACGCTTCTTGGGCAGAACAAACCACACCATCAAGACCCGAGTCTTTAGCCAGCCGGGCTAAATGCAGGACCTGATCGCTGGCGCTTCGCTGAATCCCGATCTCGGTAAGATCTGTATCGTCCATGCTGGTCAACACAGTCACTCCTATTAGTAGCATGTTACTGTCTTTTCCCTCCAATACCTGTTTGGCTGCGCGCATCATACGGCTACCACCAGAGGCATGCACGTTTGTCATCCACACACCCAAATCAGCAGCAGCGCCTACGGCTTTGGCCACTGTATTAGGAATATCATGAAATTTTAGATCCAAAAATACATCGAAACCGCCGCTAATCAGACGTTGAACGACGATGGGGCCGGCAACTGTGAACAGCTCTTTACCCACTTTTAAACGACACTGGGTTGGATCCAATTGTTCAGCAAGAGCCAAGGCGTCATGCTGATTGTCGTAATCTAGCGCCACTATTACTTTTGACGAATCAGAGGTCATTTCTTGGTAAATCCTTCTTTAGTGACACTGGTTAGTTTACGTCGAGAAGAAAGCACCATCGCCGAGCTTGCTAGCATTCCCAGCAATGTACCCACGGCAAAAAAAACAAGCAACCAAACACCAGCGCTTATAGTGGGTCCTTCAATGAAAATAAAGCTTACACCCAATGGCTGACTATTTTCCAAAGCAAAGAATGCACCAATCATTGCGACAGCAAGAACCAAAAAAAATTTGATAAACAACCAAATACCGCGCACCTTGATACCTCAGTCAACATTATGATGGACATTATTGTAACCTTTGGTTATCTAGTCCACAAAAATTCAGTAAACTTTTTTGCCCAAATAAAAAAAGTGCTAAGATTTAGGTCATTACAACTTTAATATTAAATGGGTTTAAAAGGATTTGTAACCTATGAAAAAATTAGTATTAGTAATGTTTATTGCCCTATTAAGCTTTTTGTCGTTGACCAGCAATGCTCAGATAACCGAGCGCACGATTATCACGACCGGGGAAGGAAAAGTATCGGTAGCACCGGATATGGCCGAGCTTAATATGCAATTGCAAACGATCAATAAAGACGGCAATAAAGCCAAAAGAGATCTCGATGCACAGCTTAATCGCTTGTTGGGGGCTCTGGTGCCGATCGGAATCACCTCAACAGATATAATCGCCTCCACATTACAATTAAACCCTCAGTACGAGTATCTAAATAAAAGGCGCCAGTTTGTTGGTTATCGCGCTTCACGAAACGTAACAGTAACTCTTAGTAGACTGGATCAATTGAACCAAGTTATGGAGACCGCTTTAGCCGCGGGGATAGATCAGCTGGGGCGGGTAAACTTCAAGATTGCGGATGAATCGCATTACAAAAAACAGGCCCAGCAAAAAGCAATTGATCAATCCAAACGTCTCGCCAAACACCTTGCTGAGTCCTACGATGCAATATTGGGTCCTATCGTTCAAATCACCTACCAGGGTTCAGATATTCAGTACCCAAAACCAATGACCCAGCTAAGACAATCTGCCTCAATGCGCGGAGACACTGAACCTGGAATCTATCTGCATGACAACATCACCTTTACAGATCGAATTAGTGTTATTTTTGAATTAATAATCGAACAATAATTGAGACAAAAAAATACGGCGATAGACTCTGTCTACGCCGTATATTTTGAATTGGTAAGGCTTGTAAAGGGGCGGTTAAGCGCCTTTTTTGGCAGCGCCAAAACGCTTATTGAAGCGATCGATTCGACCACCAGCATCAGCAGTTTTCTGCTTGCCCGTGTAAAACGGATGGCAAGAAGAGCAAACGTCTAGATAAATCGAATTGGCACGTGTTGAACCAACTTTTATAATGTTTCCACAACTGCAAGTTGCAACCAATTCGTTATAGGTTGGGTGAATCTCAGTTTTCATCTTATACTCCAAGTTACGAACCGCCACCCCATCTTTAAACTGGTAAAATACTGCTATAAAGCAGATCAGTTCTTGTAAGGCACGGTAGGCCATTTCTAAAGAGCGCGGATTCTAGCAGAAACCACGGTAGTTACAAAAGGAATTCTTAATTTTTTATGTCTGATTTAGCACCTTTAGTTGTCCGCATTGCGGTGCCCTCCCCACTACGCCGTATATTTGACTATCTGGTACCCGAGAATGTGCTCAATGATAACCCAGAAACAAAGGCCGATATTGGCTGTCGAGCGCTTGTAACCTTTGGTCGACGCGAGGTCACAGGGCTAATCGTCGGAACGGGGACGACGAGCGAATTCGATATGAATAAACTAAAATCTGTCGAACGATTGCTTGATTCCGCGCCGCTACTACCAGAATCATTGTTTACCTTATTTATTTGGGCTGCTAACTATTATCAACACCCAATTGGCGATGCATTGTTTAGTACGCTACCTATTTTACTGCGCAAAGGCGACCCCCTTCCAAACTCGTCTCAGCGCTATTGGCAGCTCACCACTAAGGGCAAAGGACTAGGTCCTGCCTCTTTAAAAAGAGCTCCAAGCCAGCAAGCATTGATCGAGCAATTGCAAACTCAAGGAAAAGTAAGCGACGCGACTCTTGTAGGCACCTATTCAAGGGCAATCTTATCCTCACTTGAGGGCAAAGAGCTGATAGAAGCTCTCATGGTGAAAACACCCCCTCATTCCTTAGACAATATCCTCAAAGAAGAGTCTCTCACGCTTGATAGCTGCCAACAAAAAGCCATCGATAGTATTGATAATCATGGTTTTAATACCTATTTGCTGGATGGTGTCACGGGTAGTGGTAAAACAGAAATCTATCTACAGGTTATTGAAAAAACCTTGCGTTACGGTCGTCAGGCCCTGGTTTTGATTCCTGAGATTAGTTTAACCCCGCAAACCGAAAAAAGATTTCGTGATCGATTTCATGTGCCGCTGGTTACACTCCACTCTGGATTAACCGACAAACAACGCCTCACAGCGTGGATGAGCGCAAAATCTGGAGATGCAAAAATCATTTTGGGAACTCGCTCCGCGATATTCACACCCCTGCATAATCCCGGGGTGATTATTCTTGATGAAGAGCATGACCAATCCTATAAACAACAAGAAGGCTTTCGCTATTCAGCGCGAGATCTTGGCGTAATACGAGCTCGGAAAGAAAATATACCGATTATTCTGGGTTCAGCAACGCCCTCTATTGAATCTCTTAATAACTGTGAAATGGGTCGCTATAAGCATCTCTTTTTAAAGCATCGGGCAGGCAATGCCATACAACCGGAATGGACCCTGATCGATCTAAAAGCAGAACAGACTGAAGCTGGAATTTCCTCCTCGACCCTATCGGCAATTAAACAAACTATCGCCAATGGCCACCAAGTTTTAGTATTTCTTAACCGGCGTGGTTTTGCTCCAGCAATGTTATGTCATCAATGTGGTTGGTCTGCTGATTGCCATCAGTGTGATTCGCGACTCACAGTGCATCGGGCGCGCGGGCGCCTCATCTGCCATCACTGTGACTACCAACAGCGTATTCCTCATTTATGTCCCAACTGTAAGGGCCAGCAACTAATTGCTGCAGGAGAAGGCACAGAACGCAGTGAAGTCTATTTACAGCAGTGTTTCCCCAGCACTAAAGTGTTGCGAGTCGACCGTGATAGCACTCGAAGAAAGGGCTCTATGAAAGAGGTTTTTGATATTGTTGATAATGGCGACCCCTGCATATTGATTGGCACACAAATGCTATCCAAGGGGCATCATTTTGCTAACGTTACCTTGGTTGCCGTGCTGGATGCCGACAGCGGTCTATTTAGCCCAGACTTTCGCAGCCACGAAAGAATGGGGCAGCTACTAACACAGGTAGCTGGACGCAGCGGCAGAGGAAAGATACCGGGGAGAGTTTTAATACAAACTCATCAGCCAGAACATCCGCTTTTGGAAATGCTAATCGAAAAAGGCTACGGCTATTTTGCCGCACAGCTTTTGTCCGAGCGCGAACTGAGTCAATTGCCACCCTTTCGTTACATGTCTGTCATCAGGGCTGAATCCGATCGCGCCAATGAGGCAGAAACATTTTTACGAACCGCTAGACAGATTGCCGAAAGCATTAGCCCACCAACTCCACTACTAGGATATCTGGGGCCTCTGCCGGCGATGCTTGAGAAACGCGCCGGACGATTTCGTTTTGTATTACAAGTTGAGGCTGAAAAAAGATCGATACTGCAGGCTTTATTGTCATCTCTTGCATTGCAGCTTGAAGGCCATAAAGCATCGAGGCGAGTACGCTGGTCTATCGATGTGGACCCTCAAGAACTTTAATGCTTATACCAATACTTAAACCAATCCGTTTTTATCTTTGCCAATAAGCTAACAATTCACCTACAATCATCATTCTAAAAAAAGTATTTAATTTATGGCACAGAATTCTTCACAAAATGGCTCGAATCGTTATACGAGACAGCAAGCGCCCTCAGAAAAGTCCTCTCGCCCTGCATTCTTGTCGGGACTTGTGATTGGCGCTTTGATTATGTATTTTTTCCCTCTCATTAATGAATCAACTCGCAGCGACACGGCGGCGGCGGTTACAGACATTGTCGGAAAAGCAGACCTCAAAGAGCTTAAATTTGACTTTTATACGCTGCTAAAAGAAACGGAAATATTAGTACCTGACGGCCAAGATTCGGGTAATACCGCTGAGCCTGAGCAAAACGCAATCTATGTACTCCAGGCTGGATCCTTTAAAAATGCCCGAGATGCCGAAAATCTAAAAGTTGAATTACTGCTAATGAATCTCTCTGCCGAAAGAGAAAGCGTCAAAAGCAAAAACGGCGATATCTGGCATCGAGTATTAGTAGGCCCGTTCACCGACACCTCAAAAATGGCATCGGCCAGAGCCAAGCTTGCTGAAAACAATATTGACAGCTTAAAACTAAAACGTAAGCAGTGACATAGCTGCTCTATCTACAAAAAAGCATCGTACTCTAGAGCCGTTACACGAGTATCAAACTCATGTTTTTCTTTACGTTTGCAAAGGGTAAAATTTCTCTGTAACTCAGCACCTAAGTAGTCACCAACAAAGCTCGAACCCTCAAAGACATCAATCGCGTCATTCCAAAAGTGAGGCAAAGTAGGCTTTACGTCACCAGCATCACCGACAACAGGTTCTGGCGCAGACAGTTTTCTTTCAATACCAGACAAAGCGCCAGCCAAAATAGCCGCCACCGCCAAGTAAGGGTTGGCATCTGCACCAGCCACTCGGTGTTCAATGCGCATAGCACGATGGTCACCCCCGGGTATTCGTATGGCTGTGGTACGATTTTCGTAGCCCCAATTTGCAGACAAGGGTGCAAAACATCCCGGTGTCATCCGTCTGAAGGAATTAATATTAGGCGCCAAGATAGCCATGCTATCGGCCATAGTATCAACGCAGCCTGCTACGGCCTGGCGCAATAGATCAGAACCCTCTTGGGTGCCATTATCGAACACATTATTGCCATGCTCATCCAGTAAACTAAAGTGGATATGCATTCCATTACCGACTTCTTGTGCAAAGGGTTTGGCCATAAATGAGGCAATCTTGTCGTGCTGACGAGCGACACTTCGGATCGCCCGTTTAAGCATACTCCCCTGATCACAAGCCCTCATCGCGCTGTCTTGATGATAGAGATTAATCTCAAATTGGGATGGACCAAATTCTGTGATTAGAGTGTCTATCGGTAGATTTTGTAATTTTGCGGCATCTGCAATAGCATCCATCAAGGGCGCCGAATTTCGCATGGTATCAAGGCCATAGGTTTGGCCACCCAAGGCTGGGCTGCCATCTAAAGCGCGCTGAGTATGCTGAGGTTGGCCGAATTTATCTCGATCCAGTGTTAACAAATGAAATTCCATCTCGCTGGCAACGACAGGAGTTAGGCCTAACTCTGCATATCGATCAAGTACGCTTTGCAATACTGATCGGCAGTCTCCACCAAACGGCGCATCACCCGCTTCGTTGCCCATTGAGACAATTATCTGCGCGGTAGGCTTGTCTGCCCAAGGCACTCTGGCCAAAGTTTCAGAATGAGCCTCACAAATTCCGTCAGTATCACCATTTTCTTCAACCAATTCGTCTTGATCTCGACCCCAGCAATCTAATGAACAGGCACTGAGCGGCATTTTAAAACCACCCTCAAATACCTTGCCAATTTGAGATCTAGGAAGCCACTTACCACGCTGATTACCATTAAGGTCGTGCAAAATGACTTCGAAAATCTCAATATCTGGGTTATCTTCTAAAAACTGGTCAAGCTTTAGGTCACTCACCGTAAACTCCAAACTGTCTATTAATTATTAAACACAATATCCTATAGTATCCGATAAGATAAAGTCGTTCACTAGTATCACTACCCTTAGAGGGTATTCTGCGAGTGCTAAGCTGGCAAGTGCAAGGTTAATCAACTAAAGGATATGATGATGTTAACTAATATTTTAAAAATAATAGCTGCACTGTCAGTGCTCATCGTCTCAAGTTGTGCAGAAAAAAAACCAGTAGAAGCAGATAGATTGTTTCTCAATGGTGTGATTTACACCGCTGATAACCAACAATCAGTAGCCTCGGCTCTCGTTATAAAAGACGATATCCTGCTATATGTTGGCGATACAGTTGTTGCTGAACAATATATTGGTGCACAGACTAAAGTTGTGGACTTAAAAGGTAAAATGATTATTCCTGGCCTGCATGATGCCCATATCCATCTACCAGGCATTGTCGAAACTGACAACTGTGATCTTGCCAGTGAACCTTTTTCACTCGCGAGTATAGTTCCGCGGATACAGCAATGCATCGTCCGTCTAAATCTACCTGAAGGAGAGTGGCTCACTGTTGAGCAATGGGCATTTTCCAGTGGTAATGAGCCCTCGGAGATCTTTCCAACAATGCGCTCAGCGCTGGATGCTGCAAGTCTAAGGCATCCGATAGTTTTACTCGGCGATGACGGACACCATGGTGCTGCCAATAGTTTTGCCATGAGTCTTGCCACAGACAAAGATGGTCTAAATGTTGGCCTCACTAAAATGACTTTAAATAATGAGTTTGCCAACTTAAGGACTCTTATTGGTGTCGATCAAACCGGCAGGCCCAATGGCATTATTAATGAAGATGCACGCAAAATCGTCAATCTTCCCAACCTTTGGGGTTATCCAGAGGTTGACCTATCGGTTTATACTAAAATTGCTGAACGCCTCGCCGCCGCTGGTATAACTTCCACTATGGATGCGGCTATGAGAATTGAGGAAATTGATAATTTTGCAAAGTGGGCGAAGCAATCACCGTTGACCTACCGTTTAACAGCTGCTTTTTATCCTGAATTTGAAGATTATCGTCCGGCGATAGGTAAACCGATTGATATCAAAGCCCTAATGGATGATCTAAAAAGTACTCAATTACGGCATCAAGACATAGTCAACCTTAAGATTGATACGGCTAAAATATTTGTGGATGGCGTTATCGAGGGAGACCCCTATGCCTCTCCACCCATGCTTCCCAATGCCGCTGTGTTAAATAATTATTTGCAGCCTATTTTTACTGTTGGTGCCAATGGTGAAGCACTTCGGGTTATCGATTATGTAGACACCAACTCAGCGTTATGTGCTGAAGTTCGGGAGAAAGGATCACAAAGCACTCCAGGTTCGTTCGACCAAACCTTTTTAGCCGAGCATGGTTTTTTATCATCGCAATGCTTTGAGTCAAAGGGCATTTTGGAAAAAGAATATGATTTTATTTATGACTACACGCTAGCTCTATATGATGCTGGCATCAACGTTCATAGTCATGCTATCGGCGATCGCGCCGTTCGAGTAGCCTTAGATACATTCGCGGCCGCTAGAGAAGCAAATCCAGAGTCTGACGCAAAATTTTCAATTGCTCATGCCCAGATAATTCATCCCAATGATATCCCTCGAATTGCTAATTTGGGTGTCTACATGGCATTCACTTATTCATGGATAGAACCTGCTACTGAATACCAAATGAGGGTATCGCCATTTATTGACTTTATTTTTTCTGACAGTGACCTTTTCGATCCCTCAGGCTACGTCTACCAAAATAGTTACCCTGCCGGTTCTGTCCTTAAGGCCGGCGGAGTATTAGTGGCGGGCAGTGATGCGCCTGTCGAAGCTAGAGACCCCCGACCCATGTTGAATATTGAGAAAGCAGTGACCCGTAAAAATGAAATAACCGGCCGTGTGTATAACAAAAGTGAGGCGTTATCTGTGCGGGATATTTTGGATGCCTACACAATTAATAGCGCTGAGATGTTGGGCCAGAAAAACCTCACAGGCTCATTAGAGATCGGCAAAAAAGCCGATTTCGTGGTATTGAGTCAGGATTTATTAAAATTAGAGAGAGAAGGGGAAAGCGATCGAATTTCAGATACACAGATTCTTTCCACCTGGTTTGACGGTCAGCAAATATATTCTGCGAGTGACGCAAATAAAAATGCTGCATACTAATTTTTAACATCTTCTGAGCGTTTTTTTGTAACCACCTAAAAACCTATCTGTTTCGCGCACCCATGGCATTGAGTACCTGTCGGCCAAACTCTCGGAACACCGCCACCGACACTTTATTAGATTCAAACTGCCATTCGGGATGCCATTGCACCCCCATAACCCAACTATCTTGGCCATTGTGACCTGGTGCGAGGGAAACCGCTTCGACAAGGCCGTCATCGGCAACAGCCTCAATAACTAAACTCTCAGCCAATTGGTTAATACCCTGACTATGCAGAGAATTAACCTGCCAGCTGTTCTCGCCAGTAAGTGCCTGTAATCGGCCACCCTCGGTAAAACTCACTGAGTGCACCGGCCCATATTGACCGTCTCGGTCTTTGGTCTTATCTTCTCGGTGGTCATGATAACCCTCGATCTCATGAATTTTAGCGTGCAGCGTTCCGCCAAAGGCGACATTAAGCTCCTGAAACCCACGACATACCGCCAAAACAGGTACGCCCTGCCTTATACATTCATTAATTAACTCTAAGGTCAGGCTATCTCGTTGAGGATCTTCCAGCGTCCCCTGCTCATGGGCGGGGCCATTAAAATGATGAGGCTGAATATTAGAAGGACTGCCAGTAAGAAATAAACCATCAATATGGCTAACGATATCTGCTGCGGTATATAGGCTGCTTAGATCGACAATATCAGTGCCATCACCAAAAGCGGGCAATAGCATCGGCATTGCATTGGCACCATGTGCCACAGCATTGATATATTTCTCACCCGCGCCGTGAAACTGATGAAGACCATTAGCGATCACATCGCAAGCAATTCCTACTAAGGGCAGAGACTTAGGCATAGTATTTCCTTAAATTTTATGGGACATCATTAGCCCCAATTTTGATCTATTTATTATCTCAACTAAACAGTATTTCACCACCCCTTTTGGGTGACAGACCAGAGCTTGGTTTTGTGTTCAAATAATCAATCAGTAGTGACTATTTAAACATACTCTTTTAGGGTTAGTTTGCTCTTTAATATAGAGAGACTAAAACAAATAATGGGTCAGCTATCACGAGGTAAATTATGCGTAAAATCAGGACGACAGAACAGTGGCAAGAATTAGATGCAGCTCGACACCTGCATCCTTTTACCGATTTTGGTGACTACCAAAAGAATCCTGGGCGGATCATTGATCGCGCCGAACATATCTATATCTATGATACTGATGGCAACCAAATGCTGGATGCTATGTCGGGACTCTGGTGCTGTAGCTTTGGATATAGTCAGCCAACAATAGCTGAGGCTGTCAGTGAGCAATTTAAGCAACTGCCGTACTATAATAATTTTTTCCAATGCAGTAATACTCCCGCGGTAGAGCTAGCTGACCGACTGGTGAACTTAGCGCCAAAACAGTTTAGTCATGTTTTTTTCACCAATTCAGGATCCGAGGCAAATGACACCAATATTCGACTAATTCGTCGTTATTGGGATATTAAAAAGCAGCCTAAAAAACGGATTATTTTGGCGCGGACTAACGCCTATCATGGCAGCACTATTGCGTCAGCTAGCCTTGGCGGCTTTGCATTTGTCCACAATCAATTTGAAACTCTACCCTACGCCCAACATATTCCTGACCCTAACTGGTATGTCAGTGGTGGAGACCTCAGCGAAGAAGCGTTTGGTATTCAAGCAGCGCAAGAACTAGAAAAAAGAATAGATCAGCTTGGTGAAGAAAATGTCGCCGCATTTATCGCCGAACCCATTCAGGGTGCAGGTGGCGTTATAGTGCCTCCAGATAGCTATTGGCCAGAGGTTCGCCGCATCTTAAAAGAACGCGATATTCTTTTTGTCAGCGATGAGGTTATCTGTGGTTTTGGTCGCACCGGCAATCTATTTGGCTGTGAAACCTACGGTATGGAACCCGACCTATTAACGTTTGCCAAAGCCGTCACTAATGGCTTTCAGCCCCTAGGCGGCGTTATGGTCAGTGAAAAAGTCGCTGATGTTATTACCGGTGATGGTGGCGAATTTGGTCATGGATTTACCTATTCCGGCCATCCTATTGCTTGTGCTGCCGCACTAGCAACGATGGATATAATGGAAAATGGCAACTTTATACAACGAGTCTCAGATGATGTTGGTCCCTATCTGCAAAAGCAATGGACAGCCCTAGGTGATCACCCAATTGTTGGTCATGTCCGTGGCGCTGGGATGCTTGGTTCTATTGAATTAGTGCGCAACAAAGATAGTCGTGAACGCCTTGAGCCCGAGCAGAAATCGGGTGGTATCTGTCGCGAGTTTTGCGTGGCTAATGGTCTCATTATGCGTGCGGTGGGAGACTCGATGATTATCTCGCCTCCCTTTGTCAGTACTCATGAAGAAATTGATTCGCTGATCGCGCGCGCGACCAAGTCACTGGATCAAACAGCGGAACATTATTCCGTATAGAAAGCTCTATTGCTTACTGCGCTATAATAAAGCCCGCAAAGTAACTATTAATCGATATGTTTTATATAGGAAATGAAGAATGGCAAGCGATTGGGGAAAGTTTAACTGGCAAGATCCGTTTAATCTAGACGATCAACTCAACGACGAAGAGCGCTTAGTCCGGGACACCGCCGCAGCCTATGCTCAAGATAAATTAGCACCTCGGGTTCTGGAGGCCTATCGTCAAGAGAGCACTGATCGCAACATATTTAACGAGATGGGTGAGCTGGGTTTGCTAGGGTCGACCATTGAAGGCTATGGCTGCCCTGGTGTTAGCTATGTTAGCTATGGCTTAGTCGCTAGAGAGGTTGAGAGAGTTGATTCTGGTTATCGCTCAATGATGAGCGTTCAGTCGAGCCTGGTCATGTACCCGATTTACACCTATGGCACTGAGCAACAAAGAGAAAAATATCTACCGAAGTTAGCTACCGGCGAGTGGGTAGGTTGTTTTGGACTTACTGAGCCCGACGCGGGTTCTGATCCGGGCGGCATGAAAACAAGAGCCAAGACAGTAGATGGTGGATACCTTATTTCTGGCAGTAAGATGTGGATTAGTAACTCACCGATTGCTGATGTGTTTATTGTTTGGGCTAAAACTGACGATGGCATTATTCGTGGTTTTATTCTCGAAAAAAGTATGAAAGGGCTTTCGGCGCCCAAAATTGAAGGTAAGTTGGCACTGCGTGCCTCCATTACCGGCGAAATAGTTATGGATGAAGTGTTTGTTGCCGAAGAGCAGCTAATGCCAAATGTGCAAGGCCTTAAAGGACCCTTTGGTTGTCTGAACTCTGCCCGCTATGGTATTAGCTGGGGTGCTTTAGGCGCTGCCGAAACTTGCTGGCACGCAGCCCGACAATATACTCTTGATCGGGTGCAGTTTAACCGCCCCCTAGCGGCTAACCAACTTATTCAATTTAAACTGGCCAACATGCAGACTGATATCAGCCTTGGGTTGCAGGGTTCTCTTAGAGCTGGACGTTTAAAAGAGCAAGGTAATCTGGCTCCAGAGTTAATATCTTTACTCAAACGCAATAACTGCAGTAAGGCACTGGAAATAGCACGCATGGCAAGAGATATGCACGGCGGAAATGGTATTTCTGATGAATATCCTGTTATGCGCCATATGCTGAACCTTGAAGTTGTTAATACCTACGAAGGTACCGCAGATGTGCACGCCTTGATCTTAGGTAGAGCACAGACAGGTATTCAAGCCTTTAGCTAGATTGACTCACAGATAGGGAAAACCATGGCGGGTCCACTCACAGGTTATCGCGTACTGGATATGAGCCGAGTATTAGCTGGCCCCTGGGCCGGACAATTGTTGGCTGATTTGGGTGCGGAGGTGATCAAAATAGAGCGTCCTAAGGTGGGCGATGATACACGCCATTGGGGTCCTCCATACCTAAAGGACAACGCTGGCAAAGACACTGCAGATGCAGCCTACTTTTTTTCCGCCAATCGCGGCAAACGATCCCTTACCGTCGATATCACGCAGCCAGAGGGGCAGGCTATTATTCGTGAACTAGCCGCTAAGGTTGATGTACTAATTGAAAATTATAAAGTGGGCGGTCTGGCTAAATATGGGCTTGATTATTCTTCTTTAGAAA
>Ga0308016_10000934_pt1 | contig 14650 bp, 13 predicted proteins | sample Neamet233_FD_203129 | JGI IMG/M metagenome (GOLD analysis project Ga0308016, IMG submission 203129) | Marine microbial communities from water near the shore, Antarctic Ocean - #233 | ecosystem: Environmental > Aquatic > Marine > Unclassified | place: Southern Ocean | collected 2014-07-28
GGCTTTCTTGCAGTCTGTTCAGCTAACCTACCAGAACCTACTATAGGGCCTAATTCTGATACAGTTGCTACTGACCATTTTAATACACTTCTTTATACTGGTAATAGTACAGATGACAGAGCTATAACTGGACTTGGATTAAAGCCCGATTGGGTTTGGATTAAAAAAAGGGCATCATCAAATGCAATGAGTCATTATATTGTTGATAGTGCAAGAGGAACATCTAATACTTCTGGAAATGGAACTCTTGGTGGGTTACAATCTAACGGAACGGAATATGAACAAACCACCACAGATGGTGGTTTTATATCTTTTGATAATGATGGATTTACTTTAGGTCAAGCACCTGCTCAAGGTGGCTATCCAAATGCTGGGTATGAAAGAATTAATAAAGAGAATGATACTTATGTTGCTTGGAACTGGGTAGCAAATGGTGGCACAGCGACTGCAACAATAAGTGAAAGTGGTGACAATCCAGCTGCAGTAGTACAAGCAAATCCAACAGCAGGGTTTAGTATTGTTCTTTATACAGGTACAGGAGATGCTGGAACTGTAGCTCATGGTTTAGGTGCTGTTCCACAAATGATAATAATTAAAAATCGTGATGCAGCTGATGCTTGGGCAGTATATCATGGTAGAAACACAGCTGCTCCAGCAACTGATTATTTAGTTTTAAATACTACTGCTGGAACTGCTGATGGTGCTGGTTATTGGGCTGATACTGCACCAACAGATAGTGTTTTTACAGTCCATGATGCCCATAGTGTAAATGCAGACGGAGAAAAGTATGTAGCTTATGTTTTTGCAGAGATAGATGGCTACTCAAAGTTTGGCGTTTATACTGGAAATGGCATTGATGTAAATGGGGCATTTGTCTATCTAGGATTTAGGCCTGCTTGGATTATGACAAAAGTAACTAGTGCAGCAAACCAATGGAATATACATGACAACAAAAGAAATCCAGATAATTCAGTTAATAAGTTTTTATTAGCAGATCAAGGAGTTGTTGAAAATACTGGAACTGGTATTAAGATAGATTTTATGGCAAATGGTTTTAGGCATGCTGATAATGGTGCAGCCCAAAATAATGCTGGTGTAACATACATATACATGGCATTTGCTGAACAGCCTTTTAAATATGCAAATGCTAGATAGGAGAAGATAAAATGGCTTGGAAATATGGAAACGTAGTCTTAAAAGTTAACAAGGGTTGGACAGATGACAATAATTTCAAACACCCTAGACAATGGATAAGATATACTGCTGATGAAAAAGAGACTTGGGGTATATCATGGGAAGATGATGTTGTACTAGGTGCTTTTGATGACTTCTATTATTATGGTTGGAACTCTGATGGTGATGCATTGTTACCAAAACCACTTGCTGAATTAAAAGTATCAAAAATAAATCTAGCAAAAGAAAATTCATCTGGTGATTTATCCCACACAGATTGGTATGTAACTCGTAAGTCAGAAGCTAATACTGCAATACCATCTGGTATAACTGCATACAGAACAGCAGTACGAGTAAACTATACAACATTAAAGACAGCAATAAACAACGCTTCTGACATTGCTGGATTAATTGCTTTATACACAACAGTAGCAGGTGCATCAGATACAGCTAAAGAAATAGATGCAACATCATCTAGTATAGTTAGTACCTCTGCCAACACAATCACAAGTAATGGACATGGGTTTGTAAATGATGAGCAAGTTAATTATAATGTAGGTGCTAACTCTGGCAATGGAAATGCTGCAGTTATAGGTGGTCTGGTTAATAACACAACTTACTATGTAATAGCAAAAGCAACCAACACATTTAAGTTATCTGAAAGTCATAGTAATTGTGGTGATGAAGCAGTCGTATCACTTACAGGGTTATCAAGTGATGGAACAGCACAGACGTTTACATCATATGGTAAACCAAGTGTAGGACAAACATCTCCTAATGCAGATATGCCTAAGTATGGTGCATAAATAGAATAAAAGGACTGTTAATACAAAGTCAATGTATTATGGTGCATAAATAGAATAAAAGGATTATCTAATGAGTAGAGCAAGAAATAGAGCAGATGGTGATTTCGGTGATTTAGATATTACCAACATAGGAGCCGTATCGTTAGACTCTATAAAAGGAGATGGTGATGGTAATACTTCACTTGCATTTTCTGGTTCTGACGTAATTACAATCACAACTGGTGGCACTACTGCCATGACAATTGATGCATCACAGAACACAACTTTAGCAGGAACATTAACTGCTATCACTTCTCTTGGTATCGGTAGTGCAGTATTAACTGAAGCAGAATTAGAATTACTAGATGGTATTACTGCTGGAACTGCAGCTGCAAATAAAGCAGTAGTTCTTGATGGAAGTAAAAATATTGCAACAATAGGAACTATTGGTTCTGGTGCGATTACATCAAGTGGTACAATACAAGGTACAACAATAACTGCAACAACTGCTTTTGTTCCAGATGCATCTGATGGTGCAGCTCTTGGTACGACTGCATTAGAGTTTTCAGACTTATTCCTTGCAGACGCTAGTACAATTCAATTTGGTGCAGACCAAGATGTAACTTTGACTCATGTTGCAGACACAGGTATTCTCATAAACGCAGCAAGTAAATTACAATTTAGAGATAGTGCATTATCTATTAATTCATCAGCTGATGGTCAATTAGATATTGATGCTGATACTGAAGTAGAAATAACAACTGCCTTAGTAGAAATTTCTGCTGATGCAACTATTGGAGATGATCTTACACTTATATCTGATGCTTCCGTATTAGGTTTTGGTGTAAACAAAGATGTAACTCTTACTCATGTTCACGATACTGGACTTCTTTTAAATGGTGCAAGAACAATCCAATTCAATGATGCAAGTCAAAATATTGGGGCCCCAAGTGGAACTAAACTGGATATTAAAGCTGCTGCTGAGATAGAACTTACTGCAACTTTGATAGATGTAGTTGGAAACTTAGCAATTTCTGGAGACCTTTCACTGGCAGGAGATTTGGAAGTTGGTGGTAGTAGTTCTGTAACAGTTTCTGCTTCTGGAGCTGTTGTTCCAGATGCAAATGATGGTGCGACACTCGGTACTGCTGCGTTAGGATTTGCTGATGTATTTCTTGCTGATGGTTCAACAATTCAATTTGGAAATGATGAAGAAATTACATTGACCCATGTTGCTGATGTAGGTTTAACATTAACTCATGTTACTGCTGGTGACAATCTTCCTATTGTTTTGCAATTAAAATCTGAAGAAGACGCTATTATTGCTAATGAAGTGATTGCATCTATAGAATTTGCAGCTGGTGACTCTGATGGTACAGATGGTGCCGCAGTTGCGGCAGGTATCCACGCAATCGCAGAGGATACATTCTCTGCTACTGCAAACCCAACTAAATTAATATTTACAACTGGTGTTAGTGAAACTGCAGCTGCAAGTGCAACTCCAAAGATGACTTTGAATTCTGTTGGATCAGTTACAATAGCAGGCGACTTTACTATTAGAGACGGTGGAACTATTGGTACTGCGACAGACGGTGATGCAATAACTATAGCAGCCGCAGGTGCTTGTACTTTCTCACAAACAATAGTTGCTTCGAGTGGATTAACTGGTACTGCTTCCGCAGCAGTATATGGTGACTTGGCTGAGAAATATATCGGCGATCAAACTTATTCACCTGGTACAGTAATGGTAGTAGGTGGTGATGAAGAAATAACAGCCGCTAGTGCAAGTTCAGCATACATTGCAGGTGTTATATCTACGTTACCTGGATTTTTAATGAATAGTGCATTAGAAAATGGACAAGAATTAGCATTTGTAGGACGAGTTCCAGTAAAAGTAACAGGTGCCATAACAAAAGGTCAACCAGTATTTGCAGATAACGGCGGCGTTGCTAGTAATACTGCAAATGGTCCTTTAGTTGGACTTGCGTTAGAAAGTAGTTCTAACTCAGATGAGAAACTTATTGAATGTATGTTAAAGGTATAGTAAATGCAACAAAACAAAACAAATAACAGTTTAAACATAATTGAAGTAGGAGTTAGATAATGAGAGCATCAGAATTTATGAGAGCATTGGCTGATGTGATTGATGCATTAGATAATCAGTCTTCGGATACTGACGATGAAGATAAAAATCAACAAAATCCAGTTATGGTAGCACCACAACAACAAGCACTTGAATTGCAAAAAGCAACTCTCGGAAAAGTTTCTCCAATTATCTCTAAACTTGTTACGAGTAGTAATATCGGCGAAGAATAATGGCTATTAACAGTGGCGCATTTACCCAAGATTTTAGAACACAACTAAGAAAGTTCGGCGACGGTGCAACCCGTTTGGGTGAAGAAGGTCGTCTGTGGTATAATAATGCAGACCAAACACTTAGAATTAGTGACGGGGAAACCTCTGGTGGTATTGTTATCAGTACTGGCGGTAATATTACAAGCAATATTACAGTACAAGATGAAGGTTCTGCTTTATCAACTGCGGCAACAGTTTTAAATTTTGTTGGCCCTGGCGTTACTGCTACTGGTAATGGTGCAACAAAAACTATTACAATACTAAGTGCAAGTGGATTATCTATTAGTGATGGTAGTGCAACAGATACGGTTACAATAGGAACAGACACATTAACGTTCACTGCTATATCTAACGAAACTACTGTTGCCGTTACTAATAACACAGTTACTATCGGATTACCCAATGATGTATCTATCACCGGAGACTTATCTGTAGGCGACGATTTAACATTAGGAACTTTAGGATCTATTGTAAACTTTGGTGTAGATTCTGAAGTTAAACTTACACATGTACATGATAAAGGACTATTATTAACAGATACTGGTGGTAATATTCCAACACTACAATTCGTAGATGCAAATGAATCCATAAGTTCAAACGGTACAAACTTAATCATAACATCAGGCGGAACTGCATTTAAAGTTCCAACTTCGGATGGTTCTGCTGATCAAGTTTTAAAAACGGACGGAAGTGGTAATTTATCATTTGCAACTGTAAGTGGAGGAGGCGGTGCACCAGCATTAAAAGATTTAAGTGCAGGTGTAATTGACACATCTAATGATAGTATTGCATTTATTGATGCAAATGACAGTAATAGTTCTAAGCAAGAATCAATAACAGACTTCTTATCTGCGATTGCAGGCTCGGGTATTTCAGTATCTAGTGGACAACTAACAGCATCAGGAGGTGGCGGCGGATCTGCAGACTTTTCCGCTGTTGGAGAAAGTATAATACCTACACAGAATGAAGCATTTGACATAGGTAGTAGTAGCAAAAGATGGAGAGACATCTTTCTATCAGGTGACACTATTGATCTTGCAGGTTCAACTATATCTGCTGATGGTACTGGAACAATCTCAATCTCTGCGGCTGGAGTTGTATTACCTGTAGGATCTAAAAGTGGTGATAACAAACTTGCTATTACATCAGATTCTGGTGGTGTAAATCAAGCAATCGTATTAGTAGATTTCTTTTCAGCAGCCGGAGGATTAAGTACGGCAAATGCATCATTTGAATTCAATGGAACAGTTGAAAATAAACCTGTGTTTATAGGCACTAAAACGTTTACATTAGCAAACGGTAATGCTTTTGCAAACGCTGAGATAACATTATTTCAATTTTAACGGATAAATATAGATATGGCAGATAAAACCCCAATAAGAACAGTCTTTAATGCAAGTAACGTTGCTACTGGTTTAGCAGAATTCCAATCAGGAGAAACTGTAGGATTAACTCACGGTGGTATTGGAGTCGCTTTAAGCATCGGTAGTGCTGGACAAGTATTAAAAGTTAACTCTGGTGCAAGTGCAATAGAGTTTGGCTTTGTTGAAGCGATTGTAAATATAGATAATGCTACTAATTTAACATCGGCTACTCTTGCTACATCAGATCAACTACTTATTTCAGATGGTGGAACAGAAGGCAGAGCAACACTTGCTCAATTAGACACATTATTCTCAGGCACTACAAAAACATTAACAAACAAAACTTTAACAACTCCTACACTAACTAGTCCGGTGTTAAACACTGGATTAAGTGGAACTGCGTTTCTCGACGAAGATGACATGAGCTCAGACTCTGCTACTAAAGTTGCTTCGCAACAATCTATTAAAGCATTTGTATTAGCATCAGTATTCGGCGGATTTAACAGTAGTACTTTTACTGTAGCACCTGCTAGTCAAGGAAACTTTGATTTAGCAAAACAACAAAGTCAATCTGGCAGTGCAGAAACTCCTTTTGTTGCAGGCGGATCAGATGCTTTCCTTGTTAGTTTAGGTGAAATATATGACCAAATGGAACCAATCGGATCGCTCGTGACTGTTGATTTAGGGGCATTTTCGTAATTAAAGTTTGAATGTACCTAAAATTTTTCCACTACTAGCATCATAACGATTTAGTCTTTTTGACTTCGTGCTTTCTATCTGTGCATACTTGTAATGATTACAGTCTTTACATATATTAATCGTAGACTTTTTAAAATTTTTACTATCTTTTTCATATACAGAATTACAATTATCGCATTGTAATACATATACTTTTTGTTTAGTTTTAACTTTTTCCGTTAAACTATTTCTAGTACGATTGTGAGTATTTTCTTTTATATAGGTATTTAATATCATTATATTACTATTTAGCAAACGGCTTAGTTAAATATAGGTATAAATAAACGTATACAGAATAACATTATTTCAAGGAGAAATACTAATGGCAATACAAACAATTAACATCGGATCATCAGCAAATGATGGAACCGGTGATCCGCTTCGTACCGCATTTGATAAAGTAAATGATAACTTTGTTGAATTATATGCAGTAACTGGAGCAGGTTCAGGACAAAATTTAGCGATAAGTGCAAACAGTCTTATCAGTGAAAACACAAACGGAAGTATAACAATTGATCCAAACGGTACTGGTACAATTATTTTCGCAGCAGACTCTGCTGTTTCAGGAACAACTGCAAGTACAAGTGCTACTTCAGGATCATTTACAGCAGCTGGTGGTGCAGGTATTGCCGCTGACTTACACGTAGGTGATGATGTCACACTTATATCTGATGCCGCAGTATTAGGCTTTGGTGCAGATAAAGATGTAACATTTACTCACGTTGCAGACACAGGTCTTCTTTTAAACAGTACAAGAACAATACAATTTAATGATGCAAGTCAAAATATTGGTGCTCCAAATGCAACTACATTAGATATCAACGCAACTGATGAAGTAGAAATTAACGCAACTTTAATAGATGTAAATGGTAACTTAGATGTTTCAGGTACAATCGTTGGTGCCACTACATTATCAGCAGCAACAATAACTGCAACTACTGCTTTTGTTCCAGATGCATCTGATGGTGCAGCACTTGGTACATCTGCATTAGAATTTAGTGATTTATTTTTAGCAGATCTAGCGGTTATTAACTTAGGTGCAGACCAAGATGTAACGTTAACACACGTTGCTGATACAGGTCTTACATTAAATGCTACACGTAAATTAATGTTTAATGATGCAAGTCAGTTTGTTCAAGGTATTAGTGCAACAGTTTTAGGACTTGGTGCAACAGATGAAATCGACTTAACTGCAACTGCTATTGATATAAATGGTACTGCTTCTGTTAGTGGATTATTAACAACTGAAACTGGTTTCAATGCTGGTGTGACTTCACTAACCGCAACTGGTGCTATTACAGTAGCCGCACATGCTGGTAAAATATTAAGTATGGCAGAAGTAGGTGGTAACGCTGCTTGTACATTTACATTACCTGCAGCAACTGGTAGTGGTGCAGTATTTAAGTTTGTAGTTGGTGTTATTAACACATCAAACTATATAATTAAAGTGGCTGACGGAACTGATACAATAGATGGATCAGTTATTGTCGTAAATGACGCAGGTGATGGTGGAACTGCATCTGTTATCTCTTGGATAACAGCTGCATCAGATGATACTATTACCCTTGATGGTACTACAACAGGTGGTGTTTCAATTGGTGATTTTGTAGTGCTTACTGATTTAATTGCAAACCAGTATACAGTAGAAGGTCATCTAAATGCAAGTGGTACTGAGGCATCTCCATATAGTGCAACAGTTAGTTAATAATTAACTGCTAACAAGCATTAAAAAAAATATTATAATAGGACGACCTTTAATTAGATCGTCCTATTTTTTTATGACGTGCAATAAATACAGTATGAGATAAGGGGTAAACAATGACATTACAGACGATTAACATTGGCACAAACCAAGATGATGGAACGGGTGACTTACTCAGAGATGCATTTGATAAAATTAATGACAACTTTACAGAAGTTTATACTGAACTAGGCGGAACAGCACTCAGTAATATTACTATGAGTGGAAGTACAATTAGTACTGACACATCAAATAGTGGCATAATAATTGATCCTCAAGGCACAGGAACTATATCACTATCTGGTAATACTGCTATAACAGGAACTGCAACGATTTCTAGCACACTTGGTGTTAGCGGTGCAACCACAATGACTACATTGGGTGTTAGTGGTACAACAGGAATCGATGGCAACTTCGACATTAATACAGACAAGTTTAAGGTAACTGCATCATCTGGTGATACTATAATAGCAGGTACATTAGCCGTAACTGGTGCACAAACATTTACTGGGCAAACTAATCTAGATGGGTTATTAAAAGCAAACGGAAGTGTTGATTTAGGTAATGCAACCTCAGATACAATTACAGTTACAGGCAGAATTGATAGTGATTTTTTACCTAGTGCAAACAATACACATGATTTAGGTTCCAGTAGTTTAAGATGGGATGGTGCTTTTTTTAACACTATGAATGTTAACACCTTATCAACAGGATCTACAACTTTTGGTAGTATTAATATTGCAGGAAACAAAATTTCAAGTACTGTGTCTAACGCAAATATTACACTAGATCCAAGTGGAACAGGTAGTGTTGAAGTTATAGGAAATATTACTTTAGTCGACGATGCAATTATTTCTTTAGGTGGTGAAGGTGATTTAACAATTACACATGACGGCGATAATTCTATAATTAACGATACAGGTACTGGTAAGTTAATAATGAAAAGTAGTCAAGTTGATATACTTGGAGGCACAGACGGCGGCGAGTCAATGGCAACATTTATCGACGATGGAGCCGTAACTCTTTTTTTTAACAACTCTAGTAAAATAGCAACAAGCAATACCGGAGTTAGTATTACAGGTACTGCGGTTATTTCTGGAAGTGCAACTATTTCAGGTGGCGCATCTGTAGTTACACAATATACTGGCACAATGTACCTAGCAGATAGTACAGTTTTACTTTCAGATAGTGCAATAGTAACTACAGACCGTGATGCATTTGTATTAGTGGGTAATGTAAAAGGTGCTTTAACTGGAGCAGTAACAGGTAATGTTACAGGTAACTTAACAGGTACAGTATTAACAGGCGAACAAGCCTCGATAACTACTGCGGTTAACCTTACTACAACTGGTGCATTAAACGCAGGAACTATTGTAACAGGATTTGGTGATATTAGCAATGGCACAAGTACTATTAACTCAAGTGGTAAAGCACAACTTGGATCATTAGATACTACTTTGGCTAGTCATTCGACGACTGTGGATAGTAGTTCGATATTAGTAAGTGCTTACTTTAATCTAGGTATTGTTACTCCAGGAAGTGTTAGAGCAACTCAGTTAGTAGCAACAACTTCAGCAACAAATTTACTTGGAAAAGTAAACACTACAGATGCAGATAGTGGAATATTAACTGCTGACAATGGAGCAACTGCTGATGCTTTTGCAGTTAACGTAGATGTTGCAGGACATACCACACTTGATAATTTGACTGTAAGTGGACAAATTTACGGATTTACTAGTACTGCTACTTTAAAAACATTAATTGCGGCAAGTGCTGATTTTGCTGATTTTCAGGCTAGATTTGCTAAAATACAAGATTAATATAGTTCTATAATAGTTTTTATCTTATTAATAATTTCTTCAGTTTTAAAGGTTGAAAAAACACCTGGATGTAAAGGCTTAGGCCATCCTTGTATATTTGTCCATGCGTATCCTTGATGTTCACTGTTTAGTTTAGGTATAAACTCTTCTTCAACAACGGCAACATATGTGTGATATTCGAAACCTTTTTTACTATTTGTAAATTGATCAATAGGTATTAGTTTGCGAATACTAGGTGTTTCGCCAATTTCTTCTTGAATTTCTCTGTAAAGTGCATCGATAAAATTTTCTTCTTTTTCAACTTTTCCACCAGCAAATGCCCATGTGCCGTTAAAACTACTATCTTTTCTTAATAAAAATAGAAACCTTTTTGTTGAACTTGAGAAAAAAACTGCACCTACACTTTGCTTTAGATTACTATTTCCCAATCGCCTGCCTTGTATTCGCCTTCGTAACTTTTTACCCAAGCACTACCAGTCCATTTATACTGTATGCCTGTGTGAGTATTAGTAACAAAATGTATTCCAGCATCAGTACTACTATCAAAAACTATATTCCAAGTAGATCCGTTAAACTGAATAATATCATTTGCACCTGCTATAAGATCATTTCCAGCATCATCTTGCCATGCAGTTGGACCATCTGTATTTGTACTAGAACCTATTGCTCTTAATATTAAATATCGTTGACCATCTGCATTTGCAGGAAGACCTGCTCCTGGTCCTACTCTTAATGGATTAATAATTTTTGTTACTGCTGGTAAGTCGTTTGTCGGAATAGTATCAGCATCAACAGTAAATAATAACTTAGTTTGATCACTAGGATGATGTGCAATAGTTCCTACAATTTGTCCAGTTCCAAAGTCAATTCTTACTTGACTTATGCCTGACTGTAACTGTCCGTATTGGTTAATCACTGCTCTCCAACTAACATCGTCGGTGCCAATCTTTTTAGGAGGATCAGATAATATGTTAGTAGGTTCTATTTTATTAGTTACACTTTCTTGTCTTTCTAATAAAGTTAAAGTAGTACCTAACAACAATATACCATAGTTCATTGGGGTAAATTTTAATCTAGAACCTAGTACTACATCACTATCTATAATTCCGTCATCGATACTTCCACTTTCGTCGAATATACTAGCAACAATTTTGCTAACAACTCCAAGTTTTTTGACCTTACTAGGAGGGGATAACCAAATAGGAACGGCAAACTGTAACGTAGAAACATCAATTGAGTCGTCTGGTCCGACTGGAACAGCTCTATTACTCCAAGTGGTGCCCATTAACTCTATATAACTTAAACTTCCCCAATCTAAGTAATTGTCTGTGCTTTGTATTTCTAAACTTGGATTAAAAAGTACTAACATCTGCTCTAGTAATTGGAGTTTCTGTGTAGTATTACTAGTCCATACATCGACGTTTATAGTTAAAGTATAAGGAACTGGCATTAACCGTTCTATAGTAAATGCATTTCCTTGTTGGTTTGTGTATTCTCCAGTATCTTCGTTATATCTTCTCATACGGATATGACGTTTGTCAACGTGTGACGGATCTTGTCTTCTTTCTGGATTATATGTAAATTCGTTAATGTAACAACTAATCATTGGTGTAGGAATAATTTTATTCTCACTGTTGTCTCTAATAATACTAGATACCATCCTGGTTGCATCTCCGTACTTTACAGGAACCGTTACTAGAGTTGTATTTCCATCTCTATCTTTTCCATATTCGACTTGGAAATTTGAAAAAGCACGGATAAACTGTAATAAGAATCTTCTTACTTGATTGTCATAGAAAAATTGCTGGGCCATTAAATGTCTTCCTGTATCTCAAGTGCTTTGCTTAATGCTTGACGCTGGTTAATAACCGTGTTATCATCTTGTGTTGTAGTTGCTGTATTATTAATAAATCCTGATGTTAGAGTTGAACTTTTTCCTGGAGTTGGATTACTTCTCAAATTATCTTCTACTTTATTCCATCGATTCCCGTTATATCTAAAAAGTCTATTAGGTAAAAAGTCTAATCTTAAAACATAATTTCCTTCGGTAGGATCTGAAGGAAAACTAGTACCCATTGTTATTTCTTCACCATTAGGAGCAAGTCCGTCTCCAACAAGATATCCACTATAAGCCTTACTGTTCTCAGGAGTAGTTCTTGCACTATCTGCAGTTATTAATGTGTTGTCAATACTAATTCCTGTGCCAGGTGCATTAATATTTGAAGCATCAGCAGTAACCAACGCAACACTAGCAATTTCAGTATCAGCAGTAACTGAACTATCAGCAGTAGATATGTTACTATCGGCTGCAGTAATAGGACCATTATCACTAGTGAGTAAACTATTATCTGTAGTAACTCCTATATTAGCCGCACCACTATCAGCAGTAAATCCTTTAGGCTCCTCAGGAGCACCAGTTACTGGATCAACAGGAACGACATAATACTTACTTATGTCGTATCCGCTCTTAGGAACTTCTACTTCTGCTTGTTCAACTACTTTACTAGTAATCTCAAGTTCTTTAGTATAGGTACTAAGTAGATCTCTTAGTGTCTTATCTGTGCTTTCACCTGTGTTATCGTTAAGTTGTATCTTATTAAGTATATCATTATATTCTTGACTGTCTACTAATGGAGTACATTTTACTCTCCATAAATGAGGCCACCAAGTTGGAGAGTATCCTTCTGCAGGTCTCGATCCTTCTTGTACTACATAATATCTTTTTAGTGCTACTTCTAAACTAGTATCTAAACTATTATAATCTTTTAAATGAGGCATTTCTAATACGTCACCACTCATCAATCTACGACCTAATATCCGATCCATATCTGACATGTGAAAAGTAACAAATAGTGTATCGTTCTGTAAAAAAAGACCAAACTGGCTTAAATCAAAATCCGTATCAGCGACATTATATATACCTCGTAGGTTATATATGTCAGTTTCGTATTTACGATCTCTGTTCTCTAAAAATAAGAAATCTTGTATTGCTAAAGGATCATCAGTTGTTGATTGTGGCTGACTTTTATCCTTACTGGGACCTTGGTCCAAAACACCTAAGTACTTATGAACATGAACTCCTGTGCCTCCTACTGTAAATTGTTCTTTAATATTTCTATCAAAAAACTTAAAATCGTTAGTATGTGCACCATCTTTCCAGAGGCTGAGTCGAGGCAAAATATTACTCCTATTCTTTATACTATTTATCGGTATAAAAAAAGACTGCCGAAGCAGTCTTTTTCTTTAGGGAGGAATTTTTGTAATTAAGCAGCCACCTGCACATATGGCTTGCTAAAACCATTACCAAACTCTATATCAGTATAGTGACTAACATGAAAGTAATCGCTTTGGCTATCTGACTTATCAAACCAATCCGGACCTTTCATTGCCGCTAATAACTCTAACAAGAACTTCTTTTCTACACCATCATAGTGTGTTTCGATATGATAAACATTAACTTGTCTAAAATCATTTGCATGTTTACCAAACTCAAAAATACCACTGCTTATTTTAACACAAAGTACCATGTGGTTCCTAATGCTAATAGAAGCCTTACATCCATACTTTTTTAATACTGCTTTAATTGCTGGTGCTAACTTTGTTTTATTTGCTTGACTTACATATGCCATTTGACTCTCCGTTTAATTGCTTGTTTCTAACTATACTTTATAATAGCACAGAATACCAAAACGTCAACCGAAACGTAAACTTATTAACTGGTTGACATATATAACAGAAGTGTTATAGTATATACATAGTTAGGAAAACAGAGAAAGATAAACTATGATAAATGATATGCAACGAGATTTAGAAATGCTAAAACAAGTTCAAGTATTAATGAAGAAGTCTACTACAAGAAGAACTGCAACTGAAATACTAAGTACTATTATCCATGAGAAAACAGATGAAGTACAACGAACAGAGCAAGGTATGGAAGCCTTGCGTGTAGCAATGGGAGGAAAGTAAATGGCGTTAAGTGCTCTTAAAGGTAAAAAACTTACTAAGAAGAAAACTATATCTCGTAGAAAATTATCTGGTGCTGGAGCGGCTCCTACAGATTCTTTTAGGAATTGTACAGAATTCTTCCATTGGCAAGTAGACAATAAGAATTGTGGCACTATAACAAAAGCATATTTAAAGAAAACTCTTTCTAAAGAAGATTATAAAGCAGTCTCTAAACTACCCGAGTGGACATTTTATAGACAACATATCGCAGCATATTGTTGGTGGGCAGGACAAGACTTAAAAACAAATGCAGATACAACAGAATGGATGACTACTCATTTCCAAGGATGGATTGAAAAAGGTCGTCCCCTTGCTGAAATAGAAAAGAAAAAAGCAGAAGAGAAGAAGAACATATACATTCCTAACATACAAGAACGTATCAGAGAAGCCGCCGATGATATCATTGCTTCTGTAGAAGAAGTTGTTGATGATTTTATTAACGATCCAACTACTTTTAAGAATCCTGATATGGTAAAAATGCTTAAAAAACTAAATGTTAACCAAGCACATACTAGACACATTATTAATTTCTATCAAGGATCGTTAACAGAATTTAGTTTGTTATTAAATCCTGTGAAGTTGTCTGCTAAAGCAACTGAACAAGAAAAAGACTTAGCAGATCAATTCAAAGAAGGATATGCACACTTATCTAAGTTAGAGATTAAAAAA
>Ga0308016_10000937_pt1 | contig 14618 bp, 14 predicted proteins | sample Neamet233_FD_203129 | JGI IMG/M metagenome (GOLD analysis project Ga0308016, IMG submission 203129) | Marine microbial communities from water near the shore, Antarctic Ocean - #233 | ecosystem: Environmental > Aquatic > Marine > Unclassified | place: Southern Ocean | collected 2014-07-28
AGTGGCCACGCTGGTGTAGCCTCGGAACCTTGGCTGTCTGCCCCACTGAATCCGCTAATGGGTTTATCTGCCCTGAGTATGACGCACCCGTCTATTCCGTAGTCTGCTGTGCTCCCTGCGTTGTCGTTCCCTACATCCTCGTTGATAACCCCTGTATCGATACGTTGAGGTGTCCCCGAGTTGACGGTGACCAATCCTGTATCCCCCGCGGCTATCCCTCTCCTGTACCACCTAACTTGTGTATTTGCTTCCTGTGCGGTAACCCTGCACCGTCTATTCCACACGATTACTTCCAGTACCATGGGAGCTAATAGCCTATGATCTCTGTCATCTGTGGTATTTGTACCACAATATACATCTGTTGTAGCAACGACGACAAATTCTCCTGTAACTGAATCTCCACACGCGAGTACTGTGGACCCGAATGGTTCAATAGTAACTGGCCCGTCAACAATGGTGACACTATCCGACGAATATAACGTGACAGTACTCTCCAGCCCAGCCGAAGTTACATAAACTTGACTTGTTCCACGTAGTGCGTAGAATCTAAAGTATGTATCACTCAATGAAGATATCCCGAATGGCATAGGGAAAGGAGCACTAAATCCCATGATACCCTTTGTGGTTCTAAACACGGTTCCTGAAGGGAGGTTATAGTTTAGAATCTCTCCTCTACTCATTGTCACAAGATATACAAAGTCGGTATCACTAGGTTCTCTCTTGTATATTTCATTGTTGTCACCAGCCGACCCAAACCCTACCGTGAAACCATTTGTAAGGGTATCTGTGAATGCAACCATGTCAGTTAGCCCTGGATTACCTGAAGCTCCTGCCTTTTTAGAGTTTTCTATAGACACTATCCCATCAACAGTAACCTGCATACTCTGTAAAAGATCTGTGATTGTCTTGTTAACCCAATCTGCTGCAAATGTAGAATCTTGTACAGTTTCGTTCCACGCAAGTAGGTTATTGTGCAAAGGCACTAGATCGGCATTATAATTTGTAATATCTGCGAGCTCGTGTGTCTTTGGAACCCATCCATCAGGGAATGCTCCATCGGTAGCATTAACATTGAATGACACGTATTCTCCATGTGTTTCAGCTGCTATGGTCACATCTACAAGCTGATCTAGATTAAGAGAATCTGATACCACCACTACGGATCCACACGAAACTGTACTTGCCATGTCTTTATATGGTATATATATTTTTTAATTGTATATGTTTACGGAGTATAAATATGTATTTACAAATTAATCCCCTAAAATATATCTCTTCCATGTAGGTCGTGGGAATTCTAACGTAGAATTAACACCTCCACATTTTCTATTAAGTGCGAATATATCATCTTCGTCAACACCATGGAAAACGATGATAGAAACAATGTCTTCCCACAAAGTCTTCAAGAATATTTTGAATTTGGGACTAGGATATTCCAGGTCCTTTGGTACAATCATGACAATTTCCCCAGGATTAATCCTGAAATGTTCGGCACACATACAACGTACACGAACATGATCCGTGTTTGAAGTATATGCTTCAGCAATTACTACATACATTCTTACGGATGGTTTCCTAAGTAAACATTGTGAATTCATGTTGAATACGCATTTTCTGACACAATCAGTGCACTGTTTGTCTCTCCGCAATCTCTTGATATCGTTCAGTGTCGGTTTCAAAGAGTCATTGTGTATTTTTTTAAGTGAAGGATTATATTCGATGATGTGTCGTTTGATAATCTCTGGAACATCGTTCCAAGAAATTTGGTCTTGATCTTGATGATTAGAAATAATCATTCTATACATTGAATATATTTAAATTTTATTCATATCGACATGTCGATGATAAGCGCACCCTGCGACTTGCTCTTAGCTCCAAGCTTACAGTAGCTTATACTGGGGAAGCTATTCTGGAACTTCCCCGTCTGCTTAGACACCAGGCTAAAAGCGTTCTGAATGAACTTCTCATCGACTACCTCTGACTGCCCAATGTATTGCCGAAGGGGGAGATATTTCTCTTGGTACAACATATTATTGAGATTAACCCGTACAACCAAGTCGTTAACTCCTTCCAACCCGGGAGCAACTAACTCATTTTCTAGGTTATACTTATTCTTTCCCTCCCTCATCTCCCCGACAAGACTCCACACAGATGAAAATACATGACCCATCCCCCCTCCTGTCTCGCTTATTGCCAAGGCAACCTGTGCAAGCCTGTCGCTCTTCGAAAGAGGAATGTCTTCACATGTCAACCCTTCACCGAGAATGATGGATGATCCTAATCGTACAACATGACTCTTGTACTTCTTCTTGGCCGGCTGTTCATCCGTGTCTACCTTCCTTTTCTTGGTAGGTTCAACCATTGTGAAAGTCCCATCCATCACCTTACGAGATTTGGTCGGCTCTACAAAGTTAATGAGCTTCACGAAATCCTTGGCAATGTCATCCCCCCCGGTAAAGTCTAACTGGGCAAACAAGTCTTTATCTCTCGCCATAGAATCCTCATCTACCTCACCACCACCTGTAAATAAGTCAAGGTTGGATCCAGATTGTTGTGACGCTATTTCCGCTATCTTTACAGATGCCTCTGCCTCTTTCATGGCAGCCTCTGTCCTACGCATAGCATATTCCGCATCCAACGTTCTAAATTCAGCCTCCCTCATGCTAGCTTCTGCCCCCCTCATGCTAGCCTCAGCCTCTCTCATCCTGGCAATCTCTCGTCGGTGGTTGTTCTCGTGTGATTCCAGTATAGAAGCTTTCTCTATCTTCTCCTCCTCCTTGATCATGTTACGCCTTGAAGAGTCCCTTGCCATCTTATCCTCCAGAGAAGAGATGACGTTCTTCATGTGGTCGTGGTTATTTCTATTTTCACATACGTGATTGCAGCATGCAAGTACGATGGAAGCCATCCTCAAGTCTGAAGGTGTCTCGTGCCTCATAATCTCCATAGATAGCCTCACGACAGTTGATATAAAGTCCGTATTCTCGTCGATGATCTCTGCCTTCCTGATGATAACCTCTCGTTGTTTTGAACCATAGAACCCTCTTGTCTTGATAAAATTGTAGATGGGTCCATATGTCTCAGTAGAAATGTCAAACTCCTCTCCTAAAACTTCCGATGTGTTGAGAATGTCGATAATCTTGTTCATGATTGTATCTGAGAGGTAAATGAAGAAGTGAATAGGTGGGGGGGATGGGAAAGTATGACAAATGATCAAGTATGGATTATATATTCCAAATCATGATAGCAAGGCGTTATATATTGATGTTATTTAGTAAATTATAAGTCAGTTACTTTTATACGGTTATTCTAATTGGAGGAAATACGTGGCATTTTCCAGTCTTAATATCCCTGTATTTACCTGTTTCGCATTTTTTCTGTTTATTGTACTGCTTCCATGCGTTAGGGTACTGTTTTAGGTCAGCAATCATTTCAGATTCTGTGAGTCCTTTTTTAACAATGTGCTTCCTCCATCTATTGAGAGTTAGACCACTCCCATTGGACCCTATTGATACTACTTTCATTCTATTAAGTAGTCTCTGAACCTGGTCTGATTCAGACGCATCCATTTCAATTTCATGGAAGTTAGGGTTCTTCCTGAGTATTTTCATGTGTACACACTTCCCTGTTTCCATGACAAGTGCTCTGCCTCTGGTGCATTTGTTGGAGATGATTTCTTCCTGGAACTCTATGAATCTTTTTTCATTGGTCATGATACTTTCCAAAGATTCACTTGCAGTCAGTATCTGGTTACTGATATCCTTCCTCCATTTACCAAGACTGGATGTAATCTTTTTGGTGGATGATTTTTTCTTAGTGGAAGATTTTTTCTTGGTAGGCGATTTCTTGGTAGGAGACTTCTTGGTAGGCGATTTCTTGGTAGGAGACTTCTTTTTTGTCGCGGCATTTTGACATCTACCATTGGCGTTACGGATCTGACCACTCTTACATTTCTTTAGACATTTACCGTTTGACACTCTTTTTTCTCCATTTTTACATTTTTTAACACACTTTCCTGTCATGAAGTTGTATTCCTTACCTTTTGAGCACACTGTCTCTCTCTTTTCCTTCCGTAATTGTGATTTCGCATATTTACGTGTTTTCAGATCCTTCTTTGCCTCGGATCGTGTAAACTTTTTATCCTTGATATGCTTCCTCCATTGTTGCAAATCCATGTCTATTTTTTTCATGTATTTACTCCACGCCTTGGCATTGTTTTTGATAAGTTTCATCATTTCCTTTTTGGTTAATCCTAAACTTTTTTCAAGGCGCCTTACACCTTTTAATGTGAGATCATGTCTTTTTCCGAAAAATTCAGAATATGCCTTTTTATTCTTTCTCAAGCTGATCATCCTATTTTTTGGTGTCAATTCCAGAACACCTTTACTCCATTTATCGTAATTTTCCCTTTGTGGTGCCATTTCTCATATACATTATTACCAATATTGTATATCTCATAAATGGCAAGTTATGTTTTTTTATAAATTCTACATATAAAGAGTATGACTATATCTTCATCAGAACTTTGTTTAGGAAGGGCACTCGCGTTTACATTTGGTTCTTTCTCACATATAATGGACGTAAGTATCGACACCCTTCCCAAAGAAGGTGTAAAAGATATAGAATCTGGTCTGACCGTCAACCGGTGTATAGTGACTGATTATGACGCGTTGGAGACCGTTTTTTTCGATTCAATCCTCGACGTGGGGAGTGATATGGTTATAATAAAATTATACGGGGATGTAGGGATACCCAGCCATGACGTGATGATTTTAGTTGTGAATAAGGGGTTTGATTCCTTAGTATTTTACAGGAATTCCTGGGGGTATGATTTAGACACAAAAGAGTACAAAAAGATGGATAAAGAACACCCTATAAAAAAATTGGCCAGACTTGTTTCCATTCCCCATGTGATATTTGTCCTCCCCGAAGATTCTATGATTAAGTGTGGTGCCCAACATCTATCAGAAGAATGCAGCCGTCGGGACAATTCTATTGAGATATGTGTAGCCGATAGGAATCTAGGTGCATGTGTTTCATGGAACGATATGTATATAAAGAAGATCCAGGACTGGTTGCGTAATAAGCGCATAAATTTCGGATTTGAAGATGCTCTACCCGAAATAAAGTCACAGCTTGTTGAGATAGACTCTTCATTGGTTTTTGGCGATGAATCTCTGACGAAAATATCTGAATACGGTGCAAAGCGTTGGGCGAAGTCCCCTTTTATCCCGTATGAGATGTTACGTGAAATATTTGACACTATACCATCTAGTTTATCGGAAATCCAATTCAAGACTATAACTAATTCGTATGACAAATTCATGGGAAACATACCCGAATCTGGAGATCATGAAACTCTTCTCCCAGAAGCATCGCTGTTTTTAAAAGAGTCTTTGGGTTACGAACTTCTTGTACGAGATTCCTATAAACTTACTGGGATATGTGATGGTTTAAAAATTAAGATAGGGACATATAGTTGTGGAGAATTTATTATAGACATGGTTATGGTACTGATTGCATGTAAAAACAGAACAATGAGTGATGAAATTTCAAGTGGTAAAAGAAAATTATCTATGGATAATATCGAACCAAGGAAGACATTCCGTCGGGCAACATCATTTATAGATCTTTAAAATATATCCAATATGTAACATGGAACACGAAAAAGAACGCCGAGAAGCCATACAATCTATTCATGAAGCCATGGATGTTATTATGCTTCAAGTAAGTGATGTTGATAGTGTGGAGAGATTATACGAAATACGTGACAAATGCCTCCAATCTTTGGAACCCTTTCCCAAAGTAGAAAATTGTGAAAAATACAAAAGATCTATAGGTAAAATAAAATCTATCGTGGATAAAATTAAAAATTAAAAATTAAAAATCCATAACCATGTCGCCACTATGTCCCATTAATTCGACATGACAAAGCTTTCACAGAAGAAACGATGCATGAGAATGTCCAGGGCACTGAGATCATCTAAAATACTAGAAATGGCTTCCAACCATAAGAAAAGTACGTCTATAGATGAGCAATATGAGAGATCTTTTGAAATAATGCAAAAGATTGCGAGTCATGTCCGAGAATCTAAAACGAGTGGTTGGGAGAAGTCTGTTCGGTCATTGGAGAGTTCTTCAAGTTATGGGAGAGATATTTTAACATCACTAAAGAGTCGTAGGGATGGTGATATGCTTAAGATGATCACCGATGATCGCATGGAAAGTATTCGAGAAGATGTATCTTACAATCTCGCGGAAACATTGGAGAATGAGAATGTGACAACCGATACATTTAAACATAAGGATCTTGTTATGCCACAAATTGAAAAGGTCAATGAGGCAATATTAGGAGAAGTTGGTATAGATAGAGATGATATCACTGATATAATAAATATGGGAGACATCTTTGATGATGGAGAATGGATTAAAACTGGGAAATATAAGGATTTTTCAGATAATTTGGATAGAATTGGAATAATCCCCAGGATGGATTATATTTCAAACTATATGGGCCTAGTGAATAGCACTAAAAAATTAATTTAATAACATATTATATTCAATATATACCCAATGACCATGATGGATACTATATATATGAATGCAATCTGGTACACTTGATGTGTGTAATCCCAGTCATCATATTGTACAGTTTCATTATACATATGTGCACAGTGATACATTTCTTGAATTTATTTCAATAATATAGAAGTTTAAGATTGCCCTGAAGCATCAACGCCAAAGATCCGTGGATTCAAGACGAGTCAGGATTTAATAATGAGAATTTTGTATATTTAATAATTTACCCCGGAGATTCCTGAAGTTTCAACTGGTCTTTATGTGCTGCCTTTCTACTAAAACTAACCGCATCAATTAGAACAGTAAACAACTCAATACCATTCCCCTTGAAAAGTGCCATCTCGGCAAAATTTTCCTTTGAAATTTTGAAATGTCTTCCGTAATCCTGTATCGCCCCTTTAACCGGACACTTGTTATCCAGCAACCACATAATCATCTTATATTTATCCTCATCAGAGTGTATAGCAATAGGTTTAGTAGTCATAAATAAATCCTTTTTCCCCAGAATATAAAGAAGAATAGAAGAATCGTCGCTCAGACGAGGACAGAGATCCATCAAATCATATTTTTTACTTTCAGGCTTCCAGTGGTAAACTCTACTGCTGAAACCAGATTCTGTACTGAAATTACACCCAGATCCATATAACCACTTTACAGTCTCAAAGTCTCCTCTTTTCGCAACAGGACCAATAATGTTCCTGAACGTAAACTCCTCGTAAAAATCACAAGAAGTATTTTCCCTAAAATAACATTGGGCATCCCATGGGAACTCCCCTCCCGTGATTTTCTCATATCTGCCGTGTATCTCCAATAGGCACTTAGGATCCCCGTATTCTGAAACACGCATCATAAAAGCAGCCATTCTATCTACACCCATGGTAGAAAAGTCTACCGTAGACAAATATTCACCAATCATGTTTACATCAGACGCAGCATAATCTATACTCGTAGTCTTCGACACAGAAATCCAGTCTTTGCAAATTATTCCCGTAAAGAGGAAGCTTTCAGGGGAAGAAAACGACTGTACCACTTTATTGATATCCGTCTTGAGTAGAACACTGGATACGAAGTCTTCTTCTTGTGTGGAAGATGATGAGCGCTTCATTGTCGATATTGTAGGTGGGGTTGTGAATTGTGATAGATGGGGGAGTGATATGTAAAATATACCTACATGCATAAATATAGAAAACCCGGGGCTGACATGGTGGCCTTCAAGGTTATTTTAACCTTTGGTATTTGGAACACACTTGGTCCGATATAATATTTATTATCTTTACAAATTATAACATACAGATAAAGAATACAATGGCTCCCTCTGCATGTGTTAAAAAATGCATGAAATCTAAATCTAGAACTACCAAGCCCAAGTCCAGGACTGTAACTAAATCTTCCAAGTCTAAGTCTTCCAAGTCTAAGTCTACCAAAAAGTGCACTCTCCCCGCCAAGCGTTACATCGTACTGAAATGCGCCAAGGTATCTTCCAAGAAGCCTATCTCCTCTCAAGGTAAGGTTATCACAATGAAATGCACCAGCGCTTCTGCCGCAGGTAAGTTTGCCACCGCCATGTACAAGAAGACCCATCGTCAGATGAAATCTGTCTACCTGTACCGTAAGGGTAAGGTTACTAAATTCTCCATAACTTTCAAGGTATCTAAGACAACAGGTAAGAAGGTAGCCAAGGCAAAGTCCGTCAGAAAGACCGATGTTAAGTACGCCAAAAAGTCTTCCCCATGCAGAAAGAGCAAGAAGTCTCTGACCAAGAGATGCAGCAACGGAAGTCGTAAGAGCAAGAACAACAAGGTATGTCTTAGAAGACTGGGTAAGTCGTCCAAGTCCGCCGGAATTCCTGTACTTTCTGGACTACTCTCCGTATTCTCCGGGAAGACAGATGCCGAGAAGGAGAAAGAAGCACACCTTGCCCGTGTGGAAGCCTCCAGAGCTGCCGGTATCGCCATGAGGGCCGCTGCCCCCGCCAAGGCTGCTGCCATGGCTGAAAGACAGGCACACCTTGCCCGTGTGGAAGAATCCAGAGCTGCCGGTATCGCCATGAGGGCCGCCGCTCCCGCCAAGGCTAAGGCCATGGCTGACAGACAGGCACACCTTGCCCGCGTGGAAGCATCCAGAGCTGCCGGTATCGCCATGAGGGCCGCCGCCGCTGACAAGCAGGCACACCTTGCCCGCGTGGAAGCATCCAGAGCTGCCGGTATTGCCATGAGGGCTTCTGCCGCTGCCAAGGACAAGGAGATGGCTGACAAGAAGGCACACCTTGCCCGCGTGGAAGCATCCAGAGCTGCTGGTTTCGCCATGAGGGCCGCCGCCGTCGAAAAGGACCGTGTGTTTGCCGAGAACTTGGCCTCCAAGGAAGGTCCCGGAATCATCGGATCTATCTTCGGTACATCCACCAACCCAAACAACTAAACCCGGATAACTATAAAAACTTAATTTAATTCTAATCAATATCCTTTAAACCTTGACCATGACGTCATTTTCGTCAACACCGCTATAGTAATCACTATCGTAATCGTAATAATAATCATCATCTTCCAACTCATATACTTCCTCCAAATCATCTCCGATTCCTGTATATGCCTCAAAATCTTCATAATCACACCCACATGTGACGATTATGTCATCATCCTTGATGTCAAACTCCGTCTTACCATGAGACGGGTTACATACCGACCATCCTTTCCCCCCCTCCGATATTTCGACAGGGTGGTGATCCAACCCCATTTCAAAGATATTCGCAGCGCATATCGTAGTGGTTGAATCAAATCCGTAGAAAAACAGGTAATATTGTCCTTCGTTCAACATTACTACATTCTTACCACTCCCAGAATCTATAGACGAGAATACTGGTTCCAATTGGTGGTCAAATCTGTTGGCCTTATAGCACCCATTGGATGATGGGAATCTCTTTGAAACAATCGTAAAAGAATCATTGTATACACACTGTTGTCCGTTGCAACACATAACTGCCATGAATGTAAGGATGTAAAACAGTATAGACGCCATATCTACCAATTGTGCCAGTGGTGGTGCTTATCGTCTATACAAATTTAATATTTAATAATTGTTTAATTTGTGAATTTTAATATGTGATTATTTCTTAATGCAATGAATATATTCAGATGGTGTATATTATTAACACTTGTGTCATGTTCAATTTCATCATACTTTATATCCAGCGTGGTTGACAGGTATATACAAAGATCGTCCAAGAATATATACGACACCCGAGCATCAAATTCTGCTAGTAATATCATAAATTCGATTTATAACCTAGAGACATTGTCATCTATCACTGTTTCATTGGAAGCTGTTGATAAGATAAGTGTTCCTTTTTTCAATGCTGTGTGTGCAGAGTATTTTATTCGAGATACGTCAATTTCAAGAAGTGTTTACATTGAAAGAATTCCTATACACCTACAGGATGAAGTTGAAAAATACCTTACCGATACATATAACGAGACAGTTTCTATAAGTCCCATAGGTCCTTCTTTAATACCTGGTGAAGATTTATGGGTTGTATTTAACATTTTCCCATTTGTATATCCAATTGTAGGTCTAGAGTTGTTCAGTGACCCCATAAGAAGAGATCTTATAGAAAGATTGTTGATAAGTGAAACACCACAAACAACCTATAATATACCACTTGTCGATACTGGTGAATCTGGTTTGATATCAATGCAGCCAGTTTCTAAGGGTGGGGTTATATCCGGGGCTACCGTGAGCGTATTTAGATATGAAATTTTTTTTACACGCCTTTTTGAAGAATTCTCAGAGAGATATCCAGAGCCTACCGAATGCGTGTATATAAAAGATGATCTTGTCTACAGTACCGGAATTTGTCCTGTGTCACCTATACTTGACGATTCTTTTATACATGTAGTGTCTCTGGATGCACATGTATCGGTTTCTAAGTACAGGTATAGTATGACATCTGTATTCCCAGTAACAATGTCGTGTTTACTATTAATAATAGTGGTTGTACTGGGTATACTACTACAGTTTGAAAAGAGACGAGAGAAAGCTATATCCCAGTCCGAATTTAAGAGTAGATTTTTATCCGATATTTCTCATGAAATACGTACACCAATGAATGGTATAATTGGTTCTTATGAATTGTTGGTAGATAAAATTACTGGGATCGAATCATTGGCTCACTTGGAAACTATTAGAACATGTGGGTTTTCATTATTGGAACTCATCAACGATGTTCTGGATATTTCAAGTATTGAATCGGGAAATATGATTATAAGATTATCAGATGTAAATTTTATAGAATGTATACAAGATTGTATACGCAAGTGTTGGATTACATATAAGAAAACAAATGGTATCAATAACAATTCCGTGGAATTGAATTTGATAATTGGTGGGAATTTTCCCCTTTCTATTATTTGCGATGAGCGTCGTATAACACAAGTGATAAACAACCTTGTGAAGAATGCATTGGCGTTCACGTCACAAGGGTCTGTGTTGGTACATATTGATGTATCTAATCTTACAGAGGACAGATGTTCGATAAGTATTTCTGTTGCCGATACAGGTGTGGGTATGGACCCGTCTCATATAAAACATGTGATGACACCATTTACCAGGGGTCATGATCACCTGGATGCCGGTGGGTCTGGTCTGGGTCTATCTATTTCAAATGGGTTGTGTTTACTGATGGGAGGGAATTTAGAATGTAGGAGTGAATTGGGAAACGGTAGTAAATTCTTTTTCAAGTTGGACGTACGTGTACGTGTGTCATCCCCTAACACAGACTCAATCTTCAACACGTACAATCAAGAATATATGGGTGAAAATCCAATACAGATGAACCCTATGGACAGTATGGTTCGTATATTAGAAAGCATAATCCCCACTGTTCTTGTAGTGGATGATATCAAAGTGAATCGTCTCGTATTATCCAAGATATTGTCCAATATGGGAATCATTGTAGACACATGTGTTGATGGACAGGAAGCAATCGACATGTGTAAAAATAAGAAATATTCTTTAATATTCATGGACATGGTTATGCCTAAAGTAAATGGTATAGATGCTACAATTTCTATAAGAAAGAGTGGTCTCAATCAAGACGTATGTATCGTATTTGTCAGTGCAGACATTTCTTCTAGTTCATATGACAAATGTATTGATTCTGGTGGAACAGATCATATAACTAAACCTGTCACGAAGACGGTTTTAATGGGTAAATTGTGTAAGTATTTGCTACCTCAGGAAGTAGAATGTGTGAGGAGAAGTTTAGAAATAGAAGAAGTTTAAAGTAAAAATGCACTGGAACATCAACGTTTGGTCTCATCGATCCCAAGCGAGCCAGTTAAGACAATATTGGTTGTTAAAGTGTTTAATTTTATTTCCCAATCCTTTCATAGTAGAAATACATATCAGGATCAATCAGTTTCCTGGTCACCACATGCAGGGTATTCTCCGCGCGGTACATTATTCTGCACCCCCTCCTTTTCTTGTACCCACTGAGTATATCAACTATTTTATTGATCCCTAAACCTTTCGAAGCACCATTCTCCACTACCGATTCAACCTCCTTGATAGCTCGGTAGTAAGTTGTCGAAGTGTTCATTTTATGAATTGTGATGGGTGTGGGTACAGATAATAATATTTTTGTGTAAAAAATACGTTACAGGCTTTAAAAACGCCTATTTAATTAGAATGTGTATAAAGGTACGTTTATTTATATTCTATAATAAGTAAAAGCTATAATGGAAGTAAATTTCTTTTCCGATAATATCCTTATAGATTTGACAGAGGATGACACACGTCCTTCTAAAAGAGTAAGATGGAATCCTCCCGAATTAAACATCTCAATGATCTCTTCCTGTCCCAATGAATCTTCCAAGACCCATATTTGTATTGGCCATGCTATGGCAAATGTATTCGGAGAAATATTAGATGACTTGGGGGAAGAAGTTGAAGACAATGAGGAAGTTGAAGACAATGAGGAAGTTGCAGATGAATCTATAGATGAAGAAGAAAGATCTATTTCTGGAATACTGGAAACAATCAAGAGTTTGTTTAAGATGAACAGGGATGAAAACGGAAATGGTCTTACAGAATTACCAATGGGATCTATAAAAGATCATTCGACTACTATGTACACATATCGTTCAAATGTTTCATATATCTGGTATATAAATCCTTGGGGTTTTACAGCAGATTATGATAAATTCCAAGAAATCCAAGATAGGACTTCATGTTTTCTCATAGATGATTTTATCAAACCATCTCATCGTCTTTCTATGGAAGATACATTGAATAGTCCTCTCCCACTAGGGTTGGTTGATCCTGATACTACATTCTGTTACTATGCGCATATGGTATGGTATGCAGCTTCTGAAAAATCTCGTAGTGAGGCCATAAGGTGGAATTCTCAGTTCACATCATTGGATATACTGAAAGGTCACCCTACTACAATACTATTCCTTATGACACGTGAAAGACGACTTGTAAAAGATATTAGGATGTTACACCCATTGGAATCTATGAATCCAATTGGACCTCAGTCTAGTGGTGATTTGGATGGTATCATATGTAAGAAATTATTAGACGATGACGCAGTTGGAGCATGTGTCCCGTGGACAACTATTTATGGAGTGATTACGGATAAATTATTTGACCAACTTCCTATAAAAGAGAATAACCACAATCTTGTAATGAGAATCATAAATACCGTAAAAGAACAAGCATTATGTGGAGAGAGAAATGCGAAATATCTACTAGGTAAGATTATGTTCCATGAAAGAGTTAAACCCTATCAGGCAAATTTCTTGGGTGAGATATATAAAGAGATTCCAGAATTGGAAGGTGAATTATTGACAAATATATATATGAAAGAGGTTGTAAGAAATTATGATATTTTCCAAGAAACTGGTTCGATAGAAGAGTTCATTATCGGAATTGGAGTCAAATCCGTACTGAGGAATCTCAAAGAGTTTATGGTACAATATGAGGAAGATGGTGGTGAACCAGCACAATTGGTAAATATAATTTTATTATTGGTAAATTGTAAATTAACGGAAATCTTTTGATCAGATTATATTAATTATTAAAAATTTATTTTTTTAACACGCACCATTATCATTCTGTATCGATGACGTCTCCCAGTATTCTTGATTACGTAATGATTCTTATAATAATTGTGTATCTGGTTTCCAGATGGGTGGATTATGAGGCAAGTGGTACCAATACTACAACTTCATTGGTACGGATTATAACAGAGTCCATAGTTATCATTAATATAACATGTAACGGTTTCAAGTATTTTTCAATGGGATCATGGGAAAAACGTGCAATGCTCCGTATGGAAAAGGTCATGATGGAGATTAAAGAGTATATAACTGATCTTAAAATGGATATGGTCCAGGCATCTAATCGGAGTGCTACAGGCTCCGGAGACCATATGTCATCAAAGGATTTTTCGGATCATTTGATGAGATCTATAGTGAAGAATTTGGACACGAAAAAGTATTTTAAAAGTTTAGGTGTAGATATTGTTGATATTCTATTGCTTGCTGGTAAGCATGATGTTGATCAAGTAGCAATGTGTGAACATATATGTGACAGGTTGGGGGTTTCATTGTTCAAGTATTCCTATAAGGCTCTCACAACGGAAGATAAGGTGAAAATAGGAGCAGTTCCGGCTTTTTTCCAGGATATGGATAGTAAGCGTCCATCTGAAAGATTGGAATATATACACCAAAGGACACCTAACGTGTAAACCCCGGGATATTTTATTATAACCCCCCCTATTAAGTTTGATTGATTATGGCACCCCACCCTTTCACAACTTTTTACCACCCTCGTCCCCAGAAAATGTCTGATATGAAATCACATGGGTCAATAACAATGGCAACCATTGAAAGGTTGATGATTTTTAAGTCATCGAACAACCCTCTCGAAAAGGTCAGTAAGAAGATATCGAAGAAGAAAGTGAACGTCTACCACAAGGGCTTCAGTAAGATGCAATTCGAGAAGAAACAAGACTATTCTTCTGGTATAGAAGAAAGGGT
>Ga0308016_10000942_pt1 | contig 14598 bp, 9 predicted proteins | sample Neamet233_FD_203129 | JGI IMG/M metagenome (GOLD analysis project Ga0308016, IMG submission 203129) | Marine microbial communities from water near the shore, Antarctic Ocean - #233 | ecosystem: Environmental > Aquatic > Marine > Unclassified | place: Southern Ocean | collected 2014-07-28
AGTCGTCATGTATTTTCATGGTTTATCTTAAAGGTGACCCATAATACTTTTTGAGGCGAAAAAGTTCTAGCCTTTATTAAAAATAGATTAGATATTAAGCTTGCTATAATCTATTGATATAACAATTAACCTGGAAACAAAAGAATAATGGAAGACAAAGGAAATCTCTTAAGTGATTGCTTAAAACTTTTTTCTCTCAATAAAATTGATAGAGATATTTTCACCTGGACAGGAAAAAATGTTGGCTGGGCAAGAGTTTTCGGTGGACAAGTTATGGCACAAACTCTGATTGCCGCATATGAAACTATAGAGAAAGATCACTATGCGCATTCTTTCCATTCCTATTTTTTAAGACCGGGTCAGATGGATAAGCCTATTATCTTTACTGTCGACAGAATTAGGGACGGCAAAAGCTTTACCACAAGAACTGTAAAAGCTATCCAAGATGGTGAAGCAATTTTTAACTGCTCAGTTTCATTTCAGAAAAGAGAAGAGGGTTTAAACCATCAAATACCAATGCCTGAGCTTCCAGGCCCAGAGGGTTTAAAGAATGAATTAGAGATCAGAGAAGACATATCCAAAGATTTAAAAATTAATAAAGATGATCTTCCACTTTTCTTAAGGAAAAGAGAGGTTGAAATGAGACCTATTGAAATCTATGACTATGCAAATCCTAAAAAATCACCACCTTATAGACATACCTGGATAAGACCAGATGGTGTAATGCCTGAAGATGAAAAAATACAACAAGCATTCTTACTTTATATTTCAGATATGGGGCTTCTGGCAGCAGCAAATCAGCCACATGGCAGAAATTTTTTAACAAAAAACCTTCAAGTTGCTAGTTTAGATCATGCTATGTGGTTCCATCAGAAATTAGACTTTAATGACTGGGTTTTATATGCAATTGATAGCCCTTATTCTGGAAATTCGAGAGGTTTTTGCAAAGGATCAATCTATTCAAGAGATGGCAAGTTAATAGCCTCATGCACTCAAGAAGGACTAATGAGGCTTTGGCCAGAAGATAAATAGGGTAACTATCTTTCCCTAATAATGTCTGTTAAAAAACTAACTTTTGCTGGATCTATGTCTGGAGTAATACCATGGCCTAGATTAAAAATGTAGCCAGGGTAGTCTTCAAAAGCATCCAATATTTTATAAGTCTCCCTTTTAATTACCTCGTCAGATTCTAATAGAATCTTTGGATTTAAATTTCCCTGTAATGCAATTTTACCTGAGAGGTAGGTAAAATCTTTTGGCTCCATACTCCAGTAAAGACTTAGGCAGTCTGCGTTGGTATTTATTATCAGCTCTGTTGAGCACCTTGGCTCTCTAGCAAATAGAATTATTGGCGTAGATGAGGTTACAGGATCATTTTTTAATGAGGCTATAAGTGAAGATATATAATTTAACGAATATTTTTGGTAATCAGACTCATTAAGAAGATTGGCCCATGAATCAAATATCTGGATAACGTCCGCACCTGCTTTAACTTGCTCCTTAAGATATATAAAACATGCATCTGTAAGTTTTTGTAAAAAAATATGTGCTTCTATATTATTGTTTTCAATAAATTTTTTGGTGATATTAAAATCTTTTGATGATCTTCCTTCAATTGAATAAGCAGCCAAAGTCCAAGGACTTCCACAAAAACCAATTAAAGGAATATTTTCTGGAAGGGCTGACCTTATATTACTTACAGCCTTATAAACATATGAAAGTTTATCAGCATCAAAAGGCTCAATATCATGAACATCCTGAGCACTTTTTATTGGATTATCAAACACTGGGCCTTCGCCCTCTAAAAATTTAACCTTTAGATTCATAGCATCAGGTATTGTTAATATATCTGAGAACAAAATCGAAGCATCTAGTTGAAATTTATTCATTGGCTGAAGTGCAAGCTCACAACAAACATCGGGGTCTTTGCACATGTCTAGGAAATTCTTAAATCCTTTTCTTACAGCTCTATATTCAGGCATATACCTTCCCGCCTGTCTCATATACCAAATAGGGGGAGTGGAAAGCTTTTCTTTATTTAAAGCCTTAAGAAACATAGAGTTAGAAATTGTCATGAAACATATTTTATAATACTTTTAGCCGCTTCACGTCCTTCCCATATAGCTGTAACGACTAAATCAGAGCCTCTAACCATATCGCCACCTGAAAATATTTTTTTATTAGATGTTTGAAATTTATATTCTTGATGCTCTTCTGCAATAACAAGACCACTGTTATGTGTATTTATATTAAATTTATCAAACCACTCTGAAGGGCTTGCCCTGAAACCAAAAGCTATAACCACTGCATCTGCCTCATATATTGTTTCTGAGCCAGGAATGGGTATTGGAACTCTTCTTCCATTTTGATCGGGTTCGCCTAATTGTGTTTTAACAATCTTCACACCCTCAACTTTATCAGTACCTATTATATCTATAGGTTGAATATTAAATTCAAACTGAACTCCTTCCTCTTTTGCATTTTGTACTTCTCTCTTTGATCCTGGCATATTTGCTTCATCTCTTCTATATAGACATTGCACAGACTTAGCTCCCTGTCTTATTGCTGTTCTATTACAATCCATTGCAGTATCGCCGCCGCCCAGCACTATAACTTTTTTACCTTTAAGATTAATAAAATCTTTCTTGTTTTTTTGAAGCTTAAGAAGTTTTTTGGTACTAGAGATTAGGTAATCGATAGCCTTATGAACCCCGTTTAGCTTTTCACCTCCAAAGCCTCCCTCTAAAGATGTATATGTCCCCATGGCAAGAAAAACAGCATCATAATCTTCATATAATTTCTTGAAAGGAATATCTTTTCCGATTTCTTTTCCTAAATGAAACTCCACTCCCATTTCTTCTAGAATTTTTCTTCTTCTTCTCACTACTGATTTTTCAAGTTTAAATTCAGGAATTCCAAAAGTTAAAAGTCCACCTATCTCCTCATTTTTATCAAAAACATGGCTATGTACCCCTGATCTTGTCAGGACATCAGCACAAGCTATACCAGCTGGACCTGATCCCACAATAGCTACCTTTTTATCAGTCCAATTTCTATAAGACATATCAGGTTTCCAGCCCATTTCAAAAGCTTTCTCCATTATATATTTCTCAGTTGATCCAATGGTAACTGCTCCAAAACCATCATTAAGAGTACAGGCACCTTCGCAGAGTCTATCTTGAGGGCAAACTCTACCGCATACCTCAGGCAGACTATTTGTTGAATGACATAATTCAGCTGCTTCAATGATATTCCCTTCATTTACTAGTTTTAACCAGTCCGGAATATAGTTATGAACAGGGCATTTCCATTCACAATATGGATTTCCACAATCTAAACATCTATGAGCTTGATTAGAAGCCTGGGTCTGATTATATTCACTGTATATTTCAACAAAGCTGATCTTTCTTTCATCTGCAGATTTTTTAATTGGATCAAATCGACCAACTTCTAAAAATTGGAAATCATTATCTAGCTTTTCGTGAGCAATATATTCATCTCTTCCATAGGAGGTTTTAGAAGGAATTGATTCAGATTCATTGCCTATAATCTCATCGCGCCATTGGTATAATTTAGTTTTAGCTTCATTTAAATCTGAAATAGGTGCGAATGATTGGGTTTTGTACTTCCCATTAACTCTTAACTTGCCATAAAAATATGGAGATCTAGGTTGTGTAAAAAGTAAAAGACCTTTTTCAACTCTATATTGCTTATTTTTATTTTTCATATGTGGGAAGAACTTAGTATGACATAGTATGACATTTACAGGATGGAATAGGTAAATTTTTATGTTAGAATAAAATTGATCAATATACTTATTACATGCCTGGACTATACAAAAAAGAAGACTTTAAAGATAACTGCGGATTTGGACTTGTTTCCAATATCAATGGTATTAAATCTCATAAGGTAATTACAAACTCTATAAATGCCTTAATCAGTATGACTCATAGAGGTGGTGTTGGGTCTGATGGAAAAACAGGAGATGGTTGTGGTTTGCTGTTTGATATAGATCATGACTATTTTAGAAATGCTGTATCTAAAGAATTAGATATTAAATTACCTGAAATTTTTGCTATTGGTCAATTATTTTTTAACAATAAAATAGAAGACATCCTTCCTAAAATAAATAAAATTCTGAAAAATGAAAAACTAACTTTATCTGCCATTAGAAAAGTTCCAGTTAAAAAAAATATCCTTGGAAGAATAGCTTTGGATTGTTCTCCAAACATATATCAGTTATTTATTTCGCCATCAGATAAAGTCTTTAATGAGCAAAATTTTCAAACCAATTTATTACAATCAAGAAAATTTATTGAAGAGATATTTTTTGATGATGAAATTTTATATTTTTGTAGTTTTTCTTCAAAGACCATTGTTTACAAGGGGCTGATGCTCCCCAATGCTATAAAGGATTTTTATTTAGATTTGCAACATAAAAATCTTACTGCCTCTTCTTGTGTTTTTCATCAAAGGTTTTCAACCAATACTAGTCCTAGATGGCATTTAGCTCAGCCCTTTAGAATGCTTGCTCATAATGGAGAAATTAATGCCATTCAGGGAAATAGAAATTGGGTAAAAGCTAGGTCTTCTAAATTTGTTACACCGTTAATACCAAAAATTCAAAAATTTAGACAACTCGTTAACGATACCGGCTCGGACTCATCATCTTTAGACAATATGATTGAGCTATTAATAAAAGGTGGAGTTAATATATTTAGAGCTATCAGAATGGTGATGCCACCCGCATGGCAAAATACTCAATCCTTGGATGCTGATATAAGAGCTTTTCATGAATATAACTCTATGCATATGGAGCCATGGGACGGACCTGCTGGAATAGTAATGTCAGATGGTAAATGGTCAATATGTATGCTGGATAGGAATGGGCTTAGGCCTGCAAGATATCAAATTGATAACAAGAATATTATTACCATTGCCTCTGAAACCGGAGTAAACCCTATAGATAGTAAAAATATCATTGCAAAAGGAAGAGTTCAGCCTGGAGGTATTATTGCCATAAATACCCAAACTGGCGAAATGTTTAATGAGAATCCCATAGACGACGTACTAAAAGAAAAGAAACCTTATAGAAAATGGCTAAAAGAAAATGCTATTTACATTGAGTCAAGTTTAGATTCATATGAGGGACCGGGTTTAAAGCAAATGCCAGCTAATGATTTTCTAAAGACTACAAAACTATTCTTATTATATAAAGAAGAAAGGTCATCAGTTATCAAGCCACTTGCAATTGACTCTCAAGAGGGAACCGGTTCAATGGGCGATGACACCGCGCTAGCGGTTATGAGTAAAATGCACAGACAGCTATATGATTTCTTTAGACAGCAGTTTGCTCAAGTAACAAACCCTCCTATAGATTCCTTAAGAGAGGTTGGGGTCATGTCATTAGAGACATGTTTTGGTCCAGAGTTGAATATATACGAAGAATCTGAAAATCATGCAAAGAGGTTGGTTACAACATCGCCTGTTCTCTCCTATAAAAAACTTCAATCCGTTATCAATAATCCCTATTTCAATTCAAAAGAAATATCTCTTTCATATGATAAAAAAATATCGCTTGAAAAAGCTATTAAAAATTTACAAAGACAAGTAGTGAAATATGTAAAAGAAGATAACCCTATTATCCATCTTATTGAGGAGCTTCCAGAGTCAGGAAAACTTCCTATTAATGCTCTTTTGGCAGTTGGCGGGGTTCATCAAGAGCTGGTAAAGATTGGATTAAGATCAGATGCAAATATAATAATTTCGTCCTCCTCGGCCAGAGATACACATCAAATAGCTTGCTTAATAGGCTTTGGAGCAACCGCAGTTTATCCAACATTGGCATACCAAACAATCCTAGATTTAACCCAAAGGAATGAGCTAAAGGGATCTCCTCATGAAAATTGCGCTAGATATAGAAAGGGAGTCAATAAAGGCCTGCTTAAAATTATTTCAAAGATGGGCATTTCAACAATTTCTAGCTATCGAGGATCTCAGTTATTTGAGATAGTTGGATTAGACAAAGATATTGTTGATTTATGTTTTAAAAATACAACAAGTAGAGTTAGAGGAAGAAGCTTCAAAGATCTAGATAAGGAGTTACGTGTTCTTGATGATTATGCGAGATCAAATCTTTCTGATATGAGTGTTGGAGGTCTCTTGAAGTACATTCATGGCGGTGAATACCATGCCTATAATCCGGAGATTGTAAAAAAACTTCAAGATGCTACAGCGACAGGATTAGAGACTACCTATCAGGAGTATGCTCATCTTGTAGATTCCAGACCTCCAGCAATGCTTAGAGATTTACTTGAAGTTAGCTCAAAGCATAAAAAAATAGATCTTAAAAAGGTTGAGTCAGAAAAAAATATTTTAACTAGATTTGATTCTGCTGGAATGAGTTTAGGTGCCATATCTCCCAAGGCTCATGAAACCTTGGCTGAAGCTATGAATGCCTTGGGTGCAAGATCCAACTCTGGAGAAGGTGGAGAAGCATCTGAAAGATACGGCACCTCAAAAATGTCAAAGATTAAACAAGTTGCATCGGGAAGATTCGGAGTTACTCCTCATTATTTAGTCAATGCAGAGGTTTTACAAATTAAAATTGCACAAGGGGCTAAACCTGGAGAGGGCGGTCAGTTACCAGGAGGCAAGGTAAATAAATTAATTGCTAAATTAAGATACTCAACCGAAGGAGTTACATTAATTTCACCTCCCCCTCATCATGATATTTATTCTATAGAAGACTTAGCTCAGCTTATTTATGATCTTAAAGAAGTTAATCCTAAGGCATTAGTTTCTGTAAAGTTAGTCTCTGAGCCAGGTGTTGGAACCATAGCGTCAGGGGTAGCTAAAGCATATGCAGATTTAATAACAATCTCAGGCCATGATGGTGGAACCGGGGCAAGTCCCTTGACGTCAATAAGATATGCAGGTTCTCCATGGGAACTTGGCTTAGCCGAGGCTCACCAAAGTTTAAGAAATAGCGGCCTTAGACATAAAGTTAGGCTTCAAGCTGATGGTGGAATGAAGACAGGGTTGGATGTAATTAAGGCAGCTATTCTTGGAGCAGAGTCTTTCGGTTTTGGTACAGGCCCAATGATTGCAATGGGATGTAAGTATTTAAGAATTTGTCATCTAAATAATTGTGCTACAGGTGTTGCAACGCAAAGAGAAGACTTGATAAAACATCATTTTATTGGCGATAAGGAGAAGGTAATGAATTATTTTAAATTCATTGCTAATGACGTAAGACGTCACCTAAGCGAGATTGGGGTTGAAAAGATTGAAGATATTATCGGCCAAACCCAGTACCTTGAAAAAATGCAGAGCTTAGATAAGCAATATCAATCAATAGATTTAAGCGATCTTATTTATAAAGACAGCTCATTAGATGAAAGCTTTTTCTGCACTTCTAAGAAAAATAATCCATGGGATAAAGGCTTACTAGCCAAAAAAATATTAAAAGAAGCCAAAGAATCAATTGATAATGAAATCTCTACTTCTTTAGACTTTAATATATCAAATACAGACAGATCTATTGGTGGTTCGATTTCTGGCTATGTTGCTAAAAAGTATGGAGAACCTGGTTTAATAAATCCTATAAATTTAAACTTTACTGGATCTGCCGGTCAAAGCTTTGGCTGCTGGAATGCAAATGGCATTCAGTTAACGGTGGATGGTGATGCTAATGACTATGTAGGAAAGGGTATGAATGGAGGCAGAATAGTCATTAAGAATGAAACTCCTCTTTTAGCTTCTAACAAGGAAACTGTTCTTGTTGGAAACACCTGTTTATATGGAGCAACAGGCGGTGAACTTTATGTCTCTGGAAGAGCAGGAGAAAGGTTTGCAGTAAGAAATTCGGGAGCTTCTGCGGTAATAGAGGGATCTGGAGATCATTGTTGCGAATATATGACAGGAGGACAGGTTACAGTTCTTGGTTCTGTTGGTGCTAATTTTGGAGCAGGTATGACAGGCGGGTTTGCCTATGTATTAGATGAAGATAAGTCTTTCTTTGATAAATGTAATAGAGGATTGGTGAACTTGGAAAGAATTCATACGGAAGAAATGCAATCGCATAGAAAGCATTTAAAAGAAACAATTGCCGAGCATTACAGACAAACAAAAAGTATTAAAGCTAAAGAGTTAATTGAGGATTTTGATAGGTTTGAGCCTTATTTCTGGCTAGTCGTTCCAGCAGCTTCAAATATACAAGATTTACTAAAAGCAACGACAGCCAATGCAGCCTAGTTAAAAGCTTTCTTAAGGTTTTGTTGATTAAATTTATCTGTCTTAAATGCTTTCCCAGAAGAGTTAATTAATATTAAATTTAACTTTCCTTGAGAAACCTTTTTATCATTTAATATAAATTGCTTTAAATCTTTATATTTATATTTTTTATATTCAGAATTTAACCCCAGTGAATCTATAAGGTTAATAACATTGTCTAGCTGATAATTTTTTATATGGCCTTCATGAAATGAAATTTTTGTAGCTATAACCATACCTATAATTACAGCCTCGCCATGGGTAATATTTTTATATTTATTAAAAGCCTCTACAGCATGTCCAAAAGTATGACCGAAATTTAAAATTGCTCTTATCCCGCTTTCTTTTTCATCTTCAGTAACAATCTTAGCTTTTGTTTTTATTGATTCCTCAATTATTTCCTCTAGGATTTTTAGTTGCCTATGCTTTATAGATTCTGAATTATCTTTAAGTAATTTATAGAGTTTTTTATTTCCTATAAAGGCATATTTGATAACCTCACCCAATCCGGAGTTAAATTCTTCTTCAGACAATGTCTCTATAAACTTACTACTTATCAAAACTAGACTTGGATTATTAAATGAACCAATCAGGTTTTTACCTTGCTTTATATTTATAGCAGTCTTACCACCGACTGATGAGTCCACTTGAGATAATAAAGTCGTAGGTATCTGGATGAAATCAATTCCTCTAAGAAATGTTGCGGCACAAAATCCTGTTATATCTCCAACAACCCCTCCACCAAGAGCAATCATACAGTCGGACCTATCAAATTTTAAGTCTGCTAATTTTTCTTGAATAGTCATAAAAGAAGAGAATGATTTAGATTGTTCACCTTTTTCTAGTACATGGACATAGAACTTCTTTTTATCTTTTAGGATCTCTTTTACTTCATTTAGATACTTTTTTGGAACACCTGAGTCAGTAACAATAAAGACTTTATTTTTTGTTTTTATATGACTTAATAAATTAGCTTTAGTTAAAGCATTTTTTGCAATAATCACATTATATTTTGAGGGAGCTTTTCCAACAGTGATAATTCTAGCCATAATTTTTTACTAGTTTAACAATCTCAGCTGCAACCTCTTGGCTAGATTTCCCTTCAGTGTTCACTACATAATCTGCAACTTCTTCATAAAGACTTTCTCTTGTTTCATGGAGCTTTTTAAGAATTTCACCAGGATCTCCATTTTTCAGAAGCGGCCTATCTTTATCTTTTGATGTTCTTTCAAGTTGAGTTGCAATTGGGGTAGCAAGATAAAATACCGAGCCTCGAGAAGACAACATCTCTCTGTTTGCCTCTGAGAGAATAATTCCTCCACCAGTTGATAATACAATAGAATTTTTTTGAACCATTTCTTCTAAAACATTAGTCTCTCTTTTTCTAAAACCTTCTTCGCCCTCTAGGTCAAATATCCAATCTATAGACGCACCTGTCCTCGATTCAATTTCTCCATCTGTATCAAAAAAAGTCAGGAATAACTCGCCTGATATTATCTTGCCGACAGTTGATTTCCCCGATCCCATTGGACCAACTATGAATATGTTCATTTACAAAAATTATTTAAAATATAATGCCGATTTTAGCACTGAACTATATAAAATGGTCTATAAGATGATAAAAGATGTATTCTACCAAATAACGCTTTAAGTACATTATGTTAAAAATTATTAAAATTCTTTTCTATTTAGCTATTTCCGGCTGTGTAGCAGCAATTTTATTTATTCTCATTTCATATATTAGTTTAAAACCTAATTTACCTAAAATATCTCTTGTTGATGAAACAAATCTTCAAATGCCTTTAAAAATTTATACTAAGGACGAAGTTCTGATTGGTGAATACGGAGAAATCAAAAGAAGACCTTTAAAATTTGATGGAATTCCTTTAGATATTAAAAATGCTTTTCTTGCAGCCGAGGATGATGCTTTTTTTGAGCATCAAGGCATTAGTTATTCTGGACTTATTCGTTCTATAAAAAGATGTATCGGCCCAAAAGGTTGTGTTGGTGGTGGCGGAACTATAACTATGCAAGTTGTGAGAGGATATCTTTTAACAAGAGATCAAACCTTGATAAGGAAAGCCAAAGAGATTTTTTTAGCTTTAGAATTAGAAGGCAATATGTCTAAAGAGGAGATTTTTGAACTTTATATTAATAGAAACTTTTTTGGCAATCGTTCATACGGCATAGAAGCTGCTGCAAATACTTATTTTAATAAATCTACTTTAGATCTTAATCTTGCTGAATCAGCCTCTATCGCTGCAATGGCTCAGTCACCCTCCAGAGTTAATGCAATTAGATCTCCTATAAAAACAAAACAAAGAAGAAATTGGATTCTTTATAGAATGCATAAGCTCGGATATATCAAAAGTGACGATTATGAAGAGGCAAGATCCATGCCTCTTGAGGTTGCTAGAAATATCAATCTTTATGATGTTGACGGAAGGTACCTAGCAGAACTCGCAAGACAGCAAATAATTCAAAGGTATGGATTGCAGGGATATAAAAATGGATGGTCTGTTTACACGACTTTAGACTCTGAATTACAAAAAAGCGCCCACAACAACTTAAATAAACAGCTTACAAACTATCACAAAAGACACGGGTGGATGGAGTCACCGAATTTCCTAGAAACCTTCACCATTGAAGAGTTAGATCATTTAAAAAATCTAAACATGGAGTTTATTTCCTTAGAAATTAATACTGAAAATTCAGGAGAAAATTCAGATTCTTTCATTAATAAAGTAAATTCTATTTTCGATGACTACCCTCATTATCAGACTCATTCAAAAGGAATCGTAATTAACTTTTCGCATGACACACTTTACTTTTTAAATGAAAAATTTGAAATTCAGAATATACCGTGGTCATCTGAATACAATTGGGCAAGAAATCGAATATCAATCAACGAGAGAGGGGTGATGCCTAAATCTTTTGTAGATTTTTTAAACATTGGTGATTTGATATATTTAAAAAAAGAAAATGAATTTTTGCTTCTTGATCAAATACCAGAGGCTCAGGCTTCTTTGGTTTCTCTAAATCCAAATACAGGCTCTGTTGAGGCATATGTCGGCGGATTAAATTTCAGCAAGAGTAACTTTGACAGAGTGAGACTGTCTTATCCTCAATCAGGCTCAAGTTTTAAGCCTTTTCTATACGCATCAGGTTTAGCAAATGGGTATAACCTATCTTCATTAATAAATGATGCCCCAATCGTTTTTGAAGATAAAAATCTTGAAAGCGTATGGAGACCGCAAAATTATACAGGTAAATTTTATGGCCCAACCTCCCTAAGAGAGGCTCTAATTCAGTCAATAAATATTGTTTCTATAAAGCTATTGAGAGAGATAGGTGTTAATAAGTCCCAAGATTTCCTTAAAAAATTCGGTTTTGAAAAATCTAGACTGCCATCAGACTTATCTTTAGCACTTGGCTCTGGAAACTTTTCACCAGTTGAAATGGCTAGAGCTTTTGGTGTTATTGCTAATGGAGGGTTTTTAATGGATCCTTGGTATATAGAAAGAATAGAAGATAGAAATGGAAATACTATCTACTCATACGACAGCTATATCTCTTCTAATGTTGATGAGGACTTATCAGCATTTCCTTGGCTAAACACTATAGAGATGAATATTAAAAGTCCTTACTTCTTAATTAAGCCAGAATATAAAAAAGAAAGAGTTATTGATGAAAGAATTGCCTATCTTATGCAAAATAATCTTGAGGAGTTAATAGCTAGAGGCTCAGCAGGAAGAAGGTCATCTATTTTAAATAGAAACGATATTGCTGGAAAAACAGGGACTACAAATGATGCTATTAGCACTTGGTTCTCCGGCTTTCATGAAGACCTAGTTACAACAGTATGGGTTGGTACTGATGATTTTTCATCACTTGGAGATAATGAATTTGGATCTACTATAGCTCTGCCAATCTGGGTTGATTTCATGAGCAACGCACTAGAAAAACTTGATGTTAAGTCTAAGCCTATTCCAGAAGGCTTATCTTTTGTAAGGGTAAATAAGTCAACAGGTCAGACAGATAACACAGAAAATAAAGACTCTTATTTCGAGCTATTTTTAGATGAAAATATTAAAGACTAGCTTTTGAATATACTTAAAGAGAGAAGTTCCCAAATATTTTCTATATAAGTGCTTGGAGATTCTTTAAATTTTGATCTGATATATCTTCCAACATTTCCCTCAACACAAGTAACTATAAGCTGAGCAGAAATTCCTGGTTGAGCAATTAATTTATCTGCATCTTCTTGGAGCATTTGCTTTATAGAGAGCTCAAATCTTTCAAAAAACTGATTAACAGAATCTGAAACATTTTGCTCATCAGAGGAAAGAGCTTCTCTTGATACAAGCCTAGCAAAGCCCTTATTTTTCTCTATAAAAATCATAAAGAATAAAAATGCATTTTTAACTTTATCCTTGGAATCTAAGTCTGAATTTTTTAGTTCCCCGCATTTAGCAAATATAGCATCATCACAAAATGAGAAAAGTTCAGCATATATAGCCCTTTTGCTTGGAAAGTGCCTATATAGAGCAGCCTCAGTGACTCCTGACTTTTCTGCCAAAAGCGCAGTTGTAACTTTAGACAAATTTCTTTCTTCAAGAAGACCTGCTAGCGATTGGAGAATTATATTTTTTCTATCATTTTTCATTAGTTAGTCTAAATTTATAACAATATCTGGACAAATGCGAGATAGTTCAGACATAAATAAATTTTTAATGCTCTTCATTTCATTTAATGAATTACCCTCAAATCTTAAAACTAGTTTCGGAGAAGTGTTTGAGGCTCGAATTAAACCCCAGCCGTTTTCAAAATTTACCCTTAAGCCATCTATCATAATTTTTTTACCATCCAAATTGCATTGATCTATAAAATCTTCAATGATTTTAAATTTAGTATCATCTGTAACTGAAATATTTAGTTCTGGAGTAGAAAAAGATTTTGGAAGCATGTCCATAAGTTGAGAAATGGATTGATTAGAATTATTTATAATCTCAGCAATCCTAGCAGCCGCATAGTGCCCATCATCAAATCCATACCATTTGTCATTAAAGAAAATATGTCCACTCATCTCACCACCTAAAAGCGCATCAGTTCTTTTGATAGCTTTTTTAATATGAAAATGACCTGTAGGAGACATAATAGGCTCACCACCATTTTCAACAATTATTTTATCTAAATGATCTGAACATTTAACATCAAATACAATTTTTCCCTTTTCACGAGAAAGAATATCCTTTGAAAATAGCATCATTAACTTATCAGGAAAAACAGATTCACCATCGTTTGTTACCATTCCAACTCTGTCACCATCTCCATCAAATGCAAGTCCAACATCAGCAGAATGTTTTGCAACTTCCTTAATTAGATCTGATAAGTTTTCGAGTTTTCCAGGATCTGGATGATGGTTAGGGAAATTACCATCTACCTCACTAAATAATTCATAAACTTCACAACCTAATTTTTTGAATAGTTCTGGCGCTACACAACCCGCAGCTCCGTTCCCACAATCTAAAACAACTTTTAACTTAGATGCATTGGGCAGTTCTATATTTTCAACAACCTCACTAATATACTGATCTTTTATATCACTAAAGTTTAATTTTCCTTTAATTATTTCTTCTTCAGATTCCATGCTTTCATAAAGTGAAAGTATCTCCAATCCTGATACAGAATTATCATTAACCACTATTTTAATGCCATTATAATTTTTTGGATTATGACTTCCTGTAATAATAATTCCGCTCTTAGATTTTTCTTTTTTAGCTGCAAAATAGAGCATTGGACTAGTTACTAAACCGATATTGTTAACATTAATTCCAGAATCAATTAGCCCTAAGCAAAAAGCATTAAGCAACGAGGGCCCTGATAATCTCCCATCTCTTCCGACAGCAACAGTGTCAACATTTTCTTTTTTACATTTCTTGGCAATAGCAAAAGCTATCTGTCTTATAGAAACCTCATTAAGCTCTTCTGGATATACTCCTCTAATATCATTTTCTCTAAATATAGATTTAGTTACTTTCATTTTTTTCCCTTTAGTTATGAAGCTTATTTTGTCATAATGATTTTCTTTATTATATCTTGTTAAAATGTTTGTAAACACTGATTCAAAAGTTATTTGGAAAAATGGTTCCTATGAAAAATGGGAGGATTCTTCTATACATATTTTATCCCACACAGTGCATTATGGTACGGGAGTCTTTGAGGGTGTAAGAGCCTACAACACTCCTAATGGCCCAGCTATTTTTAGATTAGAGGAACATACTGACAGGCTTTTTGACGCAGCAAGTCAAATTGGAGTTGTTA
>Ga0308016_10000945_pt1 | contig 14575 bp, 5 predicted proteins | sample Neamet233_FD_203129 | JGI IMG/M metagenome (GOLD analysis project Ga0308016, IMG submission 203129) | Marine microbial communities from water near the shore, Antarctic Ocean - #233 | ecosystem: Environmental > Aquatic > Marine > Unclassified | place: Southern Ocean | collected 2014-07-28
CATTGGTCGGTGAAGGCCATTATGATGAAACAATTTATCATCGAGTCATTAAAGGTTTCATGTTACAAGGTGGCGATTTTACCAATTTCGATGGCACTGGTGGGCACGCAGTCGTTTGGTCGGGCTATTGTAATGGTCAAGCAGCATCGTCTTCATCGGATTGTGCAAAAACCGAATGGACTGTTAAAGATGAAGCAAATAACGGAATTCTTCACGAACCTTATGTTCTTTCAATGGCAAAAACTTCGAATGCTAATACTGGCGGTTCACAATTCTTCATCGTCTCACCAGGCTCTACTCCGAGTCACCTCGATGGCGTCCATACCGTCTTTGGCAAGGTTATCAGCGGACAAGATGTTATCGACAAGATAGATGCTGTTGAAACAGGTGGTTCACAAGGAAGCACTCCTGCTGAAACGGTGACTTTGAAGAGCGCGACATTTGCCAATGATGGCGATGAACCTTGGTACCAATTCTGGTGAACCAACGATTTGAAGCACGCGCTTGGTATTCCGGGCATGATGAAGGGTTTTATTCATAGACGAGAGCCGTATGGCTTGAATCATGACGCCCCTCGACCCTTACAATGCCCGCCGCAACCTCTCGGTTGGTGGCGAATATTTTGCCCTTGATGGGCTTGATGAGAATGGAATCGACACCTCCGCCCTTCCTTATTCAATACGAATTTTGCTTGAAGGTGCCCTTCGTGGTAACGATGGCTTTTTGGTTCGAGATGAAGACATTCAAAACATTGCAGGCTGGACACCAAACGGTGAACGTGGTGAAATCCCTTTCCGTCCATCTCGTGTCATTCTTCAAGATTTTACTGGCGTTCCAGCAGTTGTTGATTTGGCAGCACTCCGTGACGCCATGGTCGAAATGGGTGGGGACCCTGAAAAAGTCAATCCTCAAGTTCCAGTCGATTTGGTTATTGACCATTCTGTTCAAGTTGATGTTGATGGAGGTCACAGCGATGCTTTACAACTCAACCTCGACATTGAATATCACCGAAATATGGAGCGCTATACATTCCTTAAATGGGGCCAACAATCCCTCGACAATTTCCAAGCAGTCCCACCATCACGTGGTATTGTTCATCAAGTCAATTTGGAATACCTTGCCAGTGTAGCCCGTCAAGAAAACGGGATTTGGCTTGCTGATACATTGGTTGGAACTGATTCTCACACCACCATGATCAACGGTCTTGGCGTTCTTGGATGGGGTGTTGGTGGAATTGAGGCTGAAGCGGTCATGCTTGGTCAACCCATCTACATGCTTGCTCCTGATGTTGTAGGAATGCGGCTCACTGGTGCACTTAATTCAGGTGTAACTGCAACCGATATGACGCTACGAATCGTCGAAATCCTTCGTTCGCATGGCGTTGTAGGGAAGTTCGTTGAATTCTTTGGACCCGGTATGTCTGTTCTCACATTGGCTGACCGAGCAACTATTGCCAACATGGCACCTGAATATGGCGCTACATGTGGCTTTTTCCCAGTCGATGAGCGCACCCTTGAATATCTCCGCTTAAGCGGTAGAGAAGATGATGCTATTGCTGGAGTCGAGGCCTATGCTCGAGCACAAGGTTTGTGGTATTCTACGGACAACCCCGAGAAATCCTATACCGATACTTTGGAACTTGACCTTTCAACTGTTCAACCTGCACTCGCAGGCCCAAAACGGCCACAAGACCGTGTTGACCTCTCAAGTATGAAGCAGCATTTCAAGGAATCACTAACCACTGAACTCGGCCATCATGGACACGGTCTTTCGAAAGAACAACTCTCAAACGGCGCCATTGTTGAACGAAATGGACAAACCTATGACCTCAATCATGGCGATGTTGTCATCGCTGCTATTACCTCGTGTACCAATACTTCAAACCCTGGTGTTATGCTGGCTGCGGGTCTTGTTGCACGCAATGCTCGTGCTCACGGTCTTGAAGTCAAACCATGGGTCAAAACTTCACTTGCACCCGGCAGTCGAGTCGTGACTGAATACTACGAGGCTTCCGGCCTCCAAGAGGATTTGAATGCACTTGGATTCCATGTCGTTGGCTACGGTTGCACTACCTGTATTGGCAACTCAGGCCCTCTTCCTGAAGAGATTGAAGCGGCAGTTGATGAAGCAGGCCTTATCGTTGGCTCTGTCATCTCAGGAAACCGAAATTTCGAAGGGAGAGTTCACGGTAAAGTCAAAGCCTCTTATCTAGCAAGTCCTCCACTTGTTGTCGCTTATGCATTGGCAGGGTCTTTAGAAGTCGATTTAGCAACTGAGCCTGTTGGTTTTTCAAAGGATGGTACACCAGTTATGTTGAGTGATTTGTGGCCGAGTGATGAAGAATTGGCTGAAGCACTGAGCGTGATTACGCCTGATATGTTCCGTCAACGGTATGCGGATGCTATGAATGAGCCACGCTGGGACAGTATTCCTTCTGAACCCAGCCCTCTTTATCCTTGGCAAACTGATTCAACCTACATTCGATTACCGACCTTTTTCTCGGGTCTTTCGCCTGAACCGAAACCGATTACCAGCATTGACGAGGCTCGAGTTTTGTTGAAGTTAGGCGACTCGATTACGACCGATCACATATCTCCTGCTGGAGCCTTCCCTGCGGACGGGCCTGCTGGAAAATGGTTAGTCGAACGTGGTATTGGTAAGGGTGACTTCAATTCATTCGGTAGCCGTAGAGGAAACCATGAAATTATGATGCGAGGGACATTTGCCAATGTTCGAATACGCAATCAAATGGCACCAGGAACCGAAGGCGGTTATGCTAGGGACTTCAATACAGGAGAGGTCGTTTCTGTCTATGATGCTGCACATTCTTATGCAGGAGCAAAGGTTGTTCTTGCTGGAAGTGAGTATGGCACGGGTTCTTCACGAGATTGGGCTGCTAAAGGCACCTATCTTCTCGGAATCCAAGCTGTAATTGCTACATCGTTTGAAAGAATCCATCGTTCAAATCTTGTCGGAATGGGCGTTCTCCCTTTGACGTTCGCCGAAGGTGAAACTCACGAATCTCTTGGCCTCGACGGTACTGAATCCTATTCGATTCCTGTTTCAGATGATGTTCAGCCTTTGCAAATGCTCACCGTTACAGCACTTCACCCAAATGGGACGACCTCAACCTTCCAAACACAAGTAAGACTCGATACACCCGTGGAAGTAGAATATTATCGGAACGGTGGTATTTTACATACGGTTTTACGCCAACTTGTGAAACAAGAGTAGATTGGAAAGCATTCGGCGTCAACTTGATTAGACTCGGTACAATGGATTGAGAATAATGGCTGAACTCAGGGGACAAGTTCGTTATCGATTTCGTTCAGACGAACACGATGTTCAAGTTCTCCTTGAAGGCGAAGCTCCTTGGGTGAAGCAACAGGTTGGAGAACTTGGATTAGAAGGCGTAGGATGGACTATGCCAATCGCATCCGAAGTTCGGGCGTCCAATACTTCGGGCATTGATGTTTCAAATCCCGAAGAGAGTGATGCTCCAGAAAATAAAAAACCAGCAGATATGGGTCCAACCCCTGACCCCTCTCGAATCCCTGTTGTCCGGCGCCCCATCGGCAAGTTAAATCTCGCTGAAGAACTCAAATTACTTGGTTTGAAGGCACCAATCCGCCCGGACTCGATTGAATTGATGGCAACATTGGAAGAAATGGAACCTCCTCAACCTGTTCAAGGTGCGATGAGTGTCGATCCAATGGCGGAAGCTTGGCTTCGGGAATTACTTCATCTCGTGGTTCGCGAATACGGAATTACTGCCCTCAAAACCGAGGATATTGAAGAGATTGCGAGTAAGCGATTAGGTGGGCGAGAAGGGACGAAACTCGAAGTTTGGCTTGAATCTCTTTTCTCTGCTGGAAAACTTGTCAAAGTTCACGGTGGAGATGCGACTGGATGGGGCCCTTCTCCGCGATGGTTAGCCGGTAAATTTTGAAAGAATTAAGTATCATTTACGAGGGGGGGCGCAAAATGCTTCCAAACTTTATTATCGTCTAGAATTCGTTGCACTGCGAGTCGTTTTATAGTATACTGCTTAGAACCTGAAGGCAAAGGAATTAAAGTGCAACAGAGATTGGAGAAGAACAGTGATGTTGATGATTCCCAAGAACCACCTCCTCAAGAGCCGCGCCCTAAGCATGTTCCTTGTCATGCTGATGTTACTTTCGACCACAGTTGCAATCGCTTCAACCGCTAGCGCATCCATGGCTCGTTCGTATACAACAAACCGTGACCCTCAGGATGTAGCAATTGGCGATTTTAATTGCGATGGGTTCAATGATTTGGCCATGGCAACAGACGGAACTCACACGATCACTATCCTTTGGAATGATGGGAATGGGGATTTTAGCGAACGCCAAGATATTTGGGTTTCAGAGAACACCAGCCGAGATGCTGAATGGGACGAATTCTCAAATGTTCAGTTCATCGAAGTTGGTGAATTCACTGGCGATTCAGCAATAGACATTGTCATTTTCCAACGGAATAACCCCTTCAAGGTCGACGATAATGGTGCGCCTGCTGGCGACCCCGGAAACGTAACAATCATCGAAAACGGTGGATGTAACGATAAATCTTGGAGCATCGGCGCTCGCTTTACTCACTTCTATGCTTGGGACCTTGCTGTGGGCGATGCGAATCAAGACGGCAACGATGATGTTTTCGTTCTCGATTTGATGGCCGATATCACGACGCAACGTGTCGTAACCTACCGTGGCCCTGTCACGAGCAACACGCAGGGAATGATCACCACACTAGGATCCTCTCAGCAAAACACCTACCAAAATATGGAAGTTGGCGACTGGGGAGAAGTTGAAACTGGCATAGGAGGAGCATGTGAATCTCCAAGGACCGACGATGATATTTGGCTTCAACGAAGCCAAGGTCTTGATTACAGCACAGGCCAAGTTACAAACCCTGGCAATAATGACAACATGTCCATTATTGAATTCAATTGTTTTACCGGAACCTACCCTTCAACCTACACATTCAGTGCAACCAGCCCTCCACCGAACACTCATGTCATTAACATGAATACCGTTACATCGGAAAATTTCGATATCGGCGACATGGATGGAAATGGCGTTGTTGACGTCATGGTGTTAAACGATGGAAACTTAGAGAATGTCACCTACGTGACTTCTTCGGCAGTAGGCACTTGGACTTCACCGACCTTGGCTTACTTTGGCCCATATCTCTCTTGGCAAGTTGGAGTTGCTGATTTGAACGGCGACCAAGAACCTGATTTCATCAACCCGACCATCGCATACCAACAAAACACGACTGACTCCGCTGGCGGTTCGACTTCTTCGTTCTTTTTGAATTTCCCAACGTCTATTCAAGTTACACTTTCGGACGGTAACGGTGGCCATTTGAGCCCATTGTCATATGAAGCAGGTCGCAGACCAAACGTTGTTGAAGTCGGTCAACTCGCAGGTTCAAGCAGTTCTGCTGATGATTTGGTTGTCGGACATGCAAACTGGCGATTTGGTGGCTGGAGAGATAATTTCGGCTGGGAAGGTCAATACGACACAATTTCGGTCATCGAAATGGACAACAAAGATTTGTCAGTCTCTTCAATTGAAATATCCCCAGTGGACAAGTTCTACGGGCTAGTAGGTGAAGGAACTCGTGACATTGACGTCACCGTCACCAACACAGGAATGGATATTCTCAACGGACTACAGGCTACACTCAATGTCGAGTTGAAGGTTGTTGACGAATTAAACTCAACCAACACCTCAGTTTACGAAATGGATTGGGACAATCCAGAAAACAAGGCATCTTGTGGTGGATGCACTTGGTCATATGAAGAATACATTGACCAATCGACCTATTGGCATGAAGAAACAAATCATTCCACGGGTGGAAGCGATGGAAACAACGGTCCAAATTTTTCAGCGAACTACAATAATCCAACCGATTTCATGTGGGCTGGACAATACAAAACGAATTCCTCTGGCGATTCATGGTCTGGATACGGCCGGAACTGGGACGATGCAATGGTTCTCGAAGACGTCGATTTGACGGGTTCTGATCGAGCGTTCATGGGTCTTGAATTATTCCAACATCTGGGACACGGCGTTTTAGGAGGCGTAGATGCTTCCGGTAACTACCTTGCTGGAGATGTTTGGGATGACATTGCAATGATTGAAATCGGCAGTGTCGAAACAGGTTGGACAACCATCGCTTGCCCTCAAACCGCTCAAATCGCTGGTGCATGTGCATCGGGCGAATCAATGTGGGGTGGTTTTGACTTGGACCGAATGTATAAGCAATCTGCTTACGGAGGCGCCCCAGAAGGAATCTATTACTACGGTGTCTATTCGTTCGGAACCTACTACGGTTGGAACAATTTCACAGAAGAAGGCGTTGGTGCCTTCGACCTCAGCCCTTGGGCTGGAGAAACGGTCGATATTCGCTTCCGCCTTCGAACTGGCTTTGTCGGCTCGATTGCTGATGATAACGAAACTCTATGGACTGGCCGAGATGGATATGCTGTTGACAACATCAGCATTTGGAAGCAAACAACTGCTTTCGAGGCGAATCCACAAGTTCAACAAGCCAATGTCCCACTCAATAACCTTGGGCCTGGTCAAGAATACACATCGTCAATTACAGCTGATTTACTGAACGATACAATCTACCGGATTTCGGCAACACTCTCAGGCAATACATGGGATGAACAGCCTCAAAACGATGAAATTACCGAGTATATCACTCCATTCAATCTTTACGACCCAATGGTTGAGGAACTTGAATATTTCAATGCAGGTGGATTGTATGCAGAAGGACTCTTTGACATCGAAGTCGCTACCAATAATTGGGGTAACACCGCTGTTGACTTTGATATCAAAGCAACTGTTTACTCCGCAACCCCTTCCGATATCTACTGCGGCACTCCGAAAGCTTTGTGTGAAGAGAACTTCGAAGGCGGAGGAGCAAATGGATTCCGGCATGAAGAAAGTCAGAACTCTCAAGGTGCGATCTACAGCGAAAGCTCATGCTCTGACAAGATTTTCAACAACGATGCCTATTGGTTCGGTCATCCTTGTGACACCGGCGTCTATGGCTATGGCGAGATTTGGAATGAAACTCTTACAATTCCTGACATTGATTTGACTTCGATGAACGGTGATTTCGTATCATTGAATTTCGAATATTATGCAGATACCTTCTATCAAATGGAAAACGAGGACCCTGTTAACATCGATATCGACTCTGTATATGATTATGCGGTAATTACTCTTGATATTCTTCGTGATGGCGTCTCCTCCAGTGGCCTAATGATTGGTCAATGGAATGATTATAACCAAGACGGTACTTGTCGAAATGACGATAATGGTGACAATATTGTGAACGCTACTGAGTCGATAGATTATACTGAAATTTCAGGTGTTGGTGATTCAACTACAATTGATGGAACTGGAGATACTTCCCTTCTTTTCTTCAATACCAATGACCTTGTCGCTACGACAAGTATTGACCTAACTCACTTGTTTATCCTCAATAGAACAGATGCCAATACGGGCAACTGGGATTATGAATGCACATCGCTCGCTGGTTCAACGGTTGATATTAACTTCGAATTCCAATCCGATGACGATGGTCGAAACGGTATTAATGACGGCTTCAAAGGTGTTGCTTTCAATAATATTTCACTTCAAGAATTTACTTTCGTTGAAGACAATTCCTACACGATCTCCCGTACCAATGTGGATGCCGATCAAAGTTCGAGTGACATTATAGCAAACCATGAATTCTTTTCGGGCGTCTATAAAATTGAAGTTGAAACAATCTTTGACAACACAACTGTCGGTAAAACTTGGTTCAATGACAACGAATTATCGATTTCTAATAACAGAGAAACGGTAATTTTCAATGTTCAATCAGTCGACATCACTCTTTTCCCATCAAATCCTCTGAACTGTTTGGATAACCAAGTGTTGGAATGTGTAATGCCAATTGATAGTGCTTTGAACCATGATTGGGCCTTTAAAGCAGCCAATGGAGTTCTTCCAGGCGAGTATATATTCAACATGAACATATTTGACATGACAACTGGTTCTCAAGCCCACACTACGACTGCAGGTCCTGCTGAACCTTTGGATTCACACGAAGTATTGGATGTAACTTTCACACCATGGAATGGCTGGATAGATGGTCACGAATACAACATTAGTTTCGATGCTGAACTTGCAAGTGGAAATCCATCGGGGAATGTTCGATACTTCCACGCTACATTCGCTGACAACATTGATGTCGCAATTCTTTCCGACTCCTCAACTCGTACTTCTAAGATTAAGTTGGACCTAGACATTCTTGGAATGACATACACACAATTCGAAATCAGTGACTGGGAAACTTACTTTGAAAGTGGATGGTTTACGCACTACGACAAGATTATTCTGCCGTGGCAAACTGATATTGCAGCGAAAGATCTCGATTACAATGGTGATGGATACTACGAAGCACTGGGGTCAAGTCAGAATGAGCTCACCTTGAGAGGATTCATGTCCGCTGGTGGAACTGTCCAAGTGCACCTCGGCCCTCAAGGGACCTCAGTCTATGGAGGATCTACAACATCAGGCGGGAATCAAGTCGATTACCGTTTACCATTCGACTTGTTCATCCAAGAGAAAAATGGTAATGACGCCGTCACTTATTCGAACACAAACTTCGCAGACCCATATCATCCAATGATGGAGGATGTAGATTTGGCTGCTTTCCAAGGTTTTAATTCTGAAGGAACTGTTGCTAATGCTGTTCTGAATACCGGTACTGGAAGCGTTAATACTGTTCCACAAATATGTGGTGGTGACAGTGAAACAGAGAAACTTGGTACATTCCAGCGAATTATTCGCCGAGGAGATGGAACTTCAGCTGATCAGAAAGATACTCTTCTTGGAGTCTGCAGTTACCAATCCGGTGGAATGATTATTTCGACCATTGATGTCGCATCTCACTCAGAGCGGGCAAACAGCACTACATTCCCTCTTCTAGGAAACATGCTCAAGTATCAAGTTTCGCCATATCCTGCTGGTTTCGGCATAATGAGTGAAGGATTAGACCTCCAAATTAATGGTGTGATACCAGAGTATGATCTAAGTACATTTGGATATAAAACTCACTACATCAAGAGCGATGCTGAATTGACTTTCTCCTTTGCCACAGATACAACTGAATCACTTGAGACTGATTGGGTCATCAATGGTCCAACCGATTGGTCTGGAGCGACTATGGCGAGCGGTACAGACCACACCAGTGATGTCTCTCCAACGATGATATTCTGTAAGGTCGACTTTGCTTCTGTAACCGAGTGTGCTCAAGATGTGGAATGGGGAGTTACCTTGATTCTCCATGATGCTGAAGGCCACTCTCGAGTGATCAATGTGACTGTTAAAACGAACGATCTTATCGCTGATGAATTCCCTCCAACTGCTGATGCAGAAATCGATATGCGAGACGTATATGCAGAGCAAGTTGAATTCATCGGAACCAATACCATCCTCTCGGAGGAATGGGATGTTCACCGAATTACCCTTGATGAAAACGGCGAAGTTAACATTTACTTTGATGCAAGTAACTCTTCTGATGCTGATTCACTAGATGGGAACGGAATTGAACGCTATGAATGGAGGGTCTTGTTCGATAAGCCATACGAAAGTGATGAGTTCAAACTTGAAGGGCATTCATTTGTTCATACATCTACAAGTGACGGTTTGTTTGCTTACACATTCCGTAACATCACAGTGAGTGAGGCAGGTGTTTCAACGAGCCAGATTCGAATCGAATTAATTGTGTATGATGGTGCAAATAAATACTCTGAAATACATAAGATGTATTTCGAGGTTGTTCCTTCTACCTTTGGCGATGTAACACCGGAGGTCGACATCGATATTTCGGACGAACAGGGATGCCCGCAAGCACCTTGCAGAATAGTTTCTGATTCAATTACCCTTTCAGGCATTGTCAATTCAGGCGCTGAATTAGACCAAACTGACGTTTATGTCGAAATATCATTTGATTTTGATGCTTTCAATGAAACTGCGACTGAAAAGTGGAATCTGAGTAACGCTGGACATTTCGACAAGACAGCAGGACTCGGAGATCTCGAGACGTTCACTCTTACACTGTCTCTTGAAGGTATTTATACGAATAAAACTCTCTTCCAAGAAATTTACATCAAGATTTATGAAGGCCAACCCGGAGTTGATGAACGATTCATTACTTATGAATTGAGGATAATCACATTGCCTGCATGTAAAGGTGTTGAAGCCAATAGTTCCGCTGAGGCAGCAGGTGGAGAATGGGTTCTTGTGGATAAGAAATGCCAATGGTCTGCGACCCCAGGATCTGGATGGACCTTTGTCGATGGTGAATGGATAGGACCTCAAAGTGGTTCTGAAGAAGATTCATCGAACAGTATTATGGACACTATGCTTATGCCAGCGCTCATTCTATTATCTCTAATTATCGTCGTTCTCTTTACGCTCTTCTTCATGAGCCGAGGATCTGAAGATGACACCAAAGACTTCTCAGTCGATGCATCAGGATTTGGTGGAGTTATGGACCAAACTGAACAATATGTCCAGCAATTGATTGCTCAAGGTTACCCTGAGGAAACTGCTCGTGCTTATGCTCAGCAATATGCCGCACAAGCAGCAGCAACGGCTCCAGCAGCAGTCGCAGCAGCGCCAGTCGCAGCAGCACCAGCAATGGATAATGCAGTGTATCAGCAATACTACCAGCAATTTGTTTCACAGGGCTATGATGCGCAAACAGCAGCAACCTATGCTCAGCAATATGCGTTACAGTATGCTCAAAGCCAACAGTGAACCCCAAGACCCAGGTTTTGAGGAAAGTAGTTCGAGCGTAAGCAAGACATTCGAAGAACGATAACCTTTGAATGGGTTCAGACTCATAAAAAACTGAACTCGGAGTTCAGGCTATGAAAGCACACCATTGATTCGATTGAATAGTGAAGTGAGGCTCGGGTTTTCGACGCACAAGAGTCAAGTGGACTCCTGAGCAGTCGTATGGTTGTGTACGCTTGTGTTCACCTATGGCTACAACGGGTCCCCATATGGATGAAAAGTAGACTCCATCACTCTGAATCTAAACAGGCAATGTCCATAAAATGATAATTAGAGCGAACCAAAGAAGCAAACTCGTTCCGAGGGTTTTGAGATTTTTTCGCCAATTACGAGTCGGATGTGATGTAGACCTATCCGCTCTCTGGTTTTCGAGAAATCTAAACACATTGTTGACGATCAAGAGAATGATAGAAAAGGTGAAGATGGCATACCCCCAAACGAGCCAAATCAAAGCTTCCCAACCATTTGGCGCCAAATTTGGAAAAAATTCCAACAAGGGTGTGAAAATAATACTCGATGAAGAAAACAACAGAAATAAACCAAAATAGTTCAGGCCTCCGATATTGACTTTTCTCGGGCGTTCACTTTCATTCTCATCATCACCCATGTATAGATTTTCATTCACATTACGGATAAATGTATCACCGGCACTAACCTCAATCTAGGTCTATCTTAGGAAGACTAAAGGTGTCATTCAGTACACCCTTGGAAACAGATTTCGTGCACAGAAGGGTTCTCTATGGGCCATATTCATCACTAGCGTTCAATATGTCCCACTGCGACCCCATAGATTCACGCATTTTATACACAAGGGTTTGTAGTTGGACCCTTGAATATTGTGGAAAACGATTATTCCCAGCCTTTGAAGATTATTTGCCGCCCATAGTTTCAATGCTCACGCAAGCGACGAGAAGACATGTGGGGTACTCATATTGTAATTCTCCTCATCCTGTTGCTCTTTTTCGGAGTTTGGCGATCCTTCACCTCAGGTATGTTGAGAGGAGCGATTGATTTCTCAAAACTTATGGCGAAAATGGAAAGTGACATGTTTGACGGTGAAACTAAAACATTCGTTCTCGAAAGAAATGGTAAAGAAAAAGCCATTAAAATAAAAACAGTCAACAACGCATGGAACTCTATTATCTCACCACGAGAGTCCTCCGGTAGCCTTTATTTTGGCCTAAAGCAAGAAAACAGTCTTCATCTTGATTTTTTGTCATGGAGCAGTGGAGGAGTAATGTTGATGACAATAATTGAGAAGGATGGAAATAAAATCATTAAGGAAGAAGAATATAATCTTGAAGAAAAAGGACTAGCACCTGCCGTTTACACATTGGTAGATCTTGTAGAACGAATGAGTTCTATTACGTCAGTTTGGGATGAGTTTCCTTTGGACAAGAAATGAAATTCAAACCCCAAACTAAGGTCCGAATCTATTGTACGGTCGACTCAAAATCATCTGTTCAAGGGGTGGGGATTCGAAGATACTAATACGATAATGGAAGAGCCTGAATATCCTGGCGAAAAACCGTTTTTGTCCAAGCGATGGTGTTTATTTAAACGCAGATTCACTGACCGAATTATATTGAGATTAGAGTCCCCAAATAATGAAGAAGAATAGTAGAATTAAATTCATTCACTAGGTATTCTACTCCATTCGCAAGGGTTCGTTCATAGCACCCATCAACACGACCTTGATGTGTATAAGGGCTTTCAGTGGGCTATATTCAACGCTAGCGTTTTGCTTAAAGGAAAGGACTTCACTCTTCTTCAAAGGCTTCGAAACTCTCTTTAGCTTCTTCGTCAATGTATCCAATTTCGTCTAAGTGCGATTCAAAATCAGGGAACTCTGGTTTCCAGTTCATAGGTAATTGTGTATCGGAATCGATGATTTTAATCATCCGTTCTTGCCATGCTTTGGGCTTTCTTTGCATGATGAACATGTAAAGTGGTGATGTTCGGATATCTGAATGGATGATTGAATAACCGGTATCTGCTTCGAAGTTCATTGCTCGAAGCAAGTTGAATGCTGGCCGATTGATACTATGGAACATACGCTTTGCAGTTCGCATTCCAAACAAAACGGTAGCGAAGATGACCAAACTGGTCATGCAAAACGCTCCCCAACCTTTGCCAGCAATTTGATTTGAGAAATAGACTACAATCATCAGGACTGGAACTGTTGTTATGAGGAAAAGAAAACTTTCTGATACGGGTCCCTTACGCATTTTAAGTTCAATAGCACCCCAGCCGTTGTGATGTTTTTCCCAGGGTTTGAAATGTTCAGTCGGTTGGAGATTTGCTGCTGCAATCACTTGACTACGTAGTTGATGTATTTTGGCAATTTGAGAGGGGCCACCATCCAAGTTATCCTCGAGAATTGTATCAAGGCGGTATTTGGCTTCAAGGTAATGGCCCATATCTGCTAATAATGAGGCTTGCTCTACCAATGGAGTGACTTCTCTGGGCAACTGATGACGAAGGTCTTGCCACCACTGTAAACCTTCACTGAGTAATCCTAACTCATCTGTAAGAAGGCGTCCACCAAGCATCCACATTGCGGTACGGTTTGGATCTAGAGCAATAATTTTGCGAACTGCAGCTAAGGATTTGGCTGCTTGTAGTAAAGATGGTTTTTCACCTTTAGGAGGGAGGGAGGTTTCAGCACACAACTGCCAAGCATCAACATGTTCCGGGTCAATTTGAACCGCTTTGTATGCTTCTTCGTATGCTGTATCCATGTTACCTTCATCGTAGGCTTCTACGGCGTCAAGATAGTGATCTTCCGCACCCATGGTTTAGCCCCTTCAATAATCAGATCTTCGGTCTCGACCATCTCGTCGAGGAGGTCTTGCACCTTCTTGGCGTGGAGGAGGTCTTGCACCGTCATCATCTCGTCGAGGGGCATGAGAGCGCTCTTCTCGTTGAGGAGGTCTTCCATCTTGGACAGGGGCGCCGATCGGCTTTGGAGGGCGGTTATGTGCATGGCCAGGGCCATTTCCACGTGATTTACGGAAGGTTCGAGGTTCTCTTGAAGTCCGTTGAGGAGCTCTGTCTTGTCCGTATGAGCCTCGGCTTTGGTTGCCTCCACTGTCGTCTCGTCGAGGAGGTCGTCCACCGTCATCGCGTCGAGGGGCATGAGAGCGGTCGTCTCGTCGAGGAGGCCTTCCACCATCATCGCGTCGAGGGGCATGAGAGCGGTCGTCTCGTCGAGGAGGTCGTCCGCCGCCGCCGCCGCCGCCGCTGCTACCTGGGCGAGGTGCTTCGCATCGGTTGCATTCTTGACGGAATGCGAAATTTGAGTTCTGGCATTTTGGACAATCCCAATCGTTATCGGTGTAGACTTTTCCATCTCCACCACGTCGGTCATTTCCACCACGTCGGTCATCTCCACCACGTCGGTCATTTCCGCCGCTTCGAGGAAGTCCACATTGATTACACTCGGTTCGGAATGCAAAGTTAGAATTTCGACATTTTGGACAATCCCAATCTCCGCCATTGCGGTTGTCTTGTCCACGGTCGTTTCGTTCAGGGCGTCCACCTTGACGGTCTCTGCTTTGGTATCCTTGGTCGCCACCTCTTCGGTCATCTCGTTGAGGGGGTCTTCCACCGCCGCCGCCGCCGCCACCACGGGCATCTCCACAGCGATTGCATTCTGTTCGGAATGCAAAGTTAGAATTCTGACA
>Ga0308016_10000969_pt1 | contig 14402 bp, 10 predicted proteins | sample Neamet233_FD_203129 | JGI IMG/M metagenome (GOLD analysis project Ga0308016, IMG submission 203129) | Marine microbial communities from water near the shore, Antarctic Ocean - #233 | ecosystem: Environmental > Aquatic > Marine > Unclassified | place: Southern Ocean | collected 2014-07-28
ATTGATATCAGGACCTATTTCTTCGATACCGACGACCCAACCTTCTGATCCTGCTGCTTTAGTTGGATTCACCCCTTCAATTGGAAAATCTTGATGTGTAGCATCCCATAATAGCACACTACTAGTTATGATTAATAGAGCTGCAATAAAAGCCTTTGTTTGACTTGAACTTGGCTGATTGAGAGGAGCAAATACACCCTTAATCAAATTCCAAGATTGGGAGGCCCATTTCTTAGGGTCATCTATAGCACGAGCTAATCTTCTTGTGAATAATCTTTCATCAGCAAATTTCCAGATTGAAGTGTGAGTCCTAGAAGTAATTTCAACTGCAATTACTGCTACAATAATCCCTCCAATAATATCTGAAACCCAATGTATACCTAGATATAAAATTGTAAATCCTGTTAAAATGATAAATAACAACAACAATCTTCGATAACGCAACCATCGCTCATCTGAATCCCACCTTTCCATAGTTAGCCATATAGCAAACGGAAGACCAATGTGTAGGCTAGGCATACCATTAGTAAATGGATCAATTTGAATAAACCAGTTATGTATCTCAGGTGTCAAATCATAAGCAATTGTTTCCATTTCAGGGATATAATTCCCAGTCACTCTAACATTAAAAAATAAGTAAAATGGGATTGCTAGAACATATACCCAGAACATAGAAAGCGATACTCTATCAGCCATGTATCGGTCATCAAAAAAGATTGGATAAACAAACGAAGAAAATGTCACCGCCATAAACCCCATTACGTAAAAATGAGTCAAACCTACTGATAACAAAGAATTATACAATGACTCTTGAATCCATAAAACTATGTCTCCTTCAATAGCATATACATAAGGGGTCATGTCAAGTTGTGTATTAGCCATAAGAATTCTATCTAATTGATCAAGTAAATCTTTCCATAAATATACTGAAAATACTACTATCATATGAGCCCAATATCTTCTAAACATATCGATGAACCCAGAGAGTCTTATTTTAGCATAATCTGGCTTAAATAAAGGCATTAATCCGATACTGATTACTATAGCACCAGTGATCCAAGTAAGATAGATGCTAGTCCCTACAGCCATACTATCAGTATGTATGGGATAGCCCATGCATCATCAAACTGACCCTTCTATGAAATTACTATTTAGGATATACGAACAGTTGGACTGTTCGGCTGTTCTAATGTTAGAATGACCTTTTTTACAATTTTATCAAATGCTTGAGCGGTTGCTCCACTAGGGTCGGCAACAATACGGTGAACTCCATCATCTCCGCCTCTAACAATCCCAGGATCGAAGGGTAGAGAACCCAAAAAGGGAACTGAAAGATTTTCCGCAGCGTCTACTCCTCCTCCACTCTTGAAAATATCAAGTATTATTGACCAATTCCCTTCATCATCTGAAGTAGTCTCAATAATACTGCCACTAGGCCCATTAATTCCAACCTTAGTGTTTGGTTCAGTATGTCCATTTATTGTATATCCACTCATATTTTCAACTACACCAATAACTGGAATGGAAATTGTTTTTGCGAAATTTATTGATTTCCTACTATCTAGAAGAGCTACTTCTTGAGGTGTAGTGACAATCACTACTCCATCAATTGTTGGTAAACTTTGAGATACGGTTAATGGTTCATCACTAGTTCCAGGTGGGAAATCTATAATCAACGCATCTAATTCACCCCACTCAACATCGCCAATGAATTGATTGATGGCGCCTAACTTAATTGGACCACGCCAAATTACTGGTTTGTCAGGATCTTCAATTAGGAAAGCCATGGAAATAACTTTGATACCATGCGCTCCAATTGCAGGATATATTCTTCCATTCTCAACATGCAAATCAGTTCCCTCTAGACCAAGCATCTTTGGAACATTTGGCCCTGTAATATCGATATCCATAATTCCTACTTTCATCCCCATACGGGCTAAAGATAGTGCCAATCCTGTAGCAACTGTTGATTTACCAACTCCACCTTTACCAGACAAAACCATAATTTTATGTTTAATATCTGCATCCATCTTGTTTATTCGAAGTTTCCTTTGCATTTGTTGATAAGCTTGTTCCATTTGTGCTTTTTGTTCAGATGAACCCTCAGATTTCTGAGCTTTCGGTTCAGAACTACCCTGGTGATGACGAATTGGAATCTCGGACATTAGTTAATGGGCGGAGTAAATCATACTTCAACCCTAGTAAACATTAGTTTTACATTAATAAGTAAGAAACTACTGTAGTTTAGTTAATTAAGTCAGATATTTTGTAAGTTGATATGAAACTTCTATTTGTATGTGTAGGAAACACATGTAGGAGCCAAATGGCTGAGGCTCTAGCTAAGAATATGGGTTTTCAAGCTCAATCAGCAGGAACACACCCCGGTAGAAATGTTGCACCTAATGCATTACTAGCGATAAAAGAATTAGGGATAAAAATAGAAAACCAATACCCTAAATCTATAGATGAGATAAATACAGAATCATTTGATAGAATCATCAGCATGGGTTGTGGAGTAAAGTGCCCGGATTTACCTATTTGGATGGATTGGCAGTTAAGCGACCCTGTTGGAAATCCAATTGAGGTGTATCGGAATACAAGAGATAAAATACAAATTTTATTAGAAAATTTGTCTCAAACTCAGACCGACGCGTAGAAAAGTGACTCAGGTTTGCAGGTATGTATACGAGTGTAGTGTAGTGGTTATCACCGGGCGTTGCCAACGCCTGAACCCGGGTTCAAATCCCGGCACTCGTACCAATTCATTCTAATTCAGAATTACGTAAAACCAACAATATACCTACTGCAGATAAAACCAACATAAATATTAATCCAATCATAATTATGAGAGAATCATTTTCTAAAATCCAATTCTCAGAATCCGAATCCAAATCTACTTTTTCGAGATTAACTACTACACTTTGATCTTCTGGTGAAGTCGAAGAAAGATAAATGTCGGTGCCTCTAATTAAAATTTCAATTTCACCATTAGGTAAACTAGAACGAGCAAAAATTTCTAAGGAATAAATATTATCTCCAGAAATTCTATCAACTCCTAAACCATCATCTTTCATCAATATCCAATTGTTAGATTGTCCTATAGGTGCCAATCGGCCCATTTTCACTTGTACGGAAGAAATGCCATCAGGATCTTCTATTGTTACTTCGAGGACTTGAGGAATTGGATCACCCTCTTTTGGAACTTTAACAAAGTTTGAAAGTTCACCCTCTCTTGAAATATTATAATTAATTATCATTGGTGCCTCGTTTTCAATTATTAGTATTGAATCTATTACTTGACTATCAACTAAAAATTGCGTTGTTAATCTAGATGAGTCCTGATTATCTGTCAAGTGAACTGGGACCAATCTTTCACCAGGAGCCATCCCATTTGGAACTAAGAACTGACCCACCCATCTCGAATCAGTAAAAGTCAAAGGAATAGATTCACCACCTGCACTGATTAATTCTAATGAAACAGATGCAACTCCATGAGCATCATCGGCAATTACAGATACGTCAACTAGATCTCCACGTTTAACAACTTGAGGAGTGAAAACAATTGATGACATAATAGGTGCAGGATTGAGTATTTCGATATTAACAGAGACCATCACGGTCTCCCAAATATCCACCATCTCTACCTCTACAGTTTTATTACCAAATTCAAGACCATCCGCATAAATCAATGAGGTCCAGATATTATCATGAATAACGTTATCACCTGAAATTCCTTTATCTGATAATTGAATTATTCCCAATCCAAAATCAGACATATCAATCGAAACTGATTCGACATCATTATCGATATCTTCTACAGTAATTTCTAGATGTGCCTTGCCACCTTCAGTATACAAAACTCCTTCCCTAAACTGAAGTTTCTCTAATGAAGGAGGAGTATTTTCTTCAGCAGTAATTATCGAAGGATAATGAATCTTATCAAGAGTTTGGGTTTCATGAAAATCTATTTGACTATCAGTAATTATCAGAGAAACTGAGCGATTAATATGATAAAAGAGTCCTGCTAATAATCCTTCATTTATTATACTACCAGATGCTTGGGAATCATTTCCATAATCGCCTATCCAATCAATTACCATCACACTATGTCCATCGACAATTACTTCTCTTGAATTTCTAACAAGAACTGATAATATCAAATCAATGTTATTAGAAATTACAATTTTATCACCGGGAAATAATATTTCAGGTGATACACCAGTTTCCTTTGTTATAGGAGCGGCACCTAGTGAGGTTGATTGAGGCCTTTTTGGCTCAATTTGAATTGGTGACACCTCTGGATATTCATTGGAAGTTGAGCCATTATCCTCAATATACAGATATCTAATAGTTGAGTTTTCCCAAGTAGATTGAGGGACTGTGAATTCATATGTGAGATTATGTTCTGCAGTAAGCTCTTGATCAATTGGGAAATTGGCTAAAGAGGACACATTGAGCCAATACTCATTTCTAATTTCATTAACCTCAAAGTTAACACCAGATGAATTTCGTTGAGATACTGTATCTTCTATAAAGCGAATTATTCCAAAAGAACCTGATGCATCTCCGCTATATGTACCATCCACCCTAAGAGTATCAACAATAATTAATCCATCACGTTCTTCGAAATGTAGGTTATCTACTGTTCCATTAGCGTAGATATATGGTTGTTCTTCGGTAACAATAAAATTAAAATCAGCATTACCTACATATTTCAATAATTGCTCCTCTTGGACACCATAAATCCATAAGTCATTAAATCTAAATTCTTCTAATTCAAGTTCTATATTTCCATCAGCAAATTCTATCAAACTAGTTGCGGATGCTGCTAAATTTATTTGTTGATAATCACGTGTACCATCAGAATCAAATGACTCGAAATAGAATGTAGAGATTAAGCCAGTTAATGATAACGTCTGATTATCATTATTATCAAAAAGCTCGACTAAACCATTACCGTCAATTATTAAATGTTCAGTGGGAATACCTTGAGATAGAGTACGGTTATACAGAGCATTAGTGACATTTACGGAAATATCTAATCCCCCTTGAATAGTTTCTAATGTACCATTGCCCATCATTTCAAATTCTTGATTGACTAATTCTTCTTCAAAATAGGTTTGATTTAACCACACTTTTTCTAAATCTAATCTTATATCCATATCTTCAAAATTATTAAATTCAAAATTACCAGAACCTAATTCGTTAGAGGTCAAAGTTTGTCCAGTTCTTTGTTGCCAACCACGACCTTCAAAAGATAAATTTGAAGAAACTGGTTCTTCAAAACCGGAAATATCATTACTCCAAGTTCTATTAGTTGTTATTTCATGATCAGATATTGGCTGACTCCAATTTGTAACTCTGATATTTCGATCACATGATGCTTCTAAAGTTTCTATCGAAATTTCTATTTCATCTCTAAATAAAGGTTCATCGAATAATGTGATGTCTATTACACCCCCTGCAATGACTACATTTGAATTAAAGGCACTACTAACTGACTGCCCATCTCTTTCATGATCAATCGAAACATTCACCAAATGAGGAGTTGAACCGTTAACAAAAGGTGGAGAGAACTCAACTACATAACGATGTATAATTGAGGTCGTGAAAAATGAATTATTTCCCTCTGTATCATCTAATAACTGATATTCATAATCCCAGTCAGTAAGAATGACACATTCTATTGGATTCTCATTTTCAGCTAGAACCATTGAGGAGAAACTACTGAATAACAATATTGAAAGAGTCAATATGACTGTTTTAGGGTTCTCCATGAATTAAATTCAAGAAGTTATCCTTATGAAGATATTGGGATGTTGTTTTGATAATTAGAATAATGGTTCGACCCAATCATCTTCTTCACCTGATCTTTCTTTCCAAAGATTTGCAGGCATATCATCATAGATTCCAGCATAAGGGTCATCAATAGTATTCTTTTTGTCCCTAAGATCCATAGCCGCAAGTGCAAAAGCCTCTGCGGAAGATTTGAATTTCCAATAATGAATTCTCCATTCTCTACCATCCCAGAGTGTTGTTTCTTCAGATTCGGTAGTCAATAAATCATAATCTTGTAATTGATAGAAAAGATTACGATCATTAGGTTCTAACGCATTATCAATTATACGATTTGAAAATCCAAAGAATCCTAAGGCATGTTCAGCAATACCTTCGGCTACTACTGTTTCCATACCTTCATCGACTTTACGACGAATGGCCTGAGTTAATTGTGCTATTGTCAAACCCATGTTACGCGCTCCAGTATGTATTCTATGGAAGGGCGTGACTTATCAACCATGCTTTAAGAAGATTATGAAATTGTTTGTTGAATCCCGAAGCCGTTAATCGAAGGAAGGCTTTCGTAAACCTCGTGGGGCATGACGAGGTGAAGACATTCTTGGGTCTTAAAGAGAATGAAAAAGCACCATTTGACATTGTAATTCTACCTATTCCGTATGAGATGACTACAAGTTATAGAGAAGGAACTGAGTTTGGCCCTGCTGCTTGTATTGAGGCTAGTTCACAGGTTGAATTATACGATGAATTATTGCCAAATGATTTACCATGTGGATTTAATATTCATACATCCAAACCATGGAATAATGACTCCCCTAGCCTTAAAAAGGCATTAATAAGCATTGAAAAATTTATATCACCATGGATGAATGGAAAACAATTCCCAATAATTTTAGGCGGTGAACATGGCTTATTGCTACCATTAGTTGAATCAATGAAAGTTCACCCTAAAATTAATGATAATTTAGGAAATTTAACAATTGTACAAATAGATGCGCATGCTGATTTAAGAGATGAATTAAATGAAGAAAAATTTTCACATGGGACTGTAATTAGAAGGTCCCTAGATGCTGGTGTAGGTAAAGTCATTCAGATCGGTATCAGGACGTATAGTTCAGAAGAAAAAGAGATTATGAGAAATGATAAGAGAGTGAACACATGGTTTGCTCGAGATTTAATTAATACAAATTCAGATTTAACGCATTGGAATAAAATGATTAATGAGATTGAGAATATAGATGGTCCTGTTTGGCTGACTTTTGATATAGATGGGTTAGATGGTTTACTTGTCCCTGCCACTGGGACCCCGGTGCCAGGAGGACTCTCTTATTGGGGTGCTATAGAAATTATCGAATCATTATTTTCGGCTAAAAATGCAGATGTAATAGGAGCAGATGTAAATGAAATCGGTTCTTCGGAAGGAACTAATTTAACGGAGTTCTCTGCAGCATTAATTGCTACAAAAATTTTAGCCTGTCATGTTGCAGAGAAGATATCCCTCGAGTGAATCCCTGAATAATCTAATTCTTTGATTCGTCATTTCTTTTTCTACTTGCGAAGGCCGCAGTAATTAATGAGATCAGATTGATTAACAAGGATGGGGCTGGGAGAAATCCTTCATTTGTTGATTTTATTACAATCACCGAATTTTCAATTGCTTCATCAACCCATTGTGATGAATCAATCACTCTTTTTTGGTAGTGAATACTCCATACGCCACCATTAACTAAGCTAAGATTTGTCAAATTAAGAACCACAGTTGATTCATTGGTTGCATTTATTCCGAAAGTTTCTGAATGCCATAATAATTCACCATTTGACTCCGAGTAGTGGAATGTGGCATTAGATGTACTTGCTTGACCGAGGTTAACTACATGCGCCTCAACTTGATTCGTTCCAATTTCTAAATTTTCGACTACTAAACGAGCGCGCCAATACCATACATTCTGTATTAGATATTTCATTACATCTAATTCTTCACCTAATCTCTCGGATAGTGCCTCGGCTGTGCCAAGAAGGAATTGTTCATCATCAGTTTCAAAAGTAAATGTTGGATAACCCATTACTCCATATCCATAATCTCGACTAGTGCCGCAGTTTGGATACAAACCTTGATTTGCATTCCGAATTGGTATATCGGAAATATTTGTATTAACATCGTCTCGAATGAAGTGAAATAATTCCCAGTCTGATGGTTGTTCAGGCCATTTACCCCATGGATACAGCATAATCCATACACCTGTATGCATAGTAACATACAAATCTGCATCAGGAACTACAGTATCCATATAAACCGAGTTTGCAAGAGTTTCGGATTCACTGAAAGCACTGCTTCCTGGTTGGGTAGGATTATTGGGAGGGCAATTATTCCAATAATGGTCATAATTCCTATTCAAATCTACTTGATTCACGTTCCATCTTGTATCGAGATCATTACCGTCAGCATTCAGCATTATGAGGATGTGTAATTCAGTAGTTTTCAAAACATCAACGACATCCTGATTTCCATCTACCCAACCTTCAATGTAATATTCTGCGGTTAGGAAAGCCAGTTCAGTCCCTAGATGCTCGTTTCCATGGTGCCCACCGTCGATGTATACGACTTCTTTCTTATCTCCATCAGGTTTTACTTCTAGACTCCAATCAGAAATACGCAAAACCCAGAGATTCCTTCCCATCTCTGTTTGGCCTGCACTAATTAAGTCAACAATATCAGGGTTGTTATCTGCCCATTCATTGACATCAAGTGTTAGAGTAGCATATGTGTGATACCAATGCTCCTGAATTATATCAGGTTGTCCAACTTGTGCTGTAGCCATTGGAGATACCGAAGTAAAAATCAATGAAGCCAAGACAACGGCTACCAGGAAGCGACCCATGCATTGTCTGCAAGGGTCCCTGCCTAGAATCATTTGCATTTCTAAATTAAGAATTATTTATGCATTCATTGAATTGATTTGGGAGGCAATAGAATGTATGGCTGATGATAGTTAGCTAAAAACCACTATAATAATTAGTTTTTGAAAATAACATATATTAGCATTTAATTAGTATTACCAAGAACAAAAAGATTCTGAAATTGACATTTTCAGAGGCGATTGTTTGTATAATCGAACGTAATCGCAAATCTATGAAAGTCGTCACAAGTGGTTTTATAGAAACTGGAAATATAATGATTATCCCTATTTTTGAAGGATTAAGTAAAGCGCCAAATAATGCAACAACTGGACTAGAACGTAGTGCAAGTATTGCTGTAAAATCTGCAATTGCGAGTGAAGCATGGAGCGGTGAAATAGGAGAAAATTTGGGGATATGGACGAAAAATTGCCAAGTGATTCTTCTGGGACTAGGGAAACAAAAAGATTTGACAACTAAAATATCTAGAGACAATGGTGCTAAATGTTTCGCATCTCTTTCTAAGAAGCATGGGACGAAAATTGTAATCAGATTTACCACCGGTTGGAAAGTAGATCAGATGAGTGCTTTTACAGAAGGATTTATTCTTCGTGACTATACATTTGAGAAATATCAAAAGAAAGACGAAGAGGATAAAGGTCCTTGGAGCCTTATTTGTCAAACTATAGATAGTTATCAAAAAGAACTGGAGATAGAAGTTACAAAATCATCAGCCATAGCAACAGGAGTGCATTTAGCGCGCGATTTAGGTAATGAACCAGCGAACCGCCTTTATCCAGAAGAGTTTGGAAGAAGAGCTCTTGAATGGGCGCAAGGAAAGAAAAATACAGAAGTCGAGGTTTGGGATTATGAACGTCTTCAAAAAGAGGGGATGTATGCACTTATCGAGGTTGGAAAAGGAAGTATACACAAACCTTGTATGGTATTTTTCCGTTTAAATCCAGATAATGAGATTCATTCAGAAGTACCTTGCATTGTGGGAAAGGGGATTACTTTTGATTCAGGTGGAATTTCTATCAAGGGTAGTGCAGGGATGGATGAAATGAAATTAGATATGCATGGTTCAGCAACTGTTTTTGGCCTTTTTCAAGCACTTTATGCTACAGGCTACAAAGGGCGAATTAATGGAATCACATGTATGGCTGAAAATATGCCGAGTGCAGAAGCATATCGCCCAGGAGATGTTATTGATACTTACTCTGGCAAAACCATCGAGGTGCTAAATACAGATGCGGAAGGACGCAATGTTCTCGCTGATGGATTGTGGAAAGCGGGGGAGTTGAATCCATCATATATCATTGATTTAGCAACTTTAACTGGATCGATCGTAGTTGCGCTTGGCCATGAAGCAACCGGATTATTTTCTAACAACCAATCTTTGTCTCAAAAAATCAAGAAAGTTGGAGATGAAGTTGATGAAATATCTTGGCCAATGCCAATGTTACCTGCTTTCGAAAAGCAAATGACCTCGTCCAAGATTGCAGATGTACGTAATCAAGGAAAAGGGCGTTGGGGAGGAGCCAGTCAGGCAGCAGGCTTCCTAAAACAATTTATCCAAAACAGAGAAAATAGTGAAGAAGAAAAAATACAAATTCCATGGGCGCATCTCGATATTGCTGGAACAGCAGGGATTTGGGGTGGTGAAAGCAATGCCATGGTTAGCCATGGAGCAACAGGCGTACAAGTACGTTTATTACATCGTTTAATTACTCAAGATTAAGAGTTAATAGGTTCTTGAGGAATAAGTAAAAAAGCAATTAAATAAGTAATTGAGAAGGTCCCCCCTGTAATAAATGTGAGAAATAAAAATATTAATCTAGAAACGTTTGAAGATATCCCTAATTTCCTCGCGAAACCAGAACATACACCAAAGATAATCCTATCAGAACGAGAGCGATACAAAGGTTTGGCACCAACTTTAATTGGTTGTAAAGATGTGTTAGTCATTGAATCACTCTTCTTCAGAATCTATAACTTCGAAATCTGCTTCTACAACGTCACCATCACCTTCAGTGTCGGCAGCTTCATCATCAGACATCTCAGCAGACGCTGCTTCATATAATTTAGAAGATAAATTATGCATTAATTCTTCTAATTCCTGAATCCTGGACTGTATCCCAGATTCATCAAGATCATCATCAGAAACAGGTATATCGTCCTTAGTTATCAATGACTCTAACTCTTTGAGTTTATCTAAAACAGGGCTTACTACCTCTTCAGATAATTTATCTTTAGTCTCATCAATTGTTCTACGGGTTTGATATAGAATACTATCTGCTGTATTTCTTAATTCGACTCTAGTTTTCCTACGCTTATCGTCCTCTGCAAACTCTTCTGCATCACTTATCTTCTGTTTGATATCATCCTCTGATAAAGAAGTTTGACTCTCAATCTTGATAGATTGCTCAGTACCAGTGCCAAGATCTTTGGCAGAAACATCGACTATACCATTGGCATCAATATCGAATGTCACTTCAATTTGAGGTAATCCTCGCGGCGATGGGGGTATACCCATAAGATGGAATCTTCCAAGTGTAGTATTATCATTTGCAAACTCACGTTCACCCTGGAGTACATGTACTTCAACTGCGGGTTGATTATCAGCTGCTGTTGAGAATGTCTCTGAACGTCGTGAAGGAATTGTAGTGTTTCTTTCAATCATATTAGTCATAATACCACCTAATGTCTCAATACCCAGAGTAAGTGGTGTGACATCAAGAAGAAGAACATCTGTTACTCCCTCATCACCTACGATTATTCCTGCTTGAAGTGCAGCACCTAAGGCAACTGCTTCATCAGGATTTATCCCCTTAAATGGAGATTTACCTACCTCTGATTCAATTGCAGTTTGAACAGCAGGTACACGAGTAGAACCACCCACAAGAATTACTTTGTCAACGTCTCCTTTACCTATTCCTGCATCTTTCATGGCTCTTTTTGTTGGACCCATTGTTCTCTCAACCAAATCAGAAATTAAATCTTCAAATTTAGCTTTGGAAAGCGATAAATCAAGATGTTCAGGTTGACCATCTTTCATAGTAATGAATGGTAAATTAATTTGAGACATTGAAGTCCCAGAAAGTTCGATTTTTGCTTTTTCAGCTGCTTCCCTCAATCGACTCATTGCTTGCATGTCTTTACCTAAATCGATACCAGAGGTTTTCTTATATTCACTAATAATCCATTCAACAACCACATGATCAAAGTCATCTCCACCTAACCTATTATCCCCACTTGTTGCTTTAACTTCAATCTGAGGTTGCCCATCAACCAGATAGATCTCCAGAATCGATACATCGAATGTACCCCCTCCTAAATCATAAACAAGAATTGTTTGATCTTCAGCTTTATCTACACCGTATGCCAAAGCAGCAGCAGTAGGCTCGTTGATAATTCTTAAAACTTCTAATCCGGCGATCCTACCAGCATCTTGTGTGGCTTTTCTCTGAGCATCAGTGAAATAAGCAGGACATGTAATTACCGCTTGAGTTACCTCTCGACCCAAATAGGATTCAGCATCTGCCTTTAATTTCTGTAATATAAATGCAGAAACTTCTTGTGGGGTATACTCATTCTCATCAATACTCTTTTTCCATTCGGTACCCATTTCTCTTTTGACAGAAAGAATTGTTCTTTCAGAATTAGTTACTGCCTGACGTTTCGCGGTAACTCCAACTAGGCGTTCACCATCTTTACTGAAGGCAACAACAGAAGGAGTTGTCCGTGAACCCTCTGAATTTGCAATTACTACGGCTTGACCACCTTCAAGAGTTGCCACACAGCTATTTGTCGTTCCAAGATCTATTCCAATTACAGGTCCACTCATTTTTTTCACATCCTTTTTCAATTATTATTTTTAATATTGAATATTACATCAAGTATACCATTATTCAGGCTCCAACTTACAATTTGGGTAACTGATTCGGGTAAATCGAATTTTTTGAATGGCCGAAGTTGAGTCTTTTTCATTAATTGAAGAACTGTCCCGCCATCGATTAAATTAAGTTCAATTTCAGATTCAATAATTTCTAATTGTCTCGAAAGATCAATGGTTGCATACATTCTATCCTCATGAATATGAATATCTGCTTCGAGAAGTTTCTCATCATCTTCATCCTCATGCTCTAGTTCAGCATCTACTACTGGAGTGGGATTATTAACTTGCACATTTATTCCGATATCTCTAAATAATTTTGAAATTCCATCGGGGCCGTTTAGCATTGATTCCATTGTTCGACGAAATTCATCTGGGTCACCGTTTATATCGATTTTTAGGTCTTTATTCGCTATTTTTTCGGGATCAACACCAATTTTCTCAAATTGTTCACGTACCTGAGACATCATATTCTGAAGCATTGACATATCTATTGCCATACCCATTTCACTGAACATTTTCACCATCTCTTTGAGCATTTTTTCTTCCCATTCATCTCTATTAGTGTCATCCATAAATACCACTACTCAACTTAAGGTTGTATAGTGGGGAACGCCTATCCTTTATGAACCTCACGCAAATAATTCTCTACAATTCATAGGCAGTTTAGTGAAATATTTATCGGAGCCTCTAGGAACGGTTTCAAATCCTGTTAGTTGGTCGCAGAGGCTAGATGGCTGATACTGAACATGAGGTTGCTTTGGAGGATACAGACCGTATCCATGGCAGAACAGCATTAGTTCGTAATGTAGCAGCAGCAGTATCTCTTTCAAACGCAATCCGTTCAACTCTTGGTCCAAGAGGACTAGATAAGATGCTAGTTAATGATGCAGGGGATGCCACCGTGACAAATGATGGAGTTACTGTTCTTGAAACTGCAAGAGTGGAACATCCGACTGCAAATCTATTAATTGCATCATCAAGTTCACAAGATAAATTTGCTAGAGACGGTACGACCACTACTGTTATATTAATGGCGGAAATGTTACAAAATTCTCTAGAATTAGTCAGATCAGGAGTTCATCCATCTCTAATTATTAATGGATATCGAATTGCAAATGAAGAAGCACTCAGAGAGTTAGATCTGATAGCTCGTGTAGCAACAGATAAGAAGATGAAAAGGGCAGTAGTTAGAACCTCTTTACAAGGGAAAATAGATCGACAACTTTCATTACATTTAACTGATTTAGCCTTGAAGGCTGCAGAAGCCTTAGTCGGCGAAGAGGGCGGCAATGATTTAGAGAGACTGAGAATAAAAAGAATACAAATCTCAGGAGGTAAGGCATTGGATAGTGAACTTGTGCCGGCTTTAATCCTAGCGAAAACAAGAATTGATAGAAATACACCTCAATTTTCAAATGGAGGGAGTATTGCTATCCTAGATGGAGCTCTCGAAAATCGAAAATTAGAATTAGAAGCTCAAATAGAAGTGAATGATCTAGGAGTTTTAAAAGAATTCCATGAGCGTGACAATAATCACCTTCAAGATATGGTTGACCACCTACATAATTTAAAAGTCGATGTTTTAATAGTCAGAGATGGAATTGCTGATGAGGCAATCTCTATGTTATCCAAAGTAGGAATTACCGCATATAGGAGGTTTGAAAGAGAAGATCTAGAAAGGCTCTCGAGGCTAACTGGTACAAACATGATTAGAGAGGTTCAAAGAATAACTAAAGAAGATATTGGGAGTTATTCATCACGTTCAGAGGAAAATATTGGATCCATTAATTATACTAAAATTGAAGGAACTTTC
>Ga0308016_10000973_pt1 | contig 14383 bp, 8 predicted proteins | sample Neamet233_FD_203129 | JGI IMG/M metagenome (GOLD analysis project Ga0308016, IMG submission 203129) | Marine microbial communities from water near the shore, Antarctic Ocean - #233 | ecosystem: Environmental > Aquatic > Marine > Unclassified | place: Southern Ocean | collected 2014-07-28
ACAGGTACTGGGCACTACCGTCAGTGACCTAAAGCGCGTTGCAGAGCAGTATTTAGTTCCCGACCAGGCCAGTATCGGCATTATCTGTAACAAAGAATCCGCCAAAAGCTTAAATATCGAAAATATAGAAATAATAAATCTTTAAATATTACAAATAATTGCAGTCATTATTAAATGTAAAATATTAAGATTAGAAACAGTTTGAAATATCTAAGATAATATCGGGAACTTTTCTCTATGCGGCAAGTCAGAGTTAGTGTAGGTAGATGTAATACAAAATTGTGGGTTTTGTTTCATTTATCTCTCCCTTGATAGTATATTGAGCCCAACGGCTTCCGGTCGTTGGGCCTTTTTTTGTGTTTCCTAAATTACAAAAACCACCTTATTCGATACCGACCCCGTCGCATCCCAAACCTCTACGATGCGCCTCAATCCACCCCAATCGTTCAATGATGAAGCAGTAAAAACTAGCAAGTCATGGATGCACAACAAGCTAAAAGAGAAGCCACTAATGTCACTCTAGTTGGCATGTTTTTCGATCTGCTGCTTGGAGTTGGCAAGATAGTGGGCGGCGTCCTAACGAATTCATTCGCGCTGATCACAGATGGAATCCACTCTCTGACCGATGCCGGTACTGACATCTTCGTGTTAGTTGTAGCGCGAGTTGCTCATGCCGAGCCCGACGCGGAGCATCAGTATGGCCATGGTCGCTTCGAGACTCTGGGCACCATCGCGATGGGCATCGTCTTCTTCATCACCGCTGCCATCTTGATGTACGACAGTTTTAATCGACTGCGGATCAGCGAACCGTTACCGACACCTGCTGCCGCCGGTATAGTTATCGCGCTGTTATCTGTAGCGACGAAGGAATGGATATACCACTACACAATGCGTGTAGCGAAGAAGCTCAATTCTAACTTGCTTAAAGCTAACGCCTGGCATAGCAGGACAGATGCTATCTCTTCGGTAGCCGTACTCATCGGAATTCTGGGAGCTCGTCAGGGCTACCTCTGGATGGATACAATTGCCGGCATGTTTGTCTCCCTAATCATAGCGAAAATTGGATGGGAGCTTTGCACTGACAGCCTGACGGAGCTCGTCGATACGGCAGTCTCAAAACAGCGCCGAGAACAATTCGAATCCTGCATACTAAGTATCGATGGAATTCGCGGGATCACGGAGCTACGCAGCAGATCATCTGGTGGGAAAATAATCTTGGAGGTTAGGCTGCTGGTTAATTCATACATTTCAGTATCGGAAGGTCATCAACTTGGCGAGCTAGCAAACAAATCACTTATCCGTCAGTTCGCTGACGTTTTCGAGGTGCTCATTCACATAGATCCCATTCAACACGAGACCATAGATAATGAGTCGCAATTGCCTGAACGAGCACAGGTAATAGCGTCTTTAAAAGCGTGCTGGGAAAACTTTATAGATCAGCACTCTATCACCTCTATAGACCTTCACTATTTGGGAGGCGCAATTGAAGTGGATCTCGTGCTCGACGTCGACGTCTTATTAATGGCAACAGCGAGGGACTTGGAAGCTGCAATAGAGGCAGAACCACATATCACAAAGTTGCGTATCTTTAACAAATTACATGAATCTAATCATGAGAGCGCTTCATCTTGAAAGCGTTCAGCCGCTAAAGGTTAGAGTGACATATTTACTTTCAATTGGGACTCAAATCCCTATACTAATGTTCTGCATCTGTTGTCGATGTTGGGATGCTGAGGCACTAAAATAAGACTAAAAAGGAAATCCGGTTAGCAATGAAACCGACTAATATCGCCGATCCCGATTACTTTCATAAAGTAGTCGACTGCCAGTGGGCCTGTCCCGCCCACACCCCTGTCCCCGAATACATACGCTTGATCGCCGAGAAGCGCTATACCGATGCCTATATGATCAACTGGCAATCGAATGTGTTCCCCGGCATCCTCGGACGCACTTGCGATCGTCCCTGCGAGCCTGCATGCAGACGCGGACGAGTCGAAGAAGAACCTGTCGCCATATGTCGATTAAAACGAGTTGCCGCCGACTATAAATCTGACATCACGAATCGTCTCCCTCTGATACCGAAGAAAAAGAACGGCAAACATATTGCCCTCATCGGGGCCGGCCCTGCCTCTCTGACTGTTGCGCGAGACCTCATGCCACTCGGCTATGAGATCACCCTGTTTGAAAAAGACTCTCTTAGCGGCGGAGCCATGCGCACTCAAATTCCTAGATTTAGGCTTCCCGCAGAAGTGTTAGACGAGGAACTAAATTATATTCTCGAAATGGGTGTTAATTGCCGCTTCGGTGAAGAGATTACCAGCATGCGTGACATTTTGGCCGAAGGCTATGACGCCGTATTTGTTGGCACCGGCGCGCCTCTGGGCAAGTGGCTGGATCTACCGGGACATGAAGATGCAAAGGATAATATACATACTGGCATCGAATGGCTCGCCAGCGTTGCCTTCGAACATATTACGAGCGTGGGGAAGAACGTACTTGTACTCGGCGGCGGCAACACTGCGATGGACTGCTGCAGAACTTCCAAACGCATCGGCGGTGAATCGGTAAGTGTGGTAGTACGCAGCGGCTTCGAAGAGATGAAGGCTTCGCCTTGGGAAATCGAAGATGCGATGAACGAAGACATACCTATATTGAACTTCCATGTACCAAAACGCTATGTCATTGAGAACGGTAAACTCGTCGCTATGGAATTTGAAAAAGTTCGCAAAGAAATCGATGAGAATGGCAGACGAAAACTCGTACCAACGGGAGAAGAGCCGGCGATATTACCCTGTGATGACGTGCTCTGCGCCATCGGGCAGGAGAATAGTTTCCCGTGGGTAGAAAGAGACCTAGGCATCGAGTTTGACCAATGGGAAGTACCAGTCCTTAACAAGTCCACATTCCAATCGACTCATGAAAAAGTTTTCTTTGGCGGCGATGCAGCTCTCGGGCCCGACAATATTATTACCGCCGTTGCTCATGGACACGATGCAGCCGTATCAATCCATATGCAGTGCGAGAAGCTAGACATCACCAAGCGTCCGGATCCGCTTACTAATCTTAGCAGTCAGAAGATGGGCATCCACCAGTGGTCTTATAAAAACGACATTAGCGATGACCTGCGTTTCGCGGTACCTCATGCCGACAAGCAAGCCACGCTGAACGACATCAACATCGAGGTAGAACTCGGCTTCGATGAACAACTTGCGTTCAACGAGACGAAGCGCTGTCTGAACTGCGATGTACAAACCGTATTCACAGATAAACTCTGTATCGAGTGTGATGCCTGTGTGGACATCTGTCCTACCGACTGCATCACGTTTGCCCAGAATCAGGATGAGCCCGAGCTCAGAAAAAACCTTCTAGCACCAGCCGAGGATACTGAACAAGACCTATACGTTTCCGGTCTACTAACAGGCACTGGACGCATCATGGCAAAGAATGAAGACCTGTGTCTGCACTGCGGTTTATGCGCCGAGCGCTGTCCCACTAACGCTTGGGACATGCACAAATATTTATTCAACACGGCCAAAGCGGAAAATGCATGTCAGAGTTAATTCAGAGTTCCAAGGTCACCGGCCTAACCAAGGTCAATGACTTCGTAGTCAAGTTTGCCAACGTAAACGGCTCCGGCTCCGCGAGTGCAAATGGCATGTTCGCGAAGGCCGTGTTTCGCATGGGAATACCAATTAGCCCTCATAATATATTCCCTTCCAACATTCAGGGATTACCTACTTGGTTTGAGGTGAGAATAAACAAGAATGGCTATTTGGGGCGGCGCGAAGGTGTCGACCTCATCATCGCGATGAACGAGCAGACCATCGGCAAAGACATCGCCTCGGTCTTGCCAGGCGGCTATGTTCTGTATGACTCCTCGAAAACCCTAGCAAATGAATTGTTACGCGACGATGTGACTTACCTTCCGATTCCTCTCAAAGATATTTGTCTGGAAGAATTTGAGAAACCAATGCAGCGGCAACTATTCAAGAATATCGTCTACGTCGGCGCTCTCTCCGCGTTTCTTAATATCGATTTTAAAGTTCTAACCGGACTTGTCGGCGATCAGTTTCGCGGCAAGGAAAAGCTTATCCTGCCGAATATTCATGCATTGGAACTCGGTCACCAATACGCTAGCGATAATTTTGAATGCCCGCTCAGTCTACGGTTGGAAAAAAGCGAGAAGAACAAAGGCAAGATTCTGATGGACGGCAATACTGCTGCCGGTCTAGGTAGTGTCTATGGTGGCGCAACAGTTGCCGCTTGGTATCCGCTGACTCCTTCAACATCGGTAGTAGATAGCTTCGCTAAGTACTGCAAACGTCTGCGCATCGATGCAGGTACCGGCAAGAAAAAATACTCTATCGTACAGGCCGAGGATGAACTCGCAGCGATAGGCATAGCGATTGGCGCAGGCTGGAATGGGGCCCGCGCATTTACTGCAACCAGCGGTCCAGGCATCTCATTGATGCAAGAATTTCTAGGACTCGCGTACTTTTCTGAAGTGCCTATCGTCCTGTTTAATATTCAACGAGTTGGCCCGTCTACCGGCATGCCGACACGATCACAACAGGGTGACCTACTCTGCTGTGCCTACGCCTCCCATGGCGACACCAAACATGTGCTCCTGTTTCCAGCGAACCCTAGCGAGTGTTTCGACTATGCGGCAAGCGCCTTCGATATTTCAGACAGAATACAGTCTCCTGTAATCGTCATGAGCGACCTAGAACTCGGCATGAACGAACAGATTTGCGATCCACTCAATTGGGATGACAAGAGCCGCTACGATAGAGGCAAGGTACTCAATGCAGAACAGCTGGAAGAAATTGAAAGGTATGGTCGCTATCTCGATTCCGACGGCGACGGCATACCTTATCGAACCTATCCTGGTACTCATCCGCACAAGGGCAGTTACTTTACGCGTGGCAGCTCACACGACTCTTATGCCGCCTACACAGAAGATGGCACCGTCTACGCTGAGGTAATGGATAGATTGACGCTCAAAATGAAGACGGCTGTAAACTATCTTCCAGAGCCGGAATTTTCCGCGAGCACTTCAAATAGCTTAGGCTTAGCCTTTATAGGCACTACAAATAGCGCCATCAACGAAGTTCTCGATAACTTAGCAAAGAAAGGCATAACACCCGATACAATGCGTATCCGCGCATTCCCGTTCCACGACAGTGTGACGGAATTCTTTGACACGCACGAACTCGTGTTTGTAATAGAACAGAATCGCGACGCTCAATTAAAGAGCCTCCTCAAGATCGAATGCAATATCCACGAGGAAAAGATGCACTCGATTCTCAGTTACGATGGCGTACTAATTACTGCGCAGCACATAGAGAAGTCAATTCTCGATTCCATGATCGACATGAATGCAAGCGGAGAGATCCCCGCGTAAAACGGCAGCGACTATGAGTTATATTAATAAACCAAAATTCAAACACCCACAGATGCAGACCAATGATATTGGTCTGACGCGCAGAGACTACGAAGGAACTCTGACTACCCTGTGTGGTGGTTGCGGGCACGATTCAATCAGTGCGGCTATCATTCAGGCCGCTGCCGAGATGTCTCTAGAACCACATCGAGTCGCCAAGATTTCCGGTATCGGTTGTTCCTCGAAAATACCTTCCTACTTTCTCAGCAAAGCACACGGGTTTAATTCCGTGCACGGTCGCATGCCGTCAGTTGCGACCGGTGCCAATATCGCTAACAAGGAACTGTACTACGTTGGGGTTTCAGGCGATGGCGATAGCGCGTCTATCGGACTTGGCCAATTCTGCCATATCGTTAGGCGTCGCATTAACATGCTGTACATCGTAGCCAACAATGGCACCTACGGTCTCACCAAGGGCCAACTTTCAGCTACGGCTGATCTTGGCTCTAGAACCAAATCAGGCGAAGAAAGTCAGTTCGACAATATCGATATGGCTACGCTGGCAATCGAACTAGGCGCAAGCTTCGTTGCGCGCAGCTTTTCGGGAGACAAGAAACAGCTAATCCCCCTACTTCAGGCTGGCCTCTCGCATAAGGGCTTCGCTTTTATCGACGTGATCTCTCCCTGCGTGACTTTCAACAACACAGATTTTTCGACCCATGGTTACAAAAACACCTGGGAGAATCATATCGCTTTGAGTGAGGTAGACTTCGTGCCAATGCGCGAAGAGATTGCGACGAGTTACGCCGCAGGCAAGGAAAAGGAAATAACTCTCCACGACGGATCGGCTATCCACTTGCATAAAACAAGCAACGAATACGACCCATCAGATAAAGAGAACGCTTTGCATCATATCAACGCTTACAAGAAGCAAGGCAAGATCGCGACCGGCCTACTCTATATCAATCAGTCAACGTCTGACTTACACGAATTGCAGGAGACTGTAGATAAGCCTCTGAACAGCCTCGGCAACCAAGAATTGTGCCCGGGCAGTGAAGCGCTCAATGACATCAACAATACGTTCCGGTAATGCTTTTACAGCTGCTCTTTGATTAGATCGTAGGCGGCCTTAATCGCTTGCGTTTTTTCAGTCGCGATATCGATCATCTCTTCTGGCAAACCTTTTGCAACCAGTTTATCCGGGTGATGTTGGTTCATCTGCCGTCTATAGGCTTTCTTCAACTCAACTTCATTGCAATTAGGCGATACGCCTAACAATTCGTACGACGCCTTGATCTTCTCTTTAGACGACTCACTATCATTGAAGTGAGCCTGGCCTGACAAACGGCTCAACAGCGCGTCGAACTCTGGTTTCGAATAGCCTAGATCATGAGCAATTCCCTCGATAAGGGTTTTTTCACGCGGATCCAGCCGGCCATCCGCGAAGGCGGTAGCCGCAATAATCTCTAAAAATATTTGTATTAAATTCCTGCGACGGAAACTCTCCCGCTTAAACTGCGCGAGCACCTCGTGCACCGGGAAGTCCGGTTTCTTTCCTTCGTTGAAGAGGTTGATAGCGACGGTGCGTTGCTGCTGATTCAGGCGCATCTGGTCCATGACTTTCTCTGCCATAGCGATTTCATCGATAGTGACCTTACCGTCTGACTTAGCGACATAGCCCATCAACGCGAACGTAGTGGTAAAGAATACCGACTGCACGCGCTCAGTAGCGCCTAAACCAAGCGAATCATCTAGCGAAAGACGATCTAGCCCTCCATCAAAGTAATTGCCTAGGGATGCGCCTAACACAGCACCCAAGGGCCCGCCCATCATGAAGCCGAATGTCCCGCCTACTACCTTTCCCCACCAACTCATATTAGTACTCGTTACTGATGATAAATTGCATTCCTATAAAAACTAGCTCGCCCAAGCAATCTAAAACCCAACTTTGATGCGACTCGACACCGTTTAGTTGAGATGTTCAACATTGGAAACGGAGTCTACTAGGAAATGAGGCCCTGAAACCAGTTCTTGTCTAATTCTCGCCTACATCCATCTAACTGACCTGCAAATCTATTTGAATTCGTCTGCACACGAGCTGCAGTGTCCACCAACCACTGTTTATCACTATAGGTCGCACGTTGATAGCCACCGTTGCCTTCGTGGTAGGCATAATAAAGATGCATCGCATTGTTATTCGAGATATCGCTTATCCGTGCAGAGTTCGCGTTGTACCAAGCCACGAAATCGATGGCGTCTGAAAAATTTCTACGTGAGGCACGACTGTTGCCAGATTTCTGTTCATATTCCTGCCAGGTTTCGTCGAGTGCCTGCGCGTAGCCGTAGGCAGAGCTTGGGCGACGACCCGGGAATACCCATAAGAATTTTTTTCTAGCAGGTTTCGCGCGGGACTGGAATGAAGATTCTTGATAGATAAACGCCATGTTTATCGATACGGGAATACCCCAGCGCTGCTCAGCGCTCTTAGCAGCGTTATACCACCCTCTGCGATCCTCGAATATTTCGCAGATGTCTGCCACACTTTCTGGAGGCGAACTGGCACAAGCCGCTAGAAGCAACACTAGCAGAGACAGACAAGCTATCTTTCTCAGATGAAATCTCATGGTATTTCCATTCAAACCTATTTAATTATCCACGAATCCCAGCGTTCAGGTCATTAGATCATCAAGATGCACAATAAATTCCCCTTCATCGAGAATTTTTATGTTCAATTCTTCCGCTTTCGTGAGTTTTGATCCGGCACCAGGCCCAGCCACAACACAAGAGGTATTTTTCGACACGCTCCCAGCCACCTTCGCTCCCAATGCAATCAACTTGGCCTTTGCCTCGCTTCTGGGCATTTGCTCGAGAGTGCCGGTCAGGACATAGGTCTCGCCCAGCAACGGCTTTGCTGAGTCGTCGCGACTAGCTTCTAGGATTGCCCATGTTACACCACCGGCCTGCAATTCCTTTATTAGGGCCACATTGTCACTATTACTAAAAAATATCCGAATATGCTCTGCCATTATTGGCCCGACATCAGACACTTGCACTAGGCTATCTAGGTCAGCTGCAATGATGCTCTCTAAAATACCGAAATGGGTAGCTAGCTGCAATGCCGTCGCCTCTCCCACCTCCCTTATGCCTAATGCAAACAGAAAGCGTGGCAGACTCGTACGCTTACTCCTGTGTATAGCAGCAACTATGTTCGCCGCCGACTTTTCTCCCATCCGCTCAAGGCTTGCAAGCTGTCCAGGCGAAAGCGTATAGATGTCTGCCACACTCGTAATAATCTCTTTGTCTACGAGTAGCTCTATAAGTTTATTACCGAGACCCTCTATATCCATTGCGCTGCGGGAAGCGAAATGCTTTATAGACTCCTTACGCTGTGCCGGGCAGATTATCCCACCGCTGCAGCGATAGAGTACGTCGCCATCTTTCACGACAGCAGATGCACAGGCCGGACACATCTGGGGGATCGAGATGGGTTTTCTTCCTATCTTCTTAGAGCCTTCATGGGGAATGACCTTGACGACCTTAGGAATTACGTCTCCCGCGCGACGCACGATCACACGATCGCCAATTCGCAGTCCGAGGCGCTCGATCTCGTCCATGTTATGCAAAGTAGTATTGCTCACGGTAACACCACCCACGAAGACTGGCTCAAGCCTCGCTACCGGCGTAATAGTGCCGGTTCTACCCACTTGGAATTCGACATCGAGTACCGTCGTAGATTTTTCTTCGGCTGGAAATTTATAAGCCATGGCCCAACGCGGGCTACGCGCATTAGTGCCAAGCTGCAGCTGAAGCTGAAGGTCGTCGACCTTTAAGACGGCTCCATCGATCTCATACGATAGATCGTTTCTCTTTGCTTGCAGCTCTAAACAATATTTAAGGCAGGCATCAACGCCTTTCCCAACACTTCGATCGGGGTTCACAGGAAGCCCCCACTTCTCGATCAAGGTAAAAATTTCACTCAGCGTCTTCGGCAACTTAATGCCTTCGACTAGGCCGACGCTGTAACAATACATCTTCAGTGGTATCTTTGCCGCCTTCTTAGGATCTAGCTGTCGAATCGCACCCGCTGCCGTGTTGCGAGGATTGACGAAGATTTTCCCGCCCTCTTTCTCAGAGGTTTCATTCAGCTTCTTGAATCCATTTTTATCGAGAAATATTTCGCCTCGAATTTCAACGACCGTGTTTTTCTTTTTCGGTTTTAACTGCAGCGGGATACTGCCTATAGTACGCACGTTATGAGTAATGTCTTCACCGGTAACACCGTCTCCACGAGTTGCTGCCCGCTTCAATTCCCCATCTGTGTACAACAGACTAACCGCAATGCCATCAACCTTGGGTTCACAACTATATTGAATCCTCGCCTCTGTCTCTAGGCGTTTCTTGAGGCGTGTCTCGAATGATTGTAGGTCGGCCTCACCGAACACCTTATTCAGCGAGAGCATAGCGATTTCATGCCGAACCTGAGTGAAACCTGCGAGAGCCTCTCCACCGACGCGCTGTGATGGCGAAGCTTCATTGAGAAGCTCGTGCTTGATTTCTAGCTCTTCAAGTCGACGCAGCAAGGCGTCAAAATCAGCATCGGGAATTTCCGGCGCGTCTTGAGAATGATACAAGCGATTATGATGCTCGATCTGCTGACGGAGAGTGTCTACTTCGCGTAGAATTTTTTCAGGAACTGCCATAAGGATTAGTTCTGAGATTAAGTTCTAAGATAGGGTTCAGAGACTTGCCTTGAAAATAAGTACTATCTTCTTAGCCGCGCGCGGCTACAGCCTTAAGGCGGCGTAACTCAAAGTCCCGAATGCGTTGACGGTAGTGCTCGATGGTCTGCCCTGTCATGCCATTTCTGTGATCATCTTTAAGATCTCCATCGAGCGTATCACGAATCTCTTGCGCTACGCCTAACATTTGCTCGAAGGCATCTAGGTTGTTGATAGCCGTTGGCAGCGCTAGAAAGAAACTGATTCCCAACGTAGTGAACTCGTCCATATTATTAAGATCGAAGGTCCCAGGATTCAACATATTGGCTACGCTGTAAATGACCGTGTCCTGATGCTCCTTGCTAAGCCGCTTATGAAATATATTCATATCACCGAACTTTAGTCCTGAAGTGATCAAGACCTCCAACAAGTCATCGCCAGCGAATACTCTGCCGTCTTTCGCAACAACATTGAGCACCAATACTTCCGAGCGCTCTAATTCCTCAGAATGAGTCTTCTGCTCTTGTGAATCAATCTCTAAACTAGCAGCACGCTTATGATCTAATTCATCGAGGACATCTTCGTCAACAATTGGGTCTACATATGCTGGCTCTTCTTTCTCAAATTCTTCAATACCTAATTGGGAATGAACTTCCTCAAACAGAACGTCATCGGATTCGTCTTCCACTAGTGCTTCCATATCGATATTAGCGACTAAAGGAGTAGCTTGCTGATCATCCTTTAATGACTCCTTGCTTCGCTTCGACTTGCGCCCGAAGAGAGAAAATAGAGAACGTCTGTTCTTAGGCTTATCCACCACCTCTGCTGTATGTTCGTCGATGTCATCGAAAAGGCCAGACTGATTAGCCTCATCAATCGATGGAGGAATAGCGCCTATGCGCTCGCCGGCTGACATTGAAAACCCATCCGCACTACTATTGGCATCGAACAGTGCCGGCTGCTCTTCTTGTTCTTGTAATAATTCTTGCTCGCGCAGTTCAGCTTGCTCATGTAGAGCATCATCGAAATTGCTTTCTACATGATCCTCATAACTGTCATCATCTGCAACTTCATCACTAAGCGCCTCGACCTCTTCCGTTACCTCTGGCTCTACAACGTAGTCTGGTGCTAGCGAACTCATTGTGTCGACGTTGCTTCTAAATTCATCCTCTTCTAAGTCTTCCTCATCATGGTCGAACAGCACATAACCTGGTTCATCCTCAATCTCTGCAACGTGTTTCTCGTGGGCCTGCGGCTCGGAAAGATCGACTTCAATCTCATCTTCGTCCCAGTCTTCGCCGATACTGTGCTCTTGGTTAATAAGGGGGCTGAAATCGTCTTCCGCGATTTCTTCGATGCATTCTTGTTGTTCTTCTCTGGCGAAGTCATCCGCCTCTTCTGCAACAGGCTCTTCAATGAATGCCGTCTCCGAATCTAAATCGTCTACAGCACCGACTTCCTGCTGGTATTCCCTCGGAGAAATTGCCCTTGCCATCGCAGGCTCTGACAGCTCTACAGCATCCATGAGCACGGGGATGTGGCCATCAATCTCTGTATCAGTCAGGTTAAGGGATTGCGCCTTGGTTTCTGCTAGATCCAGAGCGTTGTTCTGTCGATTCACTTCTTCTAGCGAGCGAGTGACAACACGGGCACCGCCGCCAGGTAGTTCGGCGAGCTCTAGCGATTCTAGGTCGACGTTGTCAGGGATATTTTTATCGATGGCTAGCTTGATCTGACCACGGCGGGCATTGATCGCAACGTACAGACCTCTAAGCACCACAGCAACTATGGCTAAGCCCAACAATAAGATGACTAATTCGCGTCCATTCATAGGAAGTCTACAGTACTCGATAAGAATGCGTTAAAACGTGAAAATTTTTAGTTATATCTTACAGTTACCGCATTTTCTTTAGCATAGAAACGGGTTATTTGAGTTGAGGCGATTAAGATTGATCCTCAAAGGCTGTAGGAAGAAATACCTAGGTGCTACATAGCAGCCAATTCGGCCGCCTCTTCGATATCAACTGCGACGATTCTAGACACACCAGGCTCGTGCATAGTCACACCGAGAAGCTGATTCGCCATCTCCATAGTGATCTTGTTATGAGTGATGAAGATGAACTGTACATTCTTCGACATTTCCTTCACCAGATTCGCATAACGCCCAACATTCGCGTCATCCAGCGGAGCGTCAACCTCATCCAACATACAGAATGGCGAAGGATTCAGACGGAAAATTGAGAACACCAACGCGATCGCTGTCATCGCTTTTTCACCACCGGAAAGCAGATGGATCGTACTATTACGCTTGCCCGGCGGTCTCGCCATAATGGCAACACCAGTATCGAGCAGATCTTCGCCAGTCATATCCAGATAAGCGTGGCCGCCACCAAATACTTTTGGAAACAGGTTCTGAAGGCCTGCGTTAATCTTGTCGAAAGTATCCTTAAAGCGTGACCGGGTTTCCTTGTCGATCTTGCGAATCGCATTCTCAAGAGTATCCAAGGCCCTCTCTAGGTCTTCATTCTGCTTGTCTAGATATATCTTGCGCTCAGACTGCTGCGAGTATTCGTCGATGGCAGCCAGGTTGATCGGACCCAGACGCTGAATTCGATTACCTAGCTTCTCCAACTCCTGTTCGCATTGCTCTTCGCTCAGCTCTTCGGACAGATTTTCAAGAACCTCCGCGAGCACAAACTTCGCCTGTTCGAGCTGCTCAAGTATGCCGTCGCGCTTAACCGACGCGCCCTCACTCTTGAGGCGCTTGTGCATGAGACTTTCTCGGATCTGATTGATCTGCTCCAGAACCAGATTACGTTGTTGCTCCAATGCCCGCGTAGCATGTTCGTTCGCATCTACGTTGGCCTTAGCCTCGGCTAATTCTTTTTCTACTTCTAAACGCTGTTGCAATAAGGCTTCAAGATCGCTGCGCATCTTCGCTAGCGGCTCATCGGCTGACGCTATCTGCTCCTGCAGCGAATCCATGCGTTCACGGCTGCGCTGCACCTGCGTTGCCATCCTATCCATGGTCTCACGCGTAGATTGCAATTGCGACTGAACTGATTGCTGCTTAAGTGCTAGCTCGTGCTCTAAGTCTTTGTCTTTCCTAGATTTTTCCCTACACAACCCTAAGGCCAACTGACGCTCTTGGCGCTGCGCCTCTAAGAGCTCGCGCCCTCCTACATCCTGCTCCATGCTGTCCAGCGCCTCCTGCAACCTGGAACGGGAACCTGCGGTATTTTCCTCTTCAACTGCCAATTGGCGATTCAGCTCTTCCAGCTCATGGTAAATGCGCTCTTTACGCAGCTGCGCTTCTTCAACCTTGGCCATCTGGGCACTGACTTGGGACTTCAGTTCGCTATGCTGCTGAGTCTTCTGAGCTAACTCACCCTGCAGGCTCTCGCGTTCAGCCTCATCTTGGCTCAGGGCCTCTTTTGTTTGAATCTGTTTTTCATGTAAAAAATTAGATTCCTCTTCTAAATTTTTGATTTTATTAAATAAGTCAGAAATTATCCCACGCCTTTCTACGATCGATTCCTGCTTAGTGAAATTGCTCACCTGCAGCCATGCACTGCCAAGCCATACACCGTCGGCAGTGATGATCGAATCTTGCGGCCCTAGCTGAGCGCGATGTGAAAGCGCTTCCGACACGCTGCCGGCGACATAGATGCCCCGCAGCATATCGTTCAGGCCCCACTCGCTGCTGACCTTCTCGGCCAGAGGAGAGAGTGGCATCTGCGGACTCTGCGCAGACTCTTTAGCGGCACGCACATCTATAAGGGCCACTTTGCCCTGTGGCAGCTCGGATAGCATCGCCTCGATATTGTCCAGGCCCTCGACACAGATACTTTGTAGCGAGTCGCCAAGCACCATCTCTACAGCACGCGCCCAGCCGTCATCTATCTTGATACCCTCTGCGAGCCTTATTTGTTTGTCCAGCCCCTGCTTGCCTAGCCACTGGTTCAAGGATTCATTGTCTTGCCCTAAAGCGGCTTGTTGCAGAGCATCTAGGGAGGCCTGCTTTCCCTTAAAGGTCTGTAATTGACTGCGAATATCGTTTAAATCGTCGGAACCCTTACTAATAAATGCACGATGCTCTTCGATCGACAGGTTCAACGCTCTATTCTTTGCCTGCATAGAAGTAAGAGTCTCTTCGAGCAGCAACACTTCGATTGAAGCTTCGCTAACGGAGTCGTCTACCGGCCCTTCGGCAAGCGACCTATTCTCGTCTTCGAGCTTGCGTCTTCGTTCGAGTCCGCGCTCGACAATGCTTTCTAGCTGT
>Ga0308016_10000975_pt1 | contig 14370 bp, 9 predicted proteins | sample Neamet233_FD_203129 | JGI IMG/M metagenome (GOLD analysis project Ga0308016, IMG submission 203129) | Marine microbial communities from water near the shore, Antarctic Ocean - #233 | ecosystem: Environmental > Aquatic > Marine > Unclassified | place: Southern Ocean | collected 2014-07-28
GATTCTCGCATAACACGATTCAAAGAAAAACCAACACCTGAAGAAGTATTTTCTAATTTAATTAATGCTGGGTCATATATTTTCGAAGATGATATCTTTGACTATATGCCCCACGGGAGGCATTCTATAGAGCGCGACGTATTCCCTAAACTCGCTGAGGAGAACCTACTGAATGGTCAGAAATTCGAAGGCTATTTCCTTGATGCTGGTACTCCCAGTGCTTGGTCTGATGCAGTTCATCGGTGTATCAAAGAAAAGCGATTTCGCCGTGGAGTGATCCATGGTAACTCCTGGTATGGCTCAGTTGGGACACAAACCTCCGAACGTGTCACTGAATCTATGATTGAAACTGATGTGGTCGTGTCAAACAGCCAAATTCACCGTTCAACTCTTCTCAAAGGTACCGTTATTGGGGAGAATTCGGTGATTGAATCGAGTTTAATCGGAAACCAAGTATCGATAGGGGCGAATGTTCAGATTCAAGATGTCGTCGTTGATCACGGTAGTGTGATTCCGAACGGCACCACTTTGGTTGGCGGCCAATGGCCACGAACGGAATGAATTGCTTCGGAACCTGCGAAGGCCTCAAATGCGTTTCATGTCTGCCAAAGGTATGAACAAACCATTGGTCGTTGTTAATTTCAAAACCTATGCTTCTGCAAGCGGAGCAACTGCAGAACGTCTTGCTCTTGCCATGGAGGCACATAGTAACGGTCCTGCTCGAATGGTGGCTGTTGTCTCTGCTTTCGATTTAGAAGCAGTTCGCCGTGTTGCGCCTTCTCTCGAAGTTTGGACCCAGCACTTAGACCCAGTCGGCCAAGGTGGTTTTACCGGTTGGCTCGAACCTCAGACAGCACTTCATCGTGGGGCGCAGGGCACCATCATCAATCATGCTGAACACAAAGTCTCAATGGAACACGTAGCCAATTTGAAGGCACAACTGCCAGATGGTTTTCCTATCTGTGGTTGCGCTGCTGATGTTGATGAAGCCAAGCATCTCGCCGAAATTGGTCCGACCTTCATCGCCGTTGAACCTCCGGAATTGATCGGTGGTGATATTTCGGTAACAACTGCAGATCCTTCGATTGTGAGTGATACTGTAGCGGTTGTGAAGGCTGTGAATCCGAATGTACGTGTTCTCTGCGGTGCAGGAGTCAAGAGCGGTGCCGATGTCGCCAAAGCAGTAGAATTAGGTGCTGAAGGTGTTTTACTCGCCAGCGGTGTGACGAAAGCCAGCGATGTAGAGGCCATTCTTGCAGATCTCATCTCAAGCCTTGCTTGAAGCAGACTGATGTGTAAGTTCAAGCAGGGTTTGCTCGTGTCGAGCAACAACTAAATTTTCACCACCTGGGCAACGCGCTCGAAATGAACATGATTGACATGTTTTCTTGGTATTTGCCAATGGAAGTAATGCGAGATTAGTGCGTGCAAATCGATGAATTTCAAGCATGGCCTTGCAATCATATTCGAGTAGTTTGTAGCATTGCTTGACCGATTGCTGAGTTGGTTGAAAGGTTTCAGTGTGCCAAAAGCCCCCCCTCCATCCAATTGTATGTAATCGATAGGAAGTTTCACGCTGCGGAAAACCACCGTGGTGTTTCGCCCAAAGTACCATTGCATTTGCTTCGAATTCATCGCTGGCTTTTTTGGGAGCACTTTGCATGTCAAACCGTACGAGATGCCATCTGTTTTGGATCAATACAGCAAGGTCAGGTGATGCATAGATTCGGCGGGTACCGATTTGAACGGATTCTGTACGGTCCAATACATACCAGCATGGGTATTTTCTTTGTTCTAATTGTTGAATGATTCTGCTCCGCCACAACAATGTAAAGCGATGGTTTGCGTAGCGTAATAAGGCTTCAAAGTATCGTTTCTTGATGTGATGTGAGCTATGATTTATTTGCTTTTGAAGCGAGTATTTGAGCTGATGTTCTAGAAGCAGTGGTGACCATTGTTTTCCTTCTTGAAGGTCCTCTAAACGTTCAACGAGTATTTCTTTCATCGCTCTGAGCATCAAATCCCATGGCCGTCGTTTGGTTTGAAACTGATTTATTCCATTCGAAGGTGTAGTATGGCCATAGCGCAAATACCATGCGCGTGGGCATTTCAAAAACAAATCTCTTCGTGTACGACTCCATTCTATCTTTGGCTCCATATCAACCGAATCGGCCTCAATGGTTGTCAAAGATTCGGTTAAATCACACCGAGATCAAGCAGTGAAATGATGGTATTTCCTATTGCCCATAAAGCGACAGGGACAAGGCACCATCCCGAATATTGAGCAAAAGATTCTGAGCCAAGTTCTCCAAATATGCGAGAGATTGAACCGCCAAGAGAAGCGATGAACCGCAACAGGAGAACAACGGCACCACCAAGGAATACAATCATGATGAATCCAAGGATTCCAAAGAATATACCCAATACGCCACTCAGCATAGCCGCGCCGACGCCTTGCGGGAATAATGCCGGGAATGCAAACCAACCAAACCATCCCAGCCAGATACCGATCAAAGTGTCTCGTTGCATGTCCTCATGTCCACGCCAATCGCGGAATTTCTTTGGGAACAGTTTGTGAATCAATGCACCCAAAAAGTCCGCTTCATACGGCGTTCCACGAAGAGCGGTAACAACGCTCATTTCAAGAAGCCACACAACCATTCCAATTTCAACCCAAAACAATGTGTTCGAAGGGATTGGAGCAAGGGTAGCGATGAGGAGAGGTAGGTTTACCAGGACGATTCCTGCACCGCTTGCGGCAATGATAGCCCCCCAATGCATTCCAATGGGCAAAGGCTCCTCTAATGCCTCATATTCTTCACGTGGAAGTGCTAAGAAGAATAAAAACAACCCTGGGCCGAAGATCAATGAAAAGTATGACCATGCACTTGTGCTACCACCGTTGTCGATACTTTCAACTGCGCTGATTATTTCTTCTGAAGATGCCGAAGGTGCGTTTGAATAAACGACACGCATAGTTTTGTCAAGGACGATTATTGAATCAGAAGTTCCATTCGGTGAACTTCGGGTAAACGATTCATCCAAATCAACATATGTTGACCATGTGAGGTTGTAGTTCACTTTCATCGCCGATACATCGGTCGTTGAAGCATCCATGCCAGAAAGAATATGCACAACAGAAACTTCATCACCAAGAAGGTCAAGAGTTTTGTTCAATTCAGTGGCTTGGTCAACCATATTTTGAGATCCAGGTAAGGCGATGGCGACAATGAGGACATCTTTTCCATCAAAGAGTTCAGAGACCAATATGGATTGCATATTTTCATCATAGAGTTCAGTGTCAAACATTCGTGCATGGTCATCGATGAGTTCGGATGAACCTAAATTCGGTTGACTTATTGCCGTGGGGATAAAGAGAATTGTCATCAGCACAATCGCTACGAGTATTGGAAGAGGAGGAAGTTCATCCTTTCTTACCAACATCACCATGAAGCCAAGCAGAGAGCCAAATGCAGTCACTGATAAAAACACAGATGAACTTGCAAGTCCTTTATTTGCTTTTTCAACTTCAAATCGAATAATTCCAAAGGCATGGCAATCGCTGTTCAAATCACCTGAAACAGTTTGAACACACAGTTCCAAGTTTGCATCGCCAGGTGTTAAAGGGATGATGCCAGACCATGCCCAAACCGTATTATTTTCAGACATTGAGCGGTCAGTTCGTATTCTTCCAGTTGAAGTTTCCATAATAAAATCTTCATCTTTGACGAACTTTTCATCGTCAATAAGTGGACCCCATAATTCCCACTTTGCCGTTTTGACATCATCGGTACCCCAAGGGAATAACGGCTCAAATTCAATGTGCGCTCGACGTTCAGCATCGACAAAAACCCGAGCCTTTGGTTCGTAGATTTGACCTTCCATGACGATGCCACCACCGTTTTGCTCAAATGCTCCCCATTGAACCTGAATCGTACTTCCTGTACACCTGTTCTCAGCAGTTACCGAGAGTGTGAATACATCACCAACATCCATTGAAAGGAATACTTCTACCCGTTCACCTGAAAAGTTCATGGCTGAGTTTGAATTAGCAGTATCGACCACTTGGGTCACGACCGAATCATACACAGGGACACCACCTGCATCAACGGAATAGATCAAGGTGAAACTGTTGTCACCGATAAGTTGCCGTGTACATAACTGAGATCCACCGAGACCGTCGATATAGGCGGAGAGGAATACGGTCATGTTGACCGTCGCATTTATTGGATTTTGCAACGGTTCACTGCTGATGGTGAAAATTGGAGTTTGGCCACTACCAAAGTTTACCGGTTGACTGCCAACAGCGTTATCGGTACGATGACGCTGAAGCACCGCTTCTTCAACATTCAATCCTTCGACAAATAAGCGTTCAAAAGGGACGACATCCCATTCGACGAATCCTGGTTCATAGATGGTTTCTTGCGCAGCATCAACAGCCACCGTAGCAGTCACACCGAGTAAGAGTGCAAGCAAGACCAAGGCAAGGCTACGTTGGCGCATTGTCAGCACCACACGGTTTTGGTTCATGAAGGCGATGGCCCGCTGACAAAGACATCAATTGAATCAAATGAACATTCCAGACGATAAGATCGCCCACATTAAGAGCATTCCACAGGTGATTGAAATACCATTTACACTACCTTTAGTAAGATAGCCACGGTTTTCGAAAACTGCGCCTAAGAGGCTGTCCATTTGACATCCTAGCCAACCAATGATTACAACGAGGGCTGTTTTTTGCAATCCAATTTGTAAGGTGTCAACACCGGCGTTCGTGGCCATCCAAGCAAAGAACGCCAACACAGCGATCATGCTTGAACCAACAAATGCAGCTTTTTGACCAGAGGGGGAAAATCCACCGTTCACCCCTGGTTCACACGGTTTCATTGTTGTAATCATGCGAACATTATCATCGAGGCAACCAATCTCACTGGCGAATGTATCTGATGCAGCTACAGCTACAGCAGCACTGAACATCCAAAACCCATTGTACCAGTCTTCTTCAATAAATGCAAAAATAGCAATAAGTCCAGGTAATCCGCCGTTTGCAATCACGTTGCCATAACTTCTGTGCCCATCTTCAGATTCAGACATCCCGCGAACCCTTTTTTCTTCAAATCGCCATTTTGTGGCTTTATGAGATGCCAAAAGAAAACCGAGAAGAATGAGAAGCCACGTCCAATGCCCCATTGCTCCAACAACAAATCCGAGTGCAGTTGCAGCGAAGATTCCAGAAGTGTCAAGCATTTTCGCTTGACGTGAAACAATGACGAGAGCAAATAAAAGGGTTGATGTGACCATCAAATTGCCTTGATTAAGCCCACCAGAAAGCACATCCATCGATAACCCTCAAACTATCGGGGGTTTCTTCTCATTCAAAGGTGCTTTGTCTCAGAAATTCGGTGGATGGCATTTCGATGGGTGCTTTCTGATTATGAGAGTGCTGTTGGTAGAATCCTACGGGTGATTTGCCACAAACCTACGATTAAGAACAATAACCAACCAAAGATGAAGAAGACTTGTAGCCCTATATTTGCATCTTTGGATACGACTCCCAAAAGCCAAGCAGAGCCGTTCCAAAACGAATGGAACAGCATGGCTAAGCCGATTCCCAAGATTGGCTTCTTCGGAAGCGGGAAAGCGGCTTCCTTTGAAGAACAGAGCCATCTTGGCACGCGTATTGGTTCTGAAAATTCAGTTGTAGATTGCTTGACGATTTGACCTGAAGCATTTATCAACATCCATTGGTTTGTGATAGGTGCAGTCTGCTCTACAGCTACCTGATATCCTGGTTGAACGGGAGTAGCATCACGATTACTCAGATATGAGCCGATAGCATATCCTGAGATTCCGGTCCAAAGCCCATGGGCCGGGATTGAACCAATACCTCGGAGCAAACTGATCATTGGAAATGAAATTGCGGAATATTCACCCTCGAAAAAAGCGGTTAGAACATACATCGAATTCTCAAGTAAAGCAAAACCCAATCCGACAGTGAACCCAATTTGGAATCCGCGACGTGGGCTATCGATAAATCGAGCTAAGACAAGTATTGCTGCTGCTTTACACAGTTCCTCACCAATCGGGGCTGAAAGAAAAAGAATCATTCCAAAGCCAAGACTCATAGGATCCAGAGTATCAAATCCAAGACCGTTGAGTAAAAATGGAGAAAGAAAGGAGTTAATGACCACAGCAGGTAGCGCCGAAACCATTCCTGCAATCAACATCCATTCGGCAAGTCTACGAGTCGTTGGTAGTCCGAAGTAAGCGTTCAATGTTGACCACCACGCAAACACGGGTGTTGAAAATCCTATGACAAATGCTGGAATTGCGACCAATGCGAAAAGCAATCCTGTGAAGAGATTGATGCCAAAAACGAGCATCGGAAGCATGCAAATTGTACTGATGAACACGCCGCCGAAAAATAACCACCATAACTGCTTTCCAGGAGGTATTTCCAAAGGAGCCAAATCCCGAACGAGATGATGATCAACATGAATCGACTGAGGAGATTGAATGGCAGTATGAGGTGCAATCATGTTGAATGTGCGCCCAAATATGGACTCTGTGCCTCGGATGACATGGGTAAGTCTTGGGCGTCGTAGAGAGGTAAACCCTGCCACACACGGAATCAAACAAGCAGAACCCAAAATCGTCAAAAGCGGATTTGAAGGGCCGAAGTCCCCATCGAGGTCACTGTCGAGAAGCCCATATATCGCAACAGATGAGACTTGGACGATGATGAATACGAGCAACACGAAGCCGAGCATCGAGCGGACAACTTTCCATGGGGAAGATGGATGTGCTAAGGTAAGCCCTGGTGGAGGTGGGGTCAACGGTGTAGTTGGTAGACCCTGCATGATGTGTACAGGGAGTGAGTACCCTATCACATTTACGAAGAGGTCCCGCTCAGTTCGCCCATCACTCGTCACTGAAATAAACAGCAGTCGGCTAAAGCCCTCATCATTGCGGGATTGACGCTTCAGCCTCTTACACATCAACCCACCGGAATACAAGGATGGCAATTCGCTCTTGTCATCATGCCAAATGAACTTGGATGAAGGTTGATGATGATGCATATGATGAGATTGATGATGAGATCGATGATGAAGTTGATGATGAGGTCGGTTTCTGTGGCAAATTTACCCACAGAGCCTTGAATGTAAGTTGATTCAATCCATCAAATGGATGTGAATTCAGCAGTTGACATCATTTCTGACTTAGGAAACCGTAGCCCCACGAATGAGGAGGTGCAAACGTTTCTTTGATGGAGCGAGGTGAGACCCAGCGCAACAAATTGAGTGGAGAACCGGCCTTGTCGTTTGTTCCACTGCCACGTGCACCGCCAAACGGTTGTTGACCTACGACTGCGCCTGTTGGCTTGTCGTTGATGTAGAAATTCCCTGAAGCATATCGAAGTGCATTCATTGCAGTGATGACATCTTCACGCTTGGTAGCAAAGATTGAGCCAGTCAATGCATATTCAGAAGTTTCATCACAGGTCTTGAGAACGGATTCGAATCCGTCATCAGGGTAGACATGAATTGAAAGAACAGGGCCAAATATTTCCTGTGCCATGGATTCATAATGAGGGTCTGAACATACAATGGTCGTTGGTTCAATGAAGTAACCTTTGGAGCCATCATAGCCTCCTCCAGTGACGATTTCACAACCCTCATCAGCCTTGGCTCGGTCGATGTATCCGGTGATGTTGTCGAAGGACTTCTTATCGATAACAGCCGTCATAAAATTGGTGAAGTCTCGGGGGTCGCCCATGGTAATTTTACCGACTTCAGCACAATACTCGTCCTTGATGTTGTTCCAAACAGTGGCCGGAATGTAAGCGCGGCTTGCAGCACTGCACTTTTGTCCTTGAAACTCGAAAGAACCTCGTAACAGAGCAACAATCAATGCCTTCTCATCACAATCTGGGTGGGCGACGATGAAATCTTTACCGCCAGTTTCTCCAACAACACGAGGATATGAACGGTAATTCTCGAGGTTATTGGCTACATCGCGCCACATCTTTCGGAATACAGAAGTTGAACCGGTGAAGTGAATTCCTGCGAGCATTGGGTGAGCAAGAACGGTATCTCCGACCATACTTGCCTTACCTGGAATGAAGTTGATGACACCAGCAGGAAGACCAGCATCCATCATCAAGCGCATAAGTAAGTAGTTAGAAACATACGAATTACGGCTCGGTTTCCAAACACCAGTGTTGCCCATTATGGCAGCGCTTGAAGGTAGGTTGGCAGCGATACTCGAGAAGTTAAACGGTGTGACCGAAAAGACGAATCCTTCCAAAGGCCGAACTTCACTAGAATTCCACATACTTGATGGCGAGACCGTCGGTTGCAGGTCTTCGTAAATCTGACGAGCATAGAATGGATTAAATCGCCAGAAGTCAATCAGTTCGCATGCTGCGTCGATTTCTGCTTGGTTGCAAGTTTTCGATTGATTGAGCATTGTGCTTGCGTTGATTTGAGCGCGATATTTGCCTTTCAACAACTCACTGGCTTTGAGGAAGATAGCACTACGAGCCTCCCAAGGCATGGTAGACCACATTTCATGTGCATCGAGTGAGGCTTGAATTGCTTCTTCGACGTTGGCTTTAGTGGCCATGTGAACACGAGCAATAACGTGGCTGTGATCGTGAGGCATCACCTGTTCAACAACATCGCCTGTGAAGACTTCTTTGCCATTGATGATACATGGAATTTCAAGAATTTCATTCTCTTGGCGTGTTATTTCTGCTTTCAGTTCTGCACGTTCAGGACTACCTGGTAGATAGCCGAGTACGGGTTCATTTAGGGGGGTCGGTGGGCGAGGAACATTGTTCACCATGCTCCGATGCTATCGGACCCGCCACTTCAACATCACGCTATGTAGAGATGAGCGAGTTTAGCTCGAACTTTGCTCAGTTTTGGACCGACAACAGCCATACAGTAGCCTTGCCCAGGATTGCGAGCGTAGTAATCATGGTGTTCTTCTTCTGCCAGCGTGAAGTGTTTGGCTTCTTCGATGGTCGTGACAATTGGACGGTCGTAGTAGGCTTGCATTTTTTCGAGTGTTATTTGTGCCGCAAGTCTTTGTTGCTCGGAAGTTGGCATGATGCAACTGCGGTATTGCGTACCAACATCGTTGCCTTGACGGTTCATTTGTGTAGGGTCGTGAACGGTGAAAAAGACTTCAAGAACTGTTTCAAAGGGAATCAAATCTGGGTCAAATACGACTTCGACAATTTCAGCATGACCGGTATTCCCAGAACATACAGGTTCGTATCGTGGATTAGGGTCGTGGCCTCCTGCATATGCAGGCAAAGCCGATTCGACTCCATACAATCCCTTGAACGCACCTTCTGTGCACCAAAAACAACCTCCGCCGAGTAACGCTCGTTCCATGTTAGTGGGTTTGAGGCGAATGCTTTCAATCCTCGTATCTTTTAATACAAAATACCCCCATCCTTATGCATGGTGCCGTGCCATAGTTTGGTCGTTTTTTTAAACCACAAACACAACAACCTTGACTCGATTAGGCTAAAGCAATGGGGGAGGAGTCAATTGATGTTGACGTGATTGAGCGTTGGTTTCTTTTCGCACCAATGGTAGTGTTAATCCTTGGATGGTTACAATTGAATCTAATCCTACTTGGTTACAAAACCTCAATCTTGTCCGTCCTCATCTTCTTGCCCCTCAGCTTGATTATCGTCAAGAAACTTGCTCCCAAAGCGGCATCGAAAAACAATTCATCGAAGTGGGTATTACTTACCCTTGTACTCATCATAACTTTGTGTGAATTTATTAGACCGGCAACAAATTTTGCTGTACAATATGACGGAGCGTATCACATATTACAAGCTTCAATCTATGCAGATGTTATTGATTTCCACCCATTCAGCGGCCGTATATTCCGGCCACCACTTTTACCTGTGCTGCTCAGCACTACACTTGTTTTTGATGAAGGGGGCTCACTCTCATTACTCATGTTGCGATGCATAGTATTGCTCTTCGGTTTACAAACTTATATCCTTGGTAAGAAATTAGGAGCATCGACAATCCCGGCGACAATTTTCGCAGCAGCAGCCATCACTTCACCGACTGTAATCGATTGGGGAGGGATGTATTATCATGGTGTTTTTGCGGCGATGCTAGCGACCATGACGATGAATTTGTTATTGAATATCGATTGGAAAAAATGTTCAGCGATGTTGATGTTGTTGATTGGTTTCTCCTCCGGAGGAGTGGCACTAGCAAGATATTCATTCAGTTATCTCTTAGGCGTCATTGGGTTTTCAGGATTAATGACCAAAAAAGTACAACCGATGATATGGTTCATTCTCGCATGGTCGGTTGCAGTCCTTCCTTTCATGCTTAACGATTGGATGGAGACTGGAGATTTACTCGCTTCGTTGCGACCACAAATTAATGCACCAGTCGACAGAGCACTCGATCCGGTTGAAGGTGTGGGCTGGTCCGCTGAGAATTTTCCGATTCTTGGATATTTAGATCTTCGATTAGACCTGCTTTCGGATGGGGTCTGGTTGCTTGGTCTTGGCGGAATTGGATTACTCATTCGGGATAAAAAGTGGAGGGAACTGGCAGTACTATCGGCTATTGCCATTCCACATGTCATGATCTATAGTTTACTCCTTGGTTATGGTGAGGAACGCTATATGCTGTTGGTAGTACCACTTTGGTGCGCATTGGCCGCACTTTCTTTCGAACCAGTGGTGCAATGGGTGCATCAACTGATTCATCCACAACCAAAATCTCTTGACGACTCACATGCGGATAATATCAGAAAAGGAAATATGCTACAAACCAAGGAAGAACGCTTTGATTCTGCGGTGCGTCCTGCAGTCTCATGTATGGTCGTCTTGTTGGTTGTGTTTGCCCCATTGGTTAGCCATCTTGTAGAGACGAATGAATCTCATTGGAAAACGGGTGAATGGGTGAATATGATGCGCTCGATTGCAGATGATTTACCTGATGACGTGACAATTGTTGCATCATCAAAAAATCTTCAAATGATGTGGCTGACGAAAGAACCCTCTAAGGAGCCACCACCCTCATTTGAATCACTTCACCCTTGGCTAAACAATTCTGATGTGAGTCATATTCTCACACGAAATCGAGGTACACCTGAACCTTGTGCCAAAGATGTCACCCTATGTATAGAAGCACCTTGGTTGATACCTGTCGTTGCCCGTAGTGAGTCGAGCGGCTGGATGGTCTTGTGGGGATTCGACATGAATGCTGGGGAATACCAGTCCAGCAATCTTTCAATTGAATCATTTGTCACAGTCGAAAATCAATGGCGCGGCCATAACGATGGTGCAATCGATCTGATTCGCAATGACCTCTTAGTGGTAAGGCATTACGACGATGAAGTGACACTCGACCCAGCATTATTCAATGCAACCTCGATTGAAATAGATCTCGTGGTATTCCGATTCGATGCCTGGCCCGATGCTGCAATCGACCTCGAATATGGACGGATTAATGACCTCAGTAAAGATGACCGATTTTACGCCGCCTCTTGGAATGGCAGTTCATTCGCCCACAGTGGTCCTTTTGCGGATTCCGCTAAATCCTTGCCAACCTCTCTGAATGAATCATTTACCTTCAGTCCCTCGGATTATGGATATAGTGGTGCTGCAGGTGTCCATTATATCAGGTTGCGAGCGATAAATGACTGATGGAAACTGGATGTATTGAAGCCAGTGGATGTTGCACGAAAGAGAGCAGAGAAGGCCCTCTTCAAGATCTGGGCTTTTGGGGATAGAGGGGATTTGTCTTGGTGATTACTTTTGTTTGATAAGAACTCGAGAGATGTGAGTGGACATCGAAGAAATGTTGACACTGAGATACGTTTGAACGAGATTCCTTTGGACTAAAACTTTGAAATAAGCAGCGATTCTACTTTCAAATCATACAAAGGGATGCTGAAGAACTGCTACATGTAAACGATGAAAACATCCATTGATAAATGGCACCCGACCGCCAAGTGATAATGGAATCGTCTACTGACTCTCGAATGTTCGAAGGCCGAGCCTTTTACCGACTTGGTGAATTCACTCACGACCATCGCAAAAAAGTCCTAGCGTTTGGAATTCTCGCATGTTTATGTATGACTTCATTGATGGCGATTGGGTCGGATTGGTCCGAATCTTGGGGAGAGGGAGACCTTGAATCTGTCGAAGCTCTTTCAATAATGAATGATGCTTTTTCCGAAGGAGAAGGCAATTCCGAAAGTGGGCAGGGTTTTGTCTACCTCGTACGCCATTCGACATTGAATGATACCTCTGAAGTTTGGCAACGAGAAGTTCAAGATGCCCTCTCTGCTTTTGCAAATTTAGCGGATGTTTCTATAGAATACTCCTGGGAATCTGAAGGCGAGGGGCGCGATGAATATATTTATCAGAATGAAGATGGATTTTGGGCTCAAAATTTTGTCGTTTTTAACATGTCACGCAAAGATGCCAAAGCCCTCTATGCTGAGCATTGGGAATCAGTTGAAATCGATAATGGGTTTGATGCTTGGAAGACTGATAAAACTGCAATTGAATTCACGTTCGACCATCGAATCGAAGATGACCTTCTCAAAGCAGAACTTGTTTCAGGTCCGCTTACGCTCATCATTCTCGCTATCGTTTTTGGAACACTTGCCGCCGCCCTATTACCGGTTGGTGTGGGTGTAGTCACTGTTTTATCTGCGATGGGCGTCACCATTTGGCTATCCAATGTTACCGATGTTACACAGTATTCACTCAACATCATTTCTCTCATCGGTATTGGTGTCTCGATTGATTATTCACTCTTTCTTGTCAATCGATTCCGAGAAGAGATGGGCCGCGATTCAGAAGATATTCGCACAGCAACAGCCATGACTGTAGCAACTGCTGGTAAAGCGGTGTTTTTCAGTGGCGTAACCGTTGCGATTGGATTGATGGGAATGTTGTTCTTCACCAATACAAGTTTGCCAAGCCTCGGTATTGGTGGGACATTAGCGGTAACCATTGCGATGATTTATTCCTTGATGGTTCTGCCAGCAGTCTTGGCGATTCTAGGTTCTCGAATCAATACCGGACGAAAACTCCCCTTTTCATTCAAGATTGAGGAGAATGGAGAAGACGGTATTTGGGCTCGAATTGCAAACATGGTGATGAAGCGTCCCTGGGCGGTATTGATTCCAACACTCATCCTCTTGCTCGGTGCAGGATTGCCCTTCTTCCAAGCTGAATTCTCTCTCGCTAATCGTGATGCTCTTCCTCCAGATGATGAATCACGACTTGGTTTAGATCATATCGATTCTCTTTGGCCGCAGAGTACATCCAATGCGGCTCTGGTCGTGATTGATTTTGACGGCACTGACCCGTTAAACGAAACAAATCTGCGTCAAATACATCGCTGGATGGTCTCGCAAATTGAAGACGACCGGATTCTCGAAGCTTTTGGCTATGCTTTGCCTCAGGCCGATATGAATGAATCAAGCGTGGTTCAATTTTGGTCCACGCCTGCTGAATTTCTTACTTTAGAGCAAAATGCAACCCGAGAATATCTTCGTCAACAATTCATCTCTGGAGATGTCACGTATGTGGTGTATGCTATTGATGGTCCGAGCACAAGTAAGGACAGTCATGAATTCGTAGCAGACCTTCGTGAAGACCGGGATGATTTCACCAGTGGTTTAGTTTTAGGCGATGATTCTTCAGTCAAGGTTGCAGGCTTTGCAGCCCTCAGCCTTGATACACTTTGGGCGATTCAAGATAATCTACCGATTGCAATGGCTTTTATCTTCATCGCAACCATAGTGTTGATTTTCATTCAAGTTCGCAGTATCCTGATTCCAATCAAGGCCATTGTCATGAACATCCTTTCGATTTCTGCATCGTTTGGAATGCTTGTGTTCGTCTTTCAATGGGGTTATGGGGCTGAATTACTCAATTTTACACCTCAACCAATCGAAGTGACAAATCCAGTCATCATCTTTTGTATTGTCTTTGGATTATCGATGGACTACGAAGTATTGATGCTTTCAAGAATCCATGAAGAATGGGAACGAACAGGAGACAATACCCTTGCAGTTGCCAATGGATTGCAAAAGACAGGACGCCTTATCACAGGTGCCGCAGCGATTATGGTTGTCGTGTTCAGCGCCTTCGGTTTGTCTTCAATCATCATTCTCAAGCAAATTGGATTTGGTTTGGCTCTCGCCATCCTAATTGACGCAACCATCGTCCGTGCACTGGTTGTCCCTGCTACTATGCGCCTAATGGGTAAAGCCAATTGGTGGTCACCGAAATGGCTCGACCGGATTCTGCCTGCCAAAGCACACCCGAGTGATTTGAAGGCAAAAGAGGAATCG
>Ga0308016_10000976_pt1 | contig 14367 bp, 14 predicted proteins | sample Neamet233_FD_203129 | JGI IMG/M metagenome (GOLD analysis project Ga0308016, IMG submission 203129) | Marine microbial communities from water near the shore, Antarctic Ocean - #233 | ecosystem: Environmental > Aquatic > Marine > Unclassified | place: Southern Ocean | collected 2014-07-28
GTAAATGCCGCGCTCAAAGGCGATTTCGAAACCGCCTTTTATGAATTCACCTTGGCGGCTGAAGAAGGGCTCGATCTAGCGCAATACAATCTCGCGATTCTGTATTTCACCGGTCAGGGAGTGGAAAAAGATGCCGCTGAGGCCTTTCGTTGGACTGAATTAGCGGCACTGCAGGGGCATGTGGCTGCACAGTTTAATCTCGGTAGTCTGTATTACGCAGGCGATGGTGTAGAAGCTAACCCTGATAAAGCCGTTGAAATGTTTAAAGAGGCCGCTCGGGCGGGGCACCCTAATGCCGCACTGATACTTGCCAATATGTATGCCGATGGGGAACTCACTTCTGAGGAGGAGCTTGGGCTTTTTTATCAACTTTCCACCACTATATCTTCTCTCTTTTCAAGCGACCAAGACCATGAAGGTTTAGTGCTCGCCCATGTTTGGGCGAACGTCGCTATAGCTAATGAGAGCGGTGAGGCAGACGCCCTACGTGTCGACCTGGAGGAACGCATGAGCGAGAAACAATTGAGCCAAGCCCGCCGGCAGTTTGCACAGCAACAGATCGAGTAGCCTACGTTAATCTTGTATTGATTAATTATATCTTTCAAAAAATTAGCTAATAATACTAGAATTCAAAAAAATTAAATGTTGGCCCTTTCCTCACAATTATCATTGAATATTATTATCTGGAAAATAGTCGAACTATCCAATTGGCCCGCTACTATACCTGTAAAATCGAATCGACAAGGGATTTACAAACGTCACTCCTTGGGCCTTAATCAGCGACTACAACAAAAAAAATAGCCTGCACCCATCTACTGTCCAACTGCAGCTTTTTCCTCATCTAACTTAACTTCGGCAGCGACCAGAAGTTCATCTAACCAAGCGGTGTAGCCCTCTGGGTCGATAAATGGATGTGGCTCACCTTCTTTGCGCTGTTTTAATAACTCATAACGCTCAAAAACATCACCTGAAGCTGCATGGTTTGGAATATTGACTTCAATATCGCCCATTTTCTGCAGACGCTTCACACTCGCGATATACATCTCTGTGCGCTCAACACCTTCGAAGTTAAGGCCCACTCCACCGAACATGAAGGCCTGGAAGGGGAAGCCATTGTCATATACGGTGAAACGTGTTGAAGCGACGCCAACTGTATGACCCGGTGTCTTGACGAAGCGCAGACCCGTGCGCCCGAGATTCACGGTGCCATTGTCAGTCACCATAAGGTGGCGTCTTGGCTTAGGATATTCCTGGTAAACCGGACCTTCCTCTACCATATCCCAGTCTTCTTCTGTCATTAAGACTACTGCTCCAAACTCATCCTGCATACGCTTGGCTCCACCGATATGGTCGTAGTGAGCATGGGTCACAACCACATAACGAATGTCGTTAGGGTCGAAGCCTAACTCACGAATACCATCGATCACGATATCTGTTAGGTCGCCATAAAGCGTGTCGAACAGGATCAGACCCTGGTCAGTTTCTAATAGCCAGGCGGAGACCCATTTGGCACCCACATAGTAGAGGTTATCGAAAACCTGAAATGGTGCAACACGCTGGAATTCTGGATCGTCGCTCTCACGAAGCTCCTGCGCGAACACATGATGAAAGGAGAGACTAAGAAAAAGCCCTAGCAGTAGCCGGCTATTTGTTGTTTTTTTGATGGAAAATTTCATGACTAATCCTGTTTGCTGTAGGGGCATCAATGACATTGCTTTATATACAATCTGCGTTGCTTTTAAAACTGCTTTTCGTTTAGTTCGGCATCCAAGTGATCATGATGATTCCAAACAGCCGATATGCTGAACCTAGTCGGAAGCCAGCCGCAGCAGGTGCAAAAATCACAGGCTCAATCAATAAGAACGCGGCAAACCTAACACATGTTCTGAGATAAAATTTAGAATCATCTCCTGAGAGATAGGTGCGAGTTTCATTAATCTTGCCTCACGCCAATAACGCTCCACATGGAATTCCCTTGCGTACCCGAAACCACCGTGTGTCTGTATTGCAGCATCCGCCGCGAAGAATCCTGCCTCGGCCGCCAGCCACTTCGCCATGTTCGCCTCGAATCCACATGGTTTACCGTTATCTATTAACCAGGCGGCTTTCTTAGTCATCAAATCGGCAGCATCCAGCTTCATGCGCGCCTCTGCCAAAGGAAATGCAACGCCTTGGTTCTTGCCGATAGGACGGCCAAAAACGACGCGCTCATTCGCGTATTGAACAGCACGTCGAAGTGCAGCCCTGCCTATACCAATCGATTCGGCAGCGATAAGAATACGCTCCGCGTTCAAACCATCGAGCAGATATCGAAAACCCTCGCCTTCCTCACCTACCCTATCCTCTAAAGATACTTTTAAATCATCATAGACAACTTCACAGGTCCGCACTGCATTACGGCCTAATTTTTCAATCGCAGAGATGGACACCTCCGGCTTCTGCAGTTCAGCCAGCAGCAGTGTCATGCCGTCAGTCTTGCGTTTCACTTTGTCTTTCGGCGTCGTTCGCACTAACAGCAGTACTCGCTCCGATTCAAATGCCTTCGTCGTCCAGACTTTTCGTCCTCGGACTAGATAGTGATCGTCGTACCTTTTAGCAAAGGTTTCTATAGAGGTCGTATCACTACCAGCATTCGGTTCAGTAACGCCAAAGGCAACTTGTAGTTCACCGCGGGCAACCGCGGGCAGGTATTTTTCTCGCATGGCTTCGCTGCCGTGCTTCACGACTGGATGCATACCAAAAATCGATAGGTGAAGCGGTGTTGCTCCATTCATTGCAGCCCCGGACGCTGCGACTTCCTCCAACACAATAGCCGCTTCTTGAATCCCCTTGCCTGCGCCTCCGTATTTTTCAGGCATGGCTATGCCTATCCAGCCTCCCTTCGCGACCTCCTTAAAGAAGGCTAATGGAAATTTCTGTTCTCTATCACATTGCTCCCAATAGTCGTCGGGATACGCAGTGCAGAGTTTTCGAATCGATTCTCGAATTAGACCTTGTTCTTGTGTCTCAGAAAAGTTCACGGCTAGCTGTTTCCTGAATGATCACGTCGCGCGAGCGCCAGCACTTGCTGCGCGCGCTTAAGGTGAGGCACATCAACCATCTCGCCGTCGAATTTAAATGCCATTTTCCCCTGAGATTGCTGCTCTTCGAATGCCGCCACTAGACCTGTCGCTGCTTCTATCTCGGCCACACTTGGTGTGAAAGCTTCATTCACGATATCAATCTGATCTGGGTGAATGGTTAACTTCGCGGTGAAGCCCATGTCAGCTGCTGTCTTGCATTCTTTTTTCAGACCCCCAGTGTTTTTGATATCAACATACACGGCATCAATCGGCTGCACTTTGGCTGCCACTGCAGCGAGCAGACACATCGAACGCACAAAGCTAAATACCTCTAAATAATTTCCGTGCTCATCGCGCTTTGCTTTTGAACCTAGCGAGACAGACAAGTCCTCAGCGCCCCAAGTGACGCCGTCAACGCGTTCATGGTTAACCATCTGTGGGAGGTTAAATACTGCCGCAGCCATCTCGGTACCAATCAATAAAAGTTTAATGTTGCTGTAGTCAGCACCCGCGATTTTTTCCTGATTAATAATCAACTGATCGACGGCATGAACTGCTTTTAGATCTAATACCTTAGGTAAAACGATACCGTCAGGTCGGTGTTGCAGCACCGCTTCGAGGTCTTCTCTTCCCCATTCAGAATCCATTGAATTTATACGAACGAGTTTTTCTTGGCTGTTAAAGTCAGCATGCGCCAGCCATTCACAAACTTCATCCCTAGCCATGGCTTTACGATCCGGCGTTACCGAATCCTCTAAGTCAAGAATCAAGGAGTCTGCCGGAAGCCCTAAGGACTTGTTCAGCATTTTTTCATTACCGCCTGGGACGAAATGAACCGACCTTCTCAATGTCATTTATCTATCCTCGAGCCTGCTCTTAAGCTAGTTTTGCACGTAATATTCATTTTGGTAGCCGCAGCATCATACCCTTCCTAATGCACTCACAAACAATTTCATTCCGCTGGTTGAGGCCCAGATGTTCGAACCAAACTATGCCTCTATCAGACTTGGATTTCGATTTGCGCTTATCGACTATTTTCGTTTGCACTCTCAGTGTATCGCCGATAAAAACTGGGTTGGGAAACTCCACCTTATCCATCCCAAGATTGCCAATCGTTGTGCCCAGCGTTGTATCGCCAACCGACAAACCAACCACCAGTCCAAGAGTGAAATAGCTATTCACTAATATCTGACCGAACTGCGTCGTTTTCGCAAACTCGGCATCGATATGCAGCGGCTGTGGATTATGAGTCATCGTGCTAAATGTAAGGTTGTCTGATTCTGTCACCGTACGGTGCGGCTGATGCTCAAACAACATTCCGATCTCTAGCTCTTCAAAATACTTTCCTTTCACTCTAAAACTCCAATTACGTTCATGGACGCTAATACTATAGGTTCTAGATTCTTTTTAAGCTTATTTTATTGTCTTCTTGTACTATCATCGCTTAGATTCTATCAAATTAGCACTCTTTAAGGTGTCCGAATAGTTACATATAGCTACTGCCAAAATGGGGAAGGACGCGCACAAAATGCAGAAAGATTCAGAACAGCAATTTCAGCAATGGGTGGGCAAGACGCAGTCCACGTCAAGCATCCTAACAATAGCGCCAATCGAAGGCCTCGCCGCGACCCTAAATCGAGATGACGCCCCCTTCTCGCTTGGCGATTCCCTGCCCCCGCTCTGGCATTGGCTGTACTTTCTTCAAACCTCAAGGCAGTCTGAACTAGCTGAGGACGGGCATCCACAACGCGGTGACTTTTTACCCCCCATTCCGTTACCGCGACGCATGTGGGCAGGCAGTAGGCTAAATTTCATTCGCCCCTTATTAATTGGCGAGGCTATTGCGCGCAGCTCTACGATACAATCAATTAAACTGAAAAAGGGACGATCTGGTAGCCTCGGCTTCGTCTGTGTCGCACATGAGTTGTCCGACAGCTCGGGTATGGTGTTGCGAGAGGAGCATGACATTGTATACAGAGACATGCCCACCGGAAATATCTCCTCGCAGCCTCCTCTCAAGGTCGATGAAGAGAATGACTTCACGCGCACGGTCACGCCAGACCCTGTTCTACTGTTTCGGTACTCTGCTCTGACTTTCAATGGACATAGAATTCACTATGACCGAACCTATGCGAAAGATGTAGAGTCCTACCCCGGGCTCGTTGTACATGGTCCGCTGCTAGCTACTTATATGTTGGAGTTGTTCACCGACCATTACCCCGGCGCGACTTTAGCAAGCTTCAACTTTAAGGCAATAAAGCCAGTATTCGATATCGATTCATTTCAGATTTGCGGCACCAAACCAGACAACATTGGTAGTGTTAAACTTTGGATCACAGACAACGCCGGCAACCTCTGCATGGAAGCGCGAGCAGAACTGGCCAGTAGCTAATGGCCAACGCACCTCCACTGCAGGGCATAACGGTAGTTTCACTGGAGCACGCAATCGCCGCCCCACTCTGCACTCGACAACTCGCAGAACTTGGCGCGCGCGTTATCAAAGTAGAACGCAGAGAGAGCGGTGACTTCGCGCGCCACTATGATGATCGCGTGCTAAATCAATCTTCCCACTTTGTCTGGACCAATAGATCGAAACAAAGCCTTACGCTAGATTTGAAGCATCAGGATTCCGGACAGATCATACGGAGATTACTGGAAACAAGCGATGTACTCGTACAAAATCTGGCCCCCGGAGCAACCTCTAAGATGGGCCTTGATTTCGAGCAACTGCACGACAAATACGAAAAGCTCATCGTCTGCAATATCTCCGGCTACGGTCCTACCGGGCCCTATGAGAGCAAAAAAGCCTACGATCTGTTAGTGCAGGCCGAAGCAGGATTCCTCAGCATCACGGGCACCCAGAATAAAATGGTTAAGAGCGGCATATCCATAGCGGATATAGCAGCGGGAATGCAGGCGCATACGGCAGTGCTAGCGGCCCTAATTCAGCGCTCGAAGACCAGCAAAGGCAGCAACATAGATATCTCCATGCTGGAAGCAATGGTCGAATGGATGGGATTTCCGTTGAACTATGCCTACGATGGCGCATTGGCACCAGCCAGAACAGGCTCGGATCATGCCAGCATCTATCCCTATGGCGCATTTGTAGCCAGAGACCAGAAAATCATTATGCTTGGCATTCAGAACGAAAGAGAGTGGACAGTATTCTGTGAAAGCGTGCTCGAGCGACCCGACCTCACGAACGACCCAAGATTTGCCAAGAATGTCTCTCGCTCATCCAACCGGGAAGCATTAAAGCAGATTATAGAAGAGACTTTCTCCAATTTCACCTCGGGGGAGGTAGCAGCGAAGCTCGATCAGACCCAAATAGCCTTCGCCAATGTAAATAATATGCCTGAAGTTTGGAATCATCCTCAGCTTCAAGCACTTAATCGACTGATCGACACAGATACACCACAGGGAACTGTCAAGAGCTTCAAACCACCGGGTAATAACAGTAGTTATGAACCTGATTTAGGGCCTGTTCCAGCGCTAGGGGAACACACTGTAAAGATCCTTACCGATCTGGGCTTTGAGGCCAGTGAAATTAAGCAATTTCAGGAAAACGAAGTAGTTTAGAACCTCGCTTCTGTACCCTCTAGGTCTGTGTTATTATGCCCGCGATTTTGGAGAGGTGGCCGAGTGGCTGAAGGCGCGCCCCTGCTAAGGGCGTATAGGGGAAACTTTATCGAGGGTTCGAATCCCTCTCTCTCCGCCATTAAATAAAAAACCCGGCATCAGCCGGGTTTTTTATTTAATGGCGGATCTGACATGTGAGGACTTTTCTGATCGACAGCAGCGCAATTAGCGTAGTAATTAATAGGCTCTCCGTAGGGAGAGAATTTTAGCTCAGCCAAAAGCCGAACCATTCTCGCCCAGCGAATAGCCAATTTTTACTCCCTGAGGTTTTTCTCTCTTTTATACCTGACTAAATTAGTCAGGTATCGTATAATTAGACACGACCTAGGGATCAGCTCAATAAGATGCGCAGTTGGCGGCAAATTTTGAGGCATTACAGCCTACGATTAGAGACTATGGAGCGACGATAATGGCAACCACAGACGAAGAGGTGAGAGAGCTCATCAAGCGGGAGTACGAACACGGCTTCGTGACCGAGATCGAATCAGACACTTTTGAACCCGGCCTGAGCGAAGACGTGATCCGGCGTCTTTCTGACCTAAAGCAAGAACCCGAGTTCATGCTTGAGTGGCGCCTTAAAGCCTACCGTCGCTGGCTGGAAATGGAAGAGCCGGAGTGGGCACACGTTGACTATCCACAGGTAAAATTCAACGATATTTCCTATTATTCCGCGCCGAAGCGCCCAGAAGATATGCCGCAGAGCCTGGACGAAGTCGATCCTGAACTACTGCGCACCTATGAAAAGCTGGGTATCCCGCTCCACGAACGAGCCAAGCTGGCCGGCGTTGCAGTAGATGCGGTATTTGATTCCGTCTCTGTCGCCACCACTTTTAAGGAACCACTAGAAAAAGCTGGCGTTATCTTCTGCCCGATTTCCGAAGCGCTACAAAAACACCCAGAACTCGTGAAGAAGTATCTGGGCAGCGTGGTTCCCGCCGCTGACAACTACTACGCCGCGCTGAACTCCGCAGTGTTCTCAGACGGCTCATTTGTTTACATTCCCAAGGGCGTGCGCTGCCCGCTGGAGTTGTCTACCTACTTTCGTATCAACGCCGCCAACACCGGCCAGTTTGAACGCACTCTGATAATCGCCGACGCAGGCAGCTACGTCAGCTATCTGGAAGGCTGCACCGCGCCCATGCGAGATGAAAACCAATTACACGCCGCAGTGGTAGAGCTGGTGCTTCTCGACGACGCCCAGATCAAATACTCCACAGTGCAAAATTGGTACCCAGGCGATGAAACAGGCAAAGGCGGTATCTACAACTTCGTCACCAAACGCGCCGCCTGCATTGGCAAAAACTCCAAAGTGTCATGGACACAGGTCGAAACAGGCTCCGCTATTACTTGGAAATACCCCAGCTGCATCCTCCGCGGTGACAACAGCGTAGGCGAATTCTATTCTGTCGCGCTAACCCACAACTACCAACAAGCCGACACCGGCACAAAGATGATCCACATAGGTAAAAATACTCGTAGCACAGTTATTTCCAAGGGCATTTCCGCGGGCCGCAGCTCCAACGCTTACCGTGGTCTCGTGAAGTTCAATCCAGGGGCCGAAGGCGCCCGAAACTTCACCCAGTGCGACTCATTACTCATTGGTGACCGCTGTGGCGCCCACACTTTCCCGTACATAGAAAGCAAGAACAAGTCGGCCATCGTAGAACACGAGGCGACCACCTCAAAAGTCAGCGACGAGCAAATGTTCCTATGCCGCCAACGTGGCATCGAGCCGGAGCAGGCCGTATCCATGATCGTCAACGGCTTCTGTAAAGAAGTGTTCAAAGAGCTGCCCATGGAGTTTGCGGTAGAAGCCGGCAAACTTCTGGAAGTCAGCTTGGAAGGCTCTGTAGGTTAAAATACTCCGTAACAAAGACTAACGCAGCAGCAAAATTTTATAGACAAGAATTCAGAATTTTACAAAAGAGAAATTACAAATGCTCAGCATTAAGAATCTGCACGCCTGCGTTGATGAAAAACAGATACTCAACGGTATTAACTTAGAAATCAAAGCTGGCGAGGTTCATGCCATTATGGGGCCCAACGGCTCTGGTAAAAGTACACTTTCACAGGTGTTGGCAGGTAACGAGGCATTTGATGTTACGGCAGGCGAAGTTACCCTTAACGGCGACAATCTGTTAGACCTGGCTACTGAAGAACGCGCCCGCGAAGGTGTATTCCTAGCGTTCCAATATCCGGTTGAAATTCCCGGCGTCAGCAATCTTCAATTCCTGCGCACCTCGGTAAACGCAATGCGCAAACATAATGGTATCGAGGACATGAACGCAGCCGAATTTATGAAGTTGGCCAAAGAAGTCTCCAAACAAGTAGACCTAGACCCAGCCTTTCTCAAGCGCGGCGTTAATGAAGGTTTCTCTGGAGGGGAAAAGAAGCGCAACGAAATCATGCAGGCTTTACTGCTCCAGCCGAAGCTAGCTATTCTTGACGAAACCGATTCTGGGCTCGATATAGACGCCTTGAAAGTTGTTGCTGACGGCGTGAACGCCCTTCGCGCACCCGATCGAGCCATTCTGATGATAACTCATTACCAGCGCTTGCTAGACCACATCGTTCCAGATTATGTCCACGTGTTGTCGGAGGGAAAAATCATCAAGTCTGGCGGCCGCGAGTTGGCTCTAGAGTTAGAAGCAAAAGGTTATGGCTGGCTCGGAATAAAAGACGGCATAGTTGCCAACCACTGATCAGGAGGCCGCGCAATGAAATCTGCATCAACTCTTTCCAGGGCCTTCCTGCAACCGTCGGGGCAGGACTTGCCAGCACCGCTGCTGACACTGCGTTTTGACAGAGCCAGCGCCTTAGCGGACTTGATTCTGCCCACCCGCAGAACCGAAAACTGGAAGTACTCTGCTAAACATTTAAAACTAACAGATGACATGGCCGGCGCTCTGCCTCTAAACGCCATCGTCGAAGCAGTTGCTAAAAATTCAGGTTACACCGTGGTCATGGTAAACGGTGTTGTGCGCCCTGAATCCAGTAACTATCCAACGCTTGATGGCCTAAGAATTCAGCGATTCAGCGACCTCAGCGAAGATGAAGCTAGCCTTGCCGCTGATCTACTAAGCAAGTCCATCAGTGATCAGCCAGCCAAAGCTGGCTCGGTAAACCTTTCGCAACTTAACGGCGCACGCTTTGAAGATGGCCTGTTGATTCAACTCCATCCCGGCACCGTACTAGACCAGCCGCTGTTTGTGATGCATCACACAACAGCCAGCCACCGTGGCTCCGCCTACCCCTGTATTCTGGTAGCCGCGGGCAGCAACAGCCAACTCACCTTGGTCGAAGATTATGTGTCCAGCGGTGACTGTTCTGTGATGGTTAATACCACTACCGAATTCAGTCTCGACGACGGCGCTATTGTGACCAGCATTCGCCTGAACACCGAAGGCCAAGCTGTGCAGCACATGGGCACCACCGGTGTGCGTCAGCAGCGCAGCTCGCGCTTTGAAAGCCACACTGTGGGCTTTGGCGGCATCTTGCGGCGCCATGACCTGCATGTCCGCCTTGAAGGAGAGGGCGCCGAGTGCAAACTCAATGGTGTGGTAGTAACCCAGGGCAACCAGCATTACGATAATCACACAACTATCGAGCACGTTGCAGCCAACTGCAATAGCGAAGAAAGCTATCGCAACATTGCGGCAGACAAATCCCACGCTGTTTTTAACGGCCGTATACACATCCACCAGAATGCACAGAAATCCAATGCCAACATGAGCAACAAAAATCTGCTTCTCACCAACGGTGCTGAAATCGACACCAAGCCGGAGCTGGAAATTTATGCCGACGATGTAAAGTGTGCGCACGGCGCCACCATCGGTCAGCTTGATAAGGAATCAATATTTTATTTGGTGTCACGCGGGCTTAGCTCTCACGATGCCAAGGTGCTGTTGACTATGGCATTTATCAATGAGCTGGTCGACCAAATACCAGTAGAGCAGGTGCGTAACACAGCCCACGTAGGCCTAAACGAGTTCTTCACACAAGCATTCCATGAGGTATAACCGGGTATGAACACTGTGTCCGTAGCCAAGACCACCCAACCGCAGTTTGATGTAGGCGCTGTGCGCCTAGATTTCCCTATACTGTCACAACAGGTGAACGGCAAGCCTTTGGTTTACCTGGACAACGGCGCCTCAACACAACGCCCCGAGGCAGTATTGCAGGCTATGGACCACTACTACCGGGAAATACACTCCAACGTACATCGCGGCGCGCACACTCTGGCTGATCAAGCCACCAATGCCTTTGAAGGCGCCCGCGCAAAGGTCCAGCAATTTCTGAACGCACCCAGTGCACGGCAGATTATTTGGACCCGCGGCACCACTGAAGCCATCAATTTAGTTGCAAATGGCCTTGCTGGAAAGCTCAAGGTGGGTGACGAAATTTTACTGAGCCAAATGGAGCACCACGCTAATATAGTCCCTTGGCAGATGCTCGCTGAGCGCACGGGCGCTAAAGTGCTGCCCATTCAGGTTACTCCTGACGGTGAGCTGGATATGGAATCTTTTCACTCGCTGCTAAGTGAGCGCACCCGCATTCTAGCCTTAACTCATGTCTCAAACGTCCTAGGTACGATAAATCCGATTGCCGGTATGGTGGCTAAAGCCAAAGCGCTCGGAGTCATCACTCTGATCGATGGCGCTCAAGCTGTGTCCCACTTCCAGCCTGACGTTCAGGCTTTGGATTGCGACTTTTATGTGTTCTCCGCGCACAAAATATTTGGCCCCACTGGCATTGGCGTGCTGTACGGCAAAGCCGATCTACTGGAAGCCATGCCTCCGTGGCAAGGCGGCGGCGAAATGATTGAACGGGTGAGTTTTACAGGCACCACTTACAACACGCTGCCCTACAAATTCGAAGCCGGCACTCCAGCCATTGCCGAAGCCGTGGGTCTAGGCGCAGCCCTTGATTATCTGGCAAGCCTCGATTCCGGCAGTATGCAAGCTGCTGAAAACATACTGCTGCAGCGCGCCAACGAACTAGTCACCAGCGTGCCGGGCATGACGGTGATTGGTACTGCACATAGTAAAGTACCACTCATATCATTTACTATTGACGGCCTTCATCCCAGTGATATTGGTACACTCCTTGATCAGCAAGGCATTGCGATTAGAGCAGGCCATCACTGCGCCATGCCGCTAATGGACTTTTACAAACTTCCCGGCACAGCAAGGGCCTCGTTTGCGTTCTACAATACCCTCGAAGAAGTAGAGCAACTATTTACAGCTCTGAAGAAAATACAACGTCTGTTTGCCTAATGGAGGCGGAATTATGACAGTTCAATTATTCACACCACCCGTTGCTATCGCGGTTGCAGTTACGATGACTCCCAGCGCGGTCGAGCATGTTCGCAAACAGTTGGGGGGGAAACCGGAAGCTCTGGGTATTCGTCTGGCTATTAAAGAAAGTGGCTGCTCCGGTTTCAAGTATGAGACCCAGTGGGTGGAAAAATCTGGAAGCGATGATCAGGTATTTCATCTCGATGGCGTGGACGTGTTTGTAAAAATAGAACACCTACCACTGGTAAATGGTATTGAAATCGATTTCGTCACCGTAGGCGTGAATTCTACCTTTGAATTCCGCAACCCCAACGCCACGGCTGAATGCGGCTGCGGCGAAAGCTTTACAGTGTCCTGACGGAGCAAAAGATGGAAGAAAGGGAAGTTGTAGTGACCACACGTGAGGTGGAAGCCCGCCTGGTGCCATCTGGAACGGAAATCATGATTCCGTCGAATACTTTTATCAGCATTACTCAGTCACTAGGTGGCACCTATACCGTAGCAGTAAATGGCAATATGGCCCGCATTGAAGGCCAAGACGCAGATGCCCTAGGAAAAAAGCCGCAAGTAAGTGATTTTGACGCCCCCCAAGACGGCTCAGTCAACGAAGAACAAGTGTGGGAAGCTCTACGCAACTGCTATGATCCGGAAATTCCAGTCAATGTAGTGGAGCTGGGCCTAATTTACGACTGCAGCATCAAGAATGACACAGAGGTTGGTAACCACATCCAAATTATCATGACTCTTACCGCCGCTGGCTGCGGCATGGGCCCCGTGATTGCTGCAGATGTGAAAGCCAAGCTAGAGCACGTACCTAACGTGAGTAAAGTCAGCGTAGAAATAACTTTTGATCCCCCCTGGAGCAACGAAATGCTCACCGACGAAGCCAAACTGGAATTGGGGATGCTGTAATGAAAACCAGTGCAAAAGATTTCACCAACAACCAACTAGGCACCAGCACCACACTAAAAGATATATATGACGCTTTTGAACTTCTCGACGACTGGGAAGATCGATATGCCTTTATTATCGACCTTGGCAAACAGCTGCCTCCATTTCCAGATTCAGAGCGCAGAGAAGCAAACTACGTACATGGCTGCCAAAGCCAGGTATGGCTGATTCACCATTACGACGAAAACAGCGGCAAGCTACTACTTCTGATCGATTCTGACGCCATTATCGTACGCGGACTTGCTGCGATTATTTTAGTGGCACTTAACAACCACACACCAACAGACTTACTGGCGACGGATGTTGATGAGCTGTTTGAACGCCTTGATCTGTTCCGCCATATTTCACCAACTCGCGGTAACGGTCTGCGCTCAATGATCAGTAATATCCGCAATATTGCTGCTACAGAAGCAACCTAGCGGACCGGATACCCTCATTTTATTTTACCCTCAGAAATATCGCAAAAGGCCCGCATGTTTGGACTTTTTTTGGTAGGCAGTAACTTAAGTGATTCTGTAGACATACATGAAAATAGCGACTATGTGCCGCAGAAAGTTTTGTAGCTATCCGTGAATTTTCCCGACGCAGGTTGAGCATAGCCCGCAAGTTCTTTACGCTCTTCGAAGGGATGTGCAAGCACAGCAAGCAATTTTTGGAACGGCTCTAGATCAGCGCCATTAGTTGCTGCATCTAATGCTTCTTCCACTAAGTGGTTTCGCGGGATATAGATTGGATTGACGGATCGCATCCTTGAAGCGCTTCCGGTTGCAGATTGCTTAGCGATCCGTTCATGCCATCGTTTAAGCCAATCGGCGAGCACCTCTCTGGAAGGAAACAATACTTCCAGTGATTCCGAATTACCATCAGCGGCATCTGCCAGTCGTCGCCAAGCAAGCGTGTAGTCAACCGAATGCATTTTCAACAGATCGAGCCAGTCATTCACGAGCAACTTGTCACTATCAATATCCGCTGTAGAATTTTCTAATCCCAGCTTAGCCTGTGCTCCAGCCAACCATAGCTTTTCATAGTGAAGGATAAAATCGTTGAGAATGGCTTTCACTTTCGGAACAGCCCGCTCAGGATTATCTTCGTCAATCAGTGGAAGTAATGCCTCTGCGAGTCGAGTCAAATTCCACTGCGCGATCTGTGGCTGATTCTTGTAGGCGTAACGCCCTTGCCTGTCGATTGAACTGAACACGGCATCAGGACTAAACGATTCCATGTAAGCGCAGGGACCATAGTCGATCGTCTCACCAGAAATCGCCATGTTGTCCGTATTCATGACGCCGTGAATGAATCCGATAAGCATCCAGTTTGCAACTAGAGCCGCTTGCCGTTCAGACACCGCCCGCAGGAAAAAAAGATAACGATCGTTGTCACCGCTTAGATGCGGATCGTGACGCTCGATGGCATAGTCG
>Ga0308016_10000983_pt1 | contig 14338 bp, 10 predicted proteins | sample Neamet233_FD_203129 | JGI IMG/M metagenome (GOLD analysis project Ga0308016, IMG submission 203129) | Marine microbial communities from water near the shore, Antarctic Ocean - #233 | ecosystem: Environmental > Aquatic > Marine > Unclassified | place: Southern Ocean | collected 2014-07-28
GTGATGGAAATATCTATGGCTCACTCACAGCAGGCATGGCTTTGCGAAAATATTCACTCTCTAAGTAAAAAGAGGATAAATAAAATTTCTATAGCGGTTGTATCAAATCAGGAAAATAAATTTGTCTCCTTTATCATTCAGTAAGATTGAAGACGATGCTTAATTTGCTAGTGTCGACCACAAACGTTTCTAGCTAGAATCCCTAAGATAAGTCCGGGACTTGTCGTTATTGTCTCGGCGTATTCCTCGCTACAATCCTGAATGTGATGCGATTTAGCAGTGGTCGCGGATATTACAGGAACGGGTCTGGTAATCACCCATTTACGGCCCACGCGCAAAGCTTTGATGGTCTCAAGGTTTTCTTCTGTGGCACTGGCGAGGCCTTGCGAGTTCTGGTCGTGCGCAGCCTTGCACGGCGATTCAGGCGGGTGATTCACTTTATCTGATCGATAACGGAGTTGGCGGTTGGAATACTCTGCGCGGAATGCGGGCGCCCGTTACTAGTTTGAAAGCGATCCTATTCACTAAACTGACCTCTCTAAATATCTGGCTGTTTTAAATACTAATTACCTGGCAGAAACGCAAATGCCCCGGATATCCGGGGCATTATGACCTTAGCTTTCCGATGTACAGCCACCGAAGGAGACTTCCCTGAGTCGCTGTGATCGTGCGAGGCTAGAAATCATATACCATGCGGCCGTAAAAGACGCGTCCAAGGGGGTCTTGGAGCTCAGCCAATATGCCGGCGGGCATCGGCGAGCGCTGGGCCGCGCGGTCAAATATGTTACGCGAGCCCAGGGTGAAGGAAAATTCACCACCAAAGGCACTAAGTCCGCGGTAGGAGTAGTTCAAATCCATGTCGGTCCAGGCTTTGATTCCGGTCTCATTCATGCCCCCCGGTCGGAAATGGCCGGCGAATCTGTCCAAGAAGGAGCGCAGCCCTCCGTCATATCTTACATCATGCAAATAGTGGGCGGTGGCGACCACCGAGTGGTTGTTAAGAGTCCAACCCGCCTGCAGGTTGGCCTTCCAGCGTGGTAAGGTAGGTGCCGTGCCGGTGGGTCTGTTTTGGTGGCCGACGGCATTGAACTCCGGCTGCGTCGCGTCTTGCTGCACCATGAACTCATCGATGTAGGTGGCCGTCAGACCGATGCGTACGTCACCGAAATCACCCACGCCGAAGCGGTAATTACTCTGGACGTCATAGGCTGTCACTTCCACTCGCTCGGCATTGGTGGAGCCTAGGCCGTTTACCTGCAGGACGTTGCCGAGATCTTCCGGGTCACGGATGATATCCTTGTTTGATGCCGGGTTTTTGACCCAGTCAGTCAGTTGCTGAAGGCTAGGCTTGTTGCCCTGTCTGCCATCGCCGGCAAAGCCTGTGGCCTGCTGGAAGTTGAAGAAGTCCAAATTCATGAGCTGCTCTCCGTTGGTGGCGACGATGCGGTTCTGGAACTCTGTGTTGTTCCAGGTGACGGAGAAATCGAAATTGCCAAAGGCCAGGTCGATGCCGAACTGGCTGGATTCGGAAGACTCGTTCTGCAGGCCCGGGTTGCCGCCGCGGCAGCCTGAGCTAAAGCCCTCGAAGTCCGAGAAGGGGTCGGCGATGTTGGTTAGTCCACAGGTAATCGGATTCAGCAGCTCCTCTAGGCTCGGGGCGATGAAGGCGTCGCCTTTGGTGGCGCGCAGGGTTAGCCACTCGGTGGGCGAATAGGTGAGGCCGAATTTCGGGTCGGTGGACTCCTGTCCAGTACTGAAGTCCTCGCGGCGTATCGCGGCGGATGCTTCCAGGTTAGGCAAAATTGGAATGGCCAGCTCGGCGAAGAAGGAATCCACTTCTCGGTTACCGCTTGTAATAGTCTCCCTCGCAGCGCTGCCGATCCAGGTCGTGCCCGCAATTTCGCCCTCCGTTGGAGTGTTGGTGTAGGTTTCTTCCCGGTACTGGTAGCCGAAGGCCGCGCCGATGGCGCCGCCCGGCAATTCCCATTCACCAAGGGGGATCTCCCCATTGAAAACCAAATCAAGGGTGTCCAATCTTCTCACGGTTGATTTATCCTCGACCGCAGCGACGGCGTCCATCATCTGGATGGAGTTGTTGTCCGCCTGATTCACTATCATAAAGGGGCTGTAACAGGCGTCTCGGTCATTGGCCACGTCGCAGTTTAGGCCCTGGATCATGGAGCTGATGTCTAAATTTCGGTTCTCATTCCACACATAATCCTGGCGGTTTTGAGTCCATGCAGCGCTGCCTACCCAGCCCTCCACAAAGGGCACATTAAAGTCAGCCTGAAGATTCCAGCGGGAAATGATATCGGTGCCGTCTCCTTTGAGGTCCATGTCGGAGGTGTGAGCGGCAGATCTGGTGTGGGTCTTATTGATGGGCCGCAATCTGCGGGCGAGCACGTCTTCCATCAGCGCGACGCCGTTGTCGGCGATGCCGGAGACAATGTAGTCATCCCATCCGTCGCTGTTCAGGTCGATACCGGGACTGCGGTCGGGGATGCCGTCACCGTTGGCATCGACGCCGAACAACGGATTGCCGCTACTGTCCACCGCCCGATAAGGGTTGCCGGGAATTTCGCCACGCACCGCCGGCAGCTCGCCGATACGGGGGTTGCTTGGGTTGGAGGTGGAGCGAAAGCTACGCTCCCATTGCCTGGAGCGAAAGCCTTGGGCGGAGATGGTCAGATTATCGTTGACCTCCCAGGTGGCGTTGCCGAACAGTTTGTTGTGCGATTCCGGCTCCATAAAACTGCGGTTGTCACCGAAATCGAACCAGCAGTTGCCGCGGTCTAGCATGCCGAAGGCGTTGTGGACCTCGCCGGGGTTGGTGTAGCTGGTGCGCTCAGAGGCAGGGGCGCAGTTGGGCGAGGGCATGTTTACATTGACCCCAGTGTATAACCCGCTCTCATCACGCTGCGGCACGCGCCAGTTACCCGAGCCATTGGAGGATATATTATTGCCGGAGTTGGCCAGCAAGTCGCGCTCGTCCCGCCCCAGGCGACTCTGCTGGCGGAACTGGCCAGCCACGACCACGTCGATTCCTCCGACATCGCCGCCCCACATGAGCTGCGCGGAGTGTTGATCCCAGTCTCCTTCGCTGTCGCCCTCAGCAAAGGTCTCCAGCTTCAGACCATCATAGGACTTGTAGGGCACAAAATTCACCACCCCAGCCACGGCCTCGCTACCATAAAGAGCGGCGGCTCCATCAGCGACGATGTCCATACGTTGCAAGGCGATGGTGGGGATTAATGCGTTAACGTTTTGACTCACGAGGCGCTTGCCGTCCAGCAGGGTCAGTGTGGATCTGGCGCCCAAGCCTCGAAGGTCGATACTGGTTGTGCGGGAGCTGCCGCCCTGGGCAGCCATAGTGGTAATTGCCGAAGCGGAGCCATTGACGAAGGACAATTGTTGTATCACTTCGCCTAGGTTTAGAGTGCCCTGGTTCTCGAGGTCCTCGGCAGTGAACTGGAGCACGGAGGATGCCTGGTCGAACCCTTCACTGCGGCGGATGAAGGAGCCCGTGACAACTACCTCTTCAATTTGAGCGTCATCTTGGGCAAGCGTCATTCCCGAGAGAGGCAGAAGCGACATGGTGGATATCGCTGTGAAAAGCAGAGTACGTTTGTGCGGGGTATTGAACAGCATGTGATTTCTCCTGATCGATTTTTTTAGATTCGCAGATTCAACTTTGTATTTCTCCGCGGTTAATTTTCGTAGGTCATACCCGAATTTCTTTTATTATAATGGGTAGTCTGGGAATATAGCTTTAGCAGCATAACGTATATAACTATTAGCGTTTTTGTTTCATAAGCAGAAGAGGCTACGGTTTGACAGCACATCACACAAGGACAAGTCCGAGACTTGTCGCCACTTACGGCGTTAAAAATATTAAATTTTATGTAGGAAGTTCTTTCAACGGTGCGGCTACCGCCCAAAATCCACATATGCGATAGTAGACGGATCCACCTTGGACTGCCCAGTTAGGAATCGCGAGTCAATGAAACGCAGGCAAATGTTAAAAATGGCGGCGGCAGGCGCTGCAGCATTTGCGGTGCCTACTCACGAAGGAATATAAATGAGAAATAATGCACTCAAATTAGCTAGCTCAGTTCTGGTTTTGGCCCTGATGTCTACTGTCAGCCCATTTACGGCCCACGCGCAAAGCTTCGATGGTCTCAAGGTTTTCTTCTGTGGCACTGGGGGGCCCCTTGCGAGTTCTGGTCGTGCCCAGCCTTGCACGGCGATTCAGGCGGGTGATTCACTTTATCTGATCGATAACGGAGTTGGCGGTTGGAATACTCTGCGTGGAATGCGAGCACCGGTAACCAGTTTGAAGGCGATCTTCATCACTCACCTGCACGGCGATCATATTGCTGGTGTGGGTGAGGCGGCTGAACAGAGCTGGATCAATGGGCGGGCTGAGCCATTGACGGTGATCGGACCGGATGGTGTGGACAATCTGGCCGATGGATTCAACCTCGTCTACGAACGAGACCGGTTATTCCGTAAAGCACATCATGAACAAGGGGATATCAAGTTCCCGCTGGATGCTGCAGAGATTCGTTCGAAAGTCGTCGAAATTCCGGACCCGGCTGGAACGGCGCTGGCCTTGAAAGATGGTGAGCTGAGCATCACGGCAATCCGCGTAGCCCATGACCCGGTCAGCCCAGCTTTCGGTTATCGGTTTGATTACAAGGGCCGCTCTGTGGTGATCAGCGGTGACACCATAGCCTGGCCTCCACTGAGTGCGGCCGCTAATGGCGCCGATGTACTCATCCATGAGGCGCAGAGCAATGCCATGCAGATTGCAGCTTCCCGCAGAACGAGCAAAATAAATCCAAGAGGTGCTGCACTTCTGGCTGACACAGTAACCTATCATACCGAACCCAGAGAAGCCGCAGAATTGGCCCAATCGGCGGGTGTGCAGATGCTGGTGCTGAGCCATCTTACACAGGCAGGTATGCCGGAATTTCTGGAGACCTTCACCGAGGGCATTGAGGAGGGTATTGAGGAAAGCGGAAATCTCGACTGGCATCTGGCCGAGGATGGCATGACGTTGGAGCTTCCTGCTGGCGGAACCGAGATCAACATAGCTAATTAATGCGTTTCGCTAAACAGGATTTTATGAATTGCTGAGTCAGGTTCGATAGATTTACCTTGGACAACCCAGTTAGGAATCACAAGTCAATGAAACGCAGACAACTGTTAAAAATGGCGGCGGCAGGTGCTGCAGTATTTCCCTTTACTGCCTTTGCGCAATCAACAGAATTCACCTTCTATTCTTCTCTGGCAAAAAACTGGCATGATGAAGGCCGTTTTTTTTCCTGGACCTCTACTACTGAATTTAATAACAACCAGGAGGTACGGGTTTTCTATCGTACTTTTGGCAACCCTTCTAATCCGCCTCTACTACTGGTACACGGGTATCCAACCAGTAGTATCGATTTCTCGGAATTGATTCCCTATCTGCAGGATGATTATTTTATTGCAGCTCTGGATTTTCCGGGGTTTGGTTTTTCCGACAAGCCGCAAAATGGCTACTCCTACATGTTGGAGGATGATGCAAAGTTGCTCGATCATTTCGTTGCGAAAATTCTTGGCTGGAAACGGTTTTACATGTTTACCCATGACAGAGGCGTGAGTGTTGGACTGGCATTTCTGGGTAATTATTTGAACAGTCCTGACCCGGGATATGAGCTCATGTATCACTTTATGTCTAATTCTGGCATGTATTTGCCGCTGTCAACCTTAGGTGAGAATCGAGCACCTTTACTTCACCCGGTTCAGGGGCCCGAGCAAATTGCCGAACTCAAGGCACGACCCAGACTCACTAGCGGGCCGGAGCGGAGGGTCGTTAATGCTGATATTCACGCCTTTAATGATGGCATTGGAGCGAGGTTATATGTCGGGAAATACCTGCTTGAACGAGCAGCCAACGAACATCGTTGGCTGGAGAACCTGACAAGGAGCCCTGTCCCAGTGTGTTATCTATGGGGCCTCAGGGACGCGGGCCAACCGGCCAGGGTTGCTAACCATGTTTGGCAAACTTATCTGAATGACCGTGATGTGGAAAGTTCTCTGTGGTATCTGCCAACGGCCGGGCACTATCCGCAGCTCGACAAGCCAGCGGAAGTAGCGGAAGTAGTGAAGCGTTGCTTGCAAGGTGGGGTTCCATCCCGAGCGGAAGAGAATGCCTTTATGCGCAGCAATGCACGTGGCACATCTGTGGACTCACCAATATTGGTTGGACACACCGTACCACGACAGATGAAATTTCCAGACGCGGTTGAGTATAGTCCCTCAGGTTATCGTTATTGATGCTACCTAATTTCGGCGGACACTGGTTTTCCTGTTGCTGTATTCTTTAGAAATTAGCTAACTAGGGGAGATAGGATTTGCCAACTTCGTTGGAAGAACCAAAAGCTTGAAATACAACCGACAAAATAGATTGGAGCCTCGTAGATAAGGCGGTTGTATCGCACGTGAAACACGGCAAGTGCCGCAAGTACTAACGCAATAATTATTAGCTGACCCAACTCGATTCCGACATTAAACAAGAACAGCGCAGTTATAGTGCCACTTTCTGGCAGCCCTATTTCCGAGAGCGCTCCTGCGAAACCTAGGCCATGTAACAAGCCAAAAGCGAAAGCGACTAGAAAAGGATATTGTTTGATCAGAGAAGTTTTGCCGTTTAGGTTTTCATAAGCGAGCAGAACGATGCTGCCAGCTATCACTGCCTCTACTGGAGCGGCAGACAAAGTCACGATGTCCAAAGCTGAAAGTGCCAAAGTGAGAGAATGCGCGATAGTAAAGCTGGTCACCACTTTTACTATTTCGAGGGTATTGCGCACAAGATACAAGAGCATTATAACGAATAGTACATGGTCAAAACCAAACAGGAGATGGTCGACGCCTATTGTTAGGTAAATTGGGAGGCTGGGCGTTGCATTTCTGAGATCGACTCGGGGCTCGGAACCGGTAATTAGCAGCTCCACTGTTTCACCGTTTGAGCGCTCAAGACTGACCAGAACATCGACCAGAGTTCGCTCTAAGCCAACGATCTCAATAGTCTGCAACCCCTCTTCGTCGCAAATTAGCTCAGACACCTCGATCAATGCGCCATCGGTAATCCTTGCAGAGAGAGGAGTTGCATCACAGTTGCTTGCCAGTTCGAGCCCTAGGTAGCGTCCATCGATCTGAGGCTGTCGCAAAGACGCCTCGTAAACGAAGCCTCCTGAATCACTCAGAGATTCTGTGAGCCTAAGAAATGCAGGGCGCACTTCGTGTGCGGTTGCGAGTCCTGAAAGCCCAAAGACTAATAGTGCGAGTACAAGTTTTCTCATCGCGGTAGCACAGTAATTTTGTATTCGTCTATCAGGTTCTCAATGTAGGCATCTCGCGCATTCATCTGCTGTGAGCGGCGATAATCCTGTAATACTTGTCGCTGCATTGCGTCGAAGGGAGAAGGTTGAGACGGATAAATAGCGCTGAGCAAGATCAGGTGAAAGCCGAAACCACTCTGGACTGGTCCCTGCCAACTATCTTCAGCGATGCTATCAAGCCGCTCCGCGAAGCCAGCACCGAACGTGGCGCTTAAATCTAGTGCGCTCCGATAAGCATAGTCGGAATTGAGCATTGATGATTCCCCAAAGGAGCGGGGATCTGCACCGTCAGCGATCTCCGCTACTGCTTGCTGCGCATCAGCACGCGAGGCAAAGTAAAGCTGCTGAAATGAATAGCGTACAGGGAGTGTGTAACTGGCGAGATTGTTCTCATAGAAGGCCTCTACTGCACCACGTTCGGGTGGTGCACTGTCCTCGGCCTCGGCGATAAAGCCGAGTTTCTGAACGAGGCGTCGCCGCACGATAGAATCTTCTTGGTCTAGTCCGAGGCGCAAGGCTTCCTGGTAGAGTATTTCTTCTCGTATCCAGTTCTCAACGAGTGCATCCAGTTCTTGCTCCGATGCGGTTAAACCAGTTTGTGTAGTCCATAAACCGCCTAACCGTTCTTGCATGGCAGCAGTAACGAAGATTTCGTTACGATCGATGGAGAATTTCTCGTCTACTGCAAACAGAAGAATGCCGGTTAGGGCAAACCAAAGCAGCGGCTGCTTGAGAAAAGCTTTGAACACGGAAAACCTCGCCCTAGCTTATTGCGCCGGTGTCACCCAAATCGGTGAAGACCAGACTCGCTCCTGAAGAGTAGGGTGCAATTCAGGGTTGGGTTGGACACCGGCACGAATCGCATCCCAGGTAGACCAACGGCATGTTGGGTTCTCCAGACCACGCACGTAATAGAACGCATGTTGGTCAGGGTTAAAGTTTGGGTCTTGCCAGCCAGCTCTCAGCTCGGCCGCGCCAACACCAGCGCTGAAGCTGCAGTCGGTGATATCGACACGAGCACCATTATCAGAGCAGCGATGGCTTGCTGGATCAACATCGCCACTAGAGCAGGCTACGTCATACACCTCTTCAACAGTTTCTCCATTCTCTATCCAACCCTTGATGATCTGCACACGATCCAGAGGAGCGCTGTTAGGATCTTTGGCCACCCAAGTAAAGAAGCTTGGTGAGTTGCCAGCTTCGCCAATGAGGTCGCCTCCCATCGGCACTCCATCTGCATAGGATTTAGTTATAACATCCGGGTCGTCGGGGTTAGGCAAATCATAGCCTGCAAAGAAACGCACCTTCATGCGTGTGCCAGAGGTGCCGAACGTCTCTTTCCTGCGAAAGGCATCATATATGCTACCCCGTGTGTTCTCCTCTGCCCATACTCCTGCTAGTCCTGCAGCACCCCATTTATCGTAGTATGTCTGCGCATATAAATCGTCATCGGCTGTGGGTTCGGGTAGTGGAACAGATCCACGCAGTTCGCCATCGGCGTCAAAAAGGCTGGACCCGCCCCAGTGATCATACTCTTCACCGGCATGGGTCCCGTTGTGCGTGTCACTCGACCCGATGACACCAAACTTGTACGGATTAAATCCCTGGCCCGCTTGCATCTGTATGCCGTTGAGCAAAGCCTGCCGAACGTAGCTGCCATTCGGGTCGCTATCTAGATAGGTTGCGATGCGGTACGGAAAGATTTCGAATTCCGCCCATTCATCAAAAGGTGACAATGCAGGGTGGGTATCAGAAGACCCTTTGATCTGCGTAATCTCTACCAAGGGCTCGTTGCGAATGCGCTGATTGGCATAGGCATCGTCCAGCGGTCTCCCAGAATTATCCGTCAGCGTAAACATCTTGCCGTTGGACCCATTAGAGTTATGAGGAATGGCCAGACTCTCGAAACCAGCCGCCCGATTGTCATCCATCCACTGCCAGAGATCTTCTGGATTACTCGAATCGAGTTGTGAGAATGGGAGTTCTGGTGCTTCATCTCCTTTGAAAATGACATTTCTATGCAGACGCGCCGCGTCGGGAGCGCTTGCGGTGTATTCATAGGCGATAAAGGATGTGAAGTTCCCTGGGTCGTTATGGCGATTTGCGGCGGCAACAATATCATCCCATGCAGATTTTTGGATACCAGAGTCGTTAATCTCGTGTCCATTCTCGGAACGCATAAATTGATTGACCTCTCTATTCTTCTGACGCCGCTCTAGAACGCCGCCAAGCGTGGACATGCCCGAAGCAATCGGGTGTTTCGAGATCTCGCTATCCGGGTTTGCCAATTGCCTTAAGACACCCAAATAGTAGGCGTGGTCAGTTACGCCGTAAAAGTCCAGAGGCACCTGCAGCTTCATGTCGAATCCAGCCGGGTGAACAATGGTGCCACCCTTGGCGAATTCGTAGGCTTCATCAGGCGAGGAGGTGGTGCCGAACATGAAGGCGTCGAATGAGTACATGGTGTGTACGTGCAAATCGCCAAAATAGGCATTTCTGTCCGTGTTGAAGTCTACGGAGGGTGATGATGTTGTATTGACTCCGGGTTCGGTCTTTGTAGGCAGATCTGCTACCACGGAGTTGTCCGAAGCGATGGGTGAATCGTCGGAGCATGCACTGAGTGCTGAAAGGCTTGCCAGGAGAGGTAATATGATTTTGAGTTTAGGCATAGGATTCTTTTCTTTTTTTAGAAAATTTCATATTTCTACGTTTTGTATTCTGCCAGAACAGATGTTCCGGAATCTTATCAAGATCATGCTTGCAAACAATTTTACTCTTATTTTAGCAGCTCTATAGAGACAAGTCCGGGACTTGTCTGTCAGCAATCAGCTCACTATCCTATTGAGCTTGCTATGGAACTTCTGCTATCTTTTGAACAACCAACTTCAATCTATACAGATGAGGCCCCAATGAGTCGAGAATGCGTCAAAACTCTCCGAAATCAAAAAGGCTGGTCGCAAATTGAGCTGGCCGCGATATCTGGGTTAAGTGTCAAGACCATTCAGAGAATAGAACATGGTCAGGGAGCGCCTTCTGTGGATACGGCAAAGGCACTTGCCTCGATTTTCGGGACGCCGTTTTTAGGCTTTCTACCCGCGGCACCCCCTACAGGAAAAAGTGTGCAGCTGCATAGCGATAGTGCTGAACCCATCGAGATTACTTCAACTCAAGAAAGCGCCGATGTGTATGCGAATATGCTACACAAAGCTAAACATTATTGGAGGCCCGCTTTGACTACGGTGTGTGTAGCAGCGCTTTTTGGGTTTCTTAATAAACTGTATGTCGATATGGCGACTCTTTCGCGAGTTGTTACTGACATGGCGGTTGTGATGGAAAGTAATTCGGCCTACGGCTTGTCAGGGGAATTCGATCCTGTGGATACGGGAGATGCGCTTATTTGCTCAACAGAGGGCAGATGTGAGAATGGCACTTTTGACCATTATTATGGAGATCAGGCATTAATGAATGGGTTTCAGGGTTTCGAGGAGAGCATAGATAGTACGCACGATGTGACGCTTTTGGAATTCCGCATGCTGAGGGATACCGCAAAAATAGTTACTGTTTGGGAAGGGGCTGCAAAGCAGAATTCCGACATGAGTTCGTCTATGGTTTTGAGCAATTATTTGAGGTGTTATAGCAATTTACGGTTGATAATTTTTTCGGCGAGTGAAGACATACAGAACATGCAGGATTGTGTTTACACTGTTTTGACCGATGCTCAATGGGAAGTGAGTTCCGGAATGAATCAAGCCCTAAAGAACCTTGCCCAAAAGATGAAATTATCAGGTCCATACCGAAAGAATTTCAGGCTTCCGGTTGCTGCCGGAATTACAATCCTCTAGATCAATACTTCTTTGGGAATTACAACCCGGCTGATCTTTCGCTCTTCCCCTTTTGGCCTCTTCCGTCTATCAAAAAATTTCTATTCAGGATTTAGCACTGTCCTAAAGCCAATATGACTGGTGCCCAGTCCGCTATCTTGAGCCTCTCGGGCTGCAGGCCTGAATCGAAGACAATAGTTCTCGGCGCATAAATAGGAGCCTCCCTTAATCACTCGAGCTACGGCACTACCGTGATTGCCGCTCACGCTTTCCTGCTGGGAAGGACCCTCTGGATTCAAAGAGTCAGTAGGGTCGTGTTCGGGGTAGTACCAATTGGAAGTCCACTCCCAGACATTCCCGATAAGATCATAAATGCCGTAATCGTTTGACCCAAAACAACCAACCGGCGCCAGGCCAACATGACCGTCTTCTGATGCGTGTTCCGCAGGGAATGAGCCCTGCCAGGTATTGGCATGATGGTGGCCATCGGGGGCAAGCTCATTGCCATCCCAGGCATATCTGCTGTCTTTTTTGTTGCGCGCCGCCAGCTCAAATTGTGCCTCGGTTGGCAACGATCGTCCCGCCCACTTCGCGTAGGCTCCGGCGTCTTCGAAGGAGATATGAATAACCGGATACTTGTCTCTGCCCGTGATATTGCTATCTGGGCCGTCCGGATGGCGCCAGTTAGTTCCCGCCACCCAAGACCACCAATTGTCTGCGGGCTGTCCTGCAAGAGGAGGAACGAACAACACAGAACCGGGCTGAAGATACTCTGCGGGCACGTCGGCTGGCCAGTCGGCCGGATTAGGGCTTTGTTCGGCAACAGTGATATAGCCCGTTTCTTCAATAAATTTGGCAAATTGTGCATTAGTCACTTCGTGAGCATCCATCCAGAATCCAGTTACGGAAACTGCGTGAGCCGGGCCTTCTTCTCTATAAGTAGAGTCGTCACCCATAATAAATTTGGCACCCTCTACCCATGTCTGATTAACTTGCCCGATTAAACAGGAGTTGGAGGAATGCGTATCAATCGCGGGCTGCGCAAGCGCAGATTGGGACAGTAAAAATAGCCCAAGGGAAAGGTAACTCGAATTTATTTTTTGCATTCTAAGTTCCTATTTCCAGCGCGCTCACCATGAGTGCTGAAGTTCAATTGCCGGAGCTGGGAGGTAGTTCTCCCTGCCAGCCAGTGGCGAGTCTCTCAGAGAGTTCAGCGAGGAGACCAGCGTGAGACGGGTCGTCCTTGAGATTGTCATATTCCATCGGGTCCTGCTCAAGATCATACAGCTCCACCTGAATGTCACGCTCGCCATCCAGTGGCATCCATTGAGTGTATCGATACCTGGCCGTTCTAATAGTCTGGCCGTCATAGCCTTCGTCATTTATCAAAGGAGAATTGGTTGAGCCAGATCCCACCATGCGTCTGGATTGGGAGAATGCCGCAGACTTCCAAGGGCTGCCTGGGTCATCAAGCAAAGGCTCAAAACTTGAGCCTTCCAGATCGTGCGCTGGATTAGGCAAGGATGTCAGATCGATCAGGGTCGGATAGAGATCGACCAGCTCTACGATGCCGTCAGAAACTGACCCTGCACCTCTGCCATCGGGCAGACGCACGATCAAGGGCACGCGTATTGATTCATCGAACTGAAATTGCTTACGCCAGAGCCCGCCATGTTCATTTAATTGAAAGCCGTGATCGCTGGTAAACACCACTATTGTGGAATCCGCGAGGCCAAGGTCCTCTAAGCCTTTGAGCATTCGGCCAACATGGTGATCTGCCATTGTCACCATGGCATGGTAGGCAGCGATTGCCTGCTTTTTCTGAAGCTCTGAGTGAGCGGCATCATCCTCTAACACCAGCGTCGAAGGTGCGGGATAATCACTTCTGTCACTTGCAGGGATTGGGGGCAGCACAATGTTTTCCACAGGGTGCTGATCGAAAAACTCCACTGGTCCGACCCAGGGCTGATGCGGCTTATGCAGTCCCGCAGCCAGGAAGAAGGGCTTGTCGCGGTTCTCTGCCATAAGCTGGATAATTCTTGTCGCCGTGGTTCCATCAGGTGTCATTGGCGGCGATTCGCTGGTGGCACGCCAGGTCAGTGGCAGGCTCAGTGTTCGACTACTTCCAGCGAAAATATCCTGACGCGACATGCCATTTTTCGAACCCTCTTTCCAGGTGTTGTCCCGCACCTGGGAGAGATCGTCGCCCGGCAGGTAACCTGGAGTATGAAAGAGTTGTGCCGGATCTCGCGATAGAGCAAACTTCGATTCATCCCAACTTACCGCTCGTTCAAAGGAGTTGTGACCAACCTTACCGACCCTGCCTGTAAAATAACCATGGTCATGGAAGTGTTCGGGCAGCATTCGCAGTTCGTCACCAACCTTGTGACGCGGCCAAGTTCCAGTGGTATGCACATCGACCGTGTTGGGTCTAAGCCCGCTCAATAGAGAGGCGCGGGAAGGATTGCACAGGGGATTTTGCACAAAGGCGTTCTCGAAACGGATACCCTGCGCTGCCAACCGATCCAGGTTTGGTGTGCTCGCCGTGGCGTAGTGCGGCCTCGCCCCCGAGCCAATATAAGAACCCAAGGCAGTGTTCAAGTCATCCACGATAATGAATAAAACATTAGGTGGATCTTTGTCTTGGAGCACACGAAGTGGCGCGGCCGTCTCGAGAAGATACCTTGTCGTTCGATCAGCGGTTTGTCCAAAGCTAGATACACAGAGTGCTGCAGCGAGCAGACCGCTAGCTAAAGTCGTCATTTTTGAAACTCTATTCATATCCGAGCCTCTCGTGGTTAATTTATTCTCAGGATTATAGCGCTAGAAATATTGAGTTGGTGGAGACTTGTCCGGGACTTGTCGGTCGGTTACTAAGTGGACGAGGCTTATATTAGCTGATTAAGCTAGTTTTTCCCAACGCAATGGCTGCCAACCCAGCCTTCTGCGCGTTGCGGTTCGTGATCGATCGCGCAGGCTGCGTTATAGACAAGGGATTTTGCCTCGTCTATCTGGATCATTACGTCGACTAGTGCATGTTTCACTGCTTGGAAGAAACCTAGGGACGTTCGAATTGGGTGCGCGTGCGGTCGTACTCCGTCGTGGTTTGCAATTGCCATTCCTCAGCTCCTA